>Ga0156394_1078_pt1 | contig 15516 bp, 13 predicted proteins | sample RifOxyA3_FD_108038 | JGI IMG/M metagenome (GOLD analysis project Ga0156394, IMG submission 108038) | Lentisphaerae bacterium RIFOXYA12_FULL_48_11 | reverse complement strand
AGAAACAAGATCCTTGGCAAACTTTCCCTTACTGTCCAACGGTGCATTGGCCTGTGCTATAATAAACTTTTCTTCCTGATCAGCTGTCAGAAAGTCAACCTGATCAGTAACGGTACCATTCATGACCTTCAAGTAAGGGCTCTCAATAAAACCAAAATCATTTACCCTTGCATAAATACTGAGAGATGAAATCAACCCAATATTCGGCCCTTCAGGAGTCTCAATAGGACATATTCGCCCATAATGACTGCTGTGAACGTCACGCACCTCAAATCCTGCTCGCTCGCGACTCAAGCCACCTGGACCGAGAGCGCTTAACCTGCGCCTATGCGCCAATTCAGAAAGTGGGTTTGTCTGATCCATGAACTGACTTAACTGACTACGTCCAAAGAAATCCTGCACAACAGCAGATAGAGACTTCGAATTAACCAGCCTCTGTGGGGTAAGCGTACCGGTTGCAGGATCAAACAAAGTCATTCGTTCTCGAATCAGCCTCTCCGTCCTAGCCAGACCAACACGACACTGGTTTTCGAGCAATTCACCGACTGTACGTACGCGGCGACTACCGAGATGATCTATGTCATCGACACTTTCCTGCCCCTTGCGAATATTGATAAGGTGACGCACTGTCTCAATTACATCCTGCTTATCGAGAACCCGCAGGTCATCATCAACTTTACCCTGCAATCCAAGCTTGTGGTTAATTTTATAACGACCCACTCTGCCCAAGTCATATCTCCTCGGGTCAAAGAAGAGACGTTTCAGCAACTGACGAGCATTCGAGGGAGTTGCCGGATCTCCAGGTCTTAGTCTATGGTAAATATCCTTGAGGGCATCATCAGCCGAATGGGTCTGATCAGCCTTTACACTCTCGATGAATATGCCCTGATCCCACGATGCATCAATGAGATCAACAGTCTTGAAACCTGCAGCCACCATCTGCTTCAGTGCTGTTTCTGTTACAACTTCATATTTACGGGCAAGAACCGTTTTGGAGTCAATATCAACAACATCGTCCTTAAAGAAACGGTAAGTAATTTCTTCTTCAGTAAGCTCTCTATTCAGTCTTATTTTTTCAAACTTGTAGAAAAGTCCCAACAACTCTTCATCCGTGCCATAACCAAGGGCTCTTAAAAATGTCGTGGCAAGGAACTTTCTTCTCCGGCGCTTCCTGTCCATGTAAATCCAGATAAGATCCGAAGTATCAAACTGAATCTCAATCCAGCTACCCCTGTCAGGGATAACACGCATGGAATAAAGCATTGAACCATTTGAATGAAGCGCCTGTTCGGAACATATACCAGGCGACCGGTGCAACTGACTCACGACCACACGCTCTGCGCCATTGACGACGAAAGATCCGTGCTCGGTCATAAGGGGAATCTCCCCCATGTATACATCTTCTTCGCGAACTTCGTCACTTTCCTTCAACCTGAAGGTGACATGGAGGGGCCCTGCATAAGTCTGCCCGTCCAGTAGAGTTTCGATGGGACCCATTTTGGGCAAAGCCAGCTCGTACTTGACAAAATCAAGAACATATCGCCCATCATAACTCTCAATGGGAAATACTTCCCTGAAAATACCCTGCAGCCCCTGCCTCTTACGCCGAAGCGAATTCACGTCCATCTGAAGAAAATCATTATATGATTTCGTCTGAACTTCAATCAGATCAGGCGGATCTATGACGGCTTTGAGCTTCCCAAAATCTATTCTCTCTACCATCCGGCACCTCGTGTTCCAACAAATGAAAAAAAACTAACTACTAGTTTCTGCACCAGTTTCCAAACGACTTACTTAACCTCTACCGTAGCACCTGCTGCTTCGAGCTTCTTCTTCATCTCGGCAGCCTGGTCCTTGGTAACTCCTTCCTTAACTGTCTTAGGAGCACCTTCGACCATATCCTTCGAATCCTTCAGGCCGAGACCGGTGATTGCACGGATTTCCTTGATGACGTTGATCTTGTTTGCACCAGCATTGGCAAGAACAACAGTAAACTCTGTTTTCTCTTCAGCCTTTGCATCAGCAGCCGCTCCACCAGCCGCTCCACCAGCCGCAACCGCTACCGGCGCCGCAGCGCTGACACCAAGTTTCTGCTCAAGAGCCTTTACAAGCTGTGAGAGCTCAAGAACCGTAATTCCTTCTATCCAGCTGACGAACTCAGCCATCTTACCTGTTACTTCAACTTTATTTTCAACATTACCTTCAGTCATGACATGACTCCTTATTCTTCTTACTGACCCTTAGCTTTCTTTTCTTCAACCGCTTTCAGAACATAGAGCAGGCTGCACACCTTCTGATGCATCACGCCAACCAGCTGCGACATTGGGGCCGCTATAGTACCAACCAATCTCGCACGCATAATTTCGATCGACGGAATATTGGCGATTGCTTCAATATCTGAGGCGGATATAAGTTTGTCGCCAAGTCTGCCACCCTTTACTGTCAGCAGTTCGTTTTCCTTTTTGAAACTCTTGAGAAGTTTTGCCACCTGGGAAACATCACCAGTACCAGCTATAACCGCGGATGGACCATCCATGAATTTGGAAATATCGCCCCACCCCAACTCTTCTGCCACTCGCTTGAAGAAAGTATTCTTCACAACCAGAAGACGCGTTTTCATATGGGCAAGCTGAATGCGAAGGGTATTAATCTGATCAACCCTTAATCCCTTGAAATTCATGAGAAATGCGTAGCTTTTCCCTTCGACAGCTTCGCGTATTTCCCTAAGTATGGCCGTTTTTTCCTGTCTCATCGGAACCCCCTAAACGCAATCAGTCTTTGATATTAACACGCAGTCCAACACCCATGGTTGAACTCACCGTGCAGGTCTTAATATAAACACCCTTGAATCCGGAAGGCTTACCGCCTTTGACTCCGGAAATAATGCTGTTAGCATTCTCAACAAGCTTATCAGCCGCAAACGAAAGCTTTCCAAAAGGCACACTCACGTTTCCGTGACGGTCCATTCTGAACTCCACCTTTCCGGCCTTGCTCTGAGCAACAGCAGTAGCCGTATCATCAGTAACCGTACCGGTCTTTGGATTTGGCATAAGACCTCGTGGTCCAAGAACTTTACCAAGCTTACGTACCTCCTTCATGGCATCGGGCGTTGCAATGGCGACATCAAAATCCACCCAGCCGCCCTTGACTTTCTCAATCAAATCTTCATTTCCAACAAAGTCAGCACCGGCTGCCTTGGCGGCATCTGCAGCAGCGCCGGCTGCAAAAACAAGAATTTTGACTTTTTTGCCCGAACCGTGCGGCAAGGCAACAGTACCTCGAACAGTCTGTTCAGTCTTCTTGGGATCAACTCCCAGCCTGAACGCAATCTCTGCAGTTTCATCGAACTTTGCTAGAGCATTGTCTTTTACGAAATTCACTGCAACCGCAAGCTCGACAATTCCTTCCGGAGCCTTTTTTACAACTTCTCGATATTTTTTTCCGTGCTTTGCCATGAAATCACCCTGGAAATTACAGTCTTAGTCCTTTACGTCAATCCCCATACTACGGGCTGTTCCTTCAATGATGCGCATCCCTTTTTCCTCATTGCGCGCATTCATATCCTTCGCTTTCAGCTTTACAATCTCCTTGATCTGAGCACGGGTCACAGTACCAACCTTGTCCCGATTGGGAACCCCCGAACCCTTTGCCAAACCTGCTGCACGCTTCAACAGCGATGACGCAGGCGGACTCTTTGTTATAAATGTAAAAGATTTGTCCTGATAAACCGTAATAATGACAGGAACAACAAGTCCTGCCTGGGACTGGGTAGCGGCATTAAATTCTTTGCAAAATGCCATTATGTTAATACCCTGCTGTCCGAGCGCCGGGCCGACCGGAGGCGCAGGATTAGCCTGTCCCGCTGGTATCTGCAACTTAACTTTACCTGTTACTTTCTTTGCCATCTCAACCTCTCAAATTACAGCAAACTCTCCGGGATTACGCCTTACCCGGCTTACGATCTTTCCACCTGCCAATACTCAAGCTCTACGGGCGCTGAACGACCAAAAATAGCAACTGAAACCTTAAGCTTACCACGCTCAGGATCCACCTCTTCAACAACACCGCTGAAATTCAGGAAGGGACCATCAGTAATCTTCACCGTTTCCCCAGGCTCAAAAACAACTTTAGGCTTAACCTTTTCCTTCTTTTCCTCGGCCTGATTAAGAATCATTTCAACTTCTTCCGGCCTCAACGAAACAGGCTTTTCACCCCCTATGAAACCGATAATCCCAGGTGTCTCGCGGATAAAGTTCCAAGATTTTTCTTCAAGCTTTTTATCTTCACCATAGAGCGCCATATGCACAAGCACGTATCCCGGAAAGAACTTTCTCGTTGTTGTCGAGCGAACACCTTTCTTTACCTCCGAGACTTTCTCGGTAGGAATGACTACCTCATCAACGTAATCAGAAACCTCTTCCTGTTTGAGGCGCTTCATTATGCTTTCCCTTACCTTCATTTCCTGACCGGTAAGAGTATGAATAACAAACCATTCTTTTTGCATAGCAATCAACCGTTCGAAGCCATTGTCAGGAGCCATCTGAACAACGTTACAAGAATCTTGTCACTTATCCCCACAAACGTACTCAAAAGGAACAACGAAAAGATCACAACCGCCGTCGACTCCACCAGTTCCTGTTTTTCCGGCCATGATGACTTTTTCATTTCCCCGATGACTTCATCGAAGAAAAGTTTCACAGCCTCCACAATTTTCTTCAGTCTTTCCATCAAACATTCTCAATTACAAACAACCAGAACCGCACATCCTCTCCGCGTACCCCGACCCTTCTCATCAGCTCAACAGCCAATGGCAGGCCAGGAGGGACTTGAACCCCCAACAACCGGTTTTGGAGACCGGTGCTCTGCCAGTTGAGCTACTGGCCTGTAACACTCACAAGAGTCTACTTGGTCTCCTTGTGCAGAGTACGCTTCTTTTCAAACCGGCAGAACTTTACTTTCTCCAACCGGTTTGGCGTACTTCTCTTGTCCTTGGTCGTCGTGTAATTGCGACGCTTGCACTCAGTGCAGGCCAATATGACAAGCTCTCTTGGCATTCCGGGGCAAACTCCGTTCTTTATCTATTATAAAGGTAATAGCACCTGTTTAGTATTCAACTTTACTATTCAATTATCTTGGCAACCGTACCGGCACCAACCGTGCGTCCACCTTCTCGAATTGCAAAACGCATTTTCTCTTCCATGGCTATAGGCACAATCAATTTAACATCCATACTTGTGTTGTCACCAGGCATAACCATTTCCACACCCTCAGGAAGAGTAATGTCTCCGGTTACATCCGTTGTACGGAAATAGAACTGTGGCCGATACCCCTTAAAGAACGCCGTATGGCGTCCGCCTTCATCCTTGCTCAGAATGTAGACTTCCGCTTTGAAAGTCGTATGAGGAGTAATCGAACCTGGCTTTGCCAGAACCTGACCACGCTCCACATCTTCTTTCTTCGTTCCACGGAGAAGCGCACCAATATTGTCTCCCGCACGGCCCTCATCGAGAAGCTTGCGGAACATTTCAACGCCTGTCACCGTCGTCTTCTGCGTAGGTTTCAATCCGACGATTTCAATCTCATCACCAACCTTGACAATACCACGCTCCACCCTGCCAGTGACAACCGTTCCACGACCTTCGATCGAGAACACGTCTTCAATAGGCATAAGGAAAGCCTGATCAATAATTCTCACGGGTTCCGGAATATGAGCATCCAGCGCAGTCATCAACTCAACAATCGCCTTGCAGGCAGGATCATCGGGCGTCGCGGCTTTGGTAGCCGACAATGCATCACCACGCACAATCGGAATCTTATCGCCAGGATATTCGTACTTAGTGAGAAGCTCTCTGATCTCAAGATCAACAAGATCCAGAAGTTCCGGATCATCAACAAGGTCGACCTTATTCAGGAACACAACAATGGCAGGCACACCCACCTGACGAGCCAGAAGGATATGCTCACGCGTCTGAGGCATCGGGCCGTCAGCAGCGCTGACGACAAGAATGGCTCCGTCCATCTGGGCCGCACCTGTAATCATGTTCTTGACATAATCGGCATGACCGGGGCAATCAACGTGAGCATAATGACGTTTGTCACTGCTATACTCAACGTGCGAAGTTGCGATGGTCAGAATCTTTGTGGGATCGCGACGTCCCTGAGAAGCAGAAGCCTTGGCAACATCATCATAAGATATGAATGTGCTCAGCCCTCGTAATGACTGAACTTTTGTGATCGCAGCAGTCAATGTTGTCTTGCCATGGTCAACGTGACCAATCGTTCCAACGTTTACATGGGGCTTCGTTCGTTCAAATTTCTCTTTTGCCATGACTGTATCCTCCGCTTATTTTGACACTTGTTTTCTATGTTACTTTTTTCCAACTCATGGAGCCCACGAGCGGAATCGAACCGCTGACCTCATCCTTACCAAGGATGTGCTCTACCAACTGAGCTACATGGGCTCGATTCCCAACACCCACTCCAAACGGCAGAAAACAACAGAGAACAACTCCCCACTCGCAACAAAAACACTTACATTATGGAGAGTGGCTCTGTCGTCTTCTAATCCGATACCAAAATTTAGCCCTTACTACCCCAAAGAAACGCGAAACAATGGCACACAGCGTGCCATGCTGTCAACTTTTTTTTCATTTTTTTATTATTTTTTTTCACTTAAGATTAAACCCTCTTATTTATCCAAAAATCAGCCTCATCATACTTTACCCGACAGTTAAATTGAGATTTAACACAAAAGGGCAAGAATCTTCATTAATGACCGAACATTCTTATCTATTTCACAACTAAATGGTTACACCAATAAAGACAAAACACTCTATTTTTTCCGCAACAAGCTACTCAACCTTATTGCTTGTGCAACAATCATTAGATAATCAAAAAGAACATTAAACCCATACTTGGCGATCCATCGTCCTGTATTGTATCGCCTCCGAAACATGTTGCGGCTGAATATTCTCAGAGCAATCAAGATCAGCAATTGTTCGGGACACCTTGAGAATCCGATCATATGCGCGAGCACTGAGATTTAACTCCATTATCGCCATTTTAAGATAATCATGTGCAGCCGTACCCAACCTGCAATATTTCTGGATCTGTTTTGGCCCCATACCCGCATTGCAGTGAATTTTCTTCTGCTCCTTAAACCTTTCCTGCTGGATTTTCCTTCCCTTTATTATTCTAGCTCTGATCGCAGCTGACGATTCAGCGCCATCTGCAACTGAAAACTCGTGATGCCTGATACTGGGGACTTCAATGTGAATATCTATTCTGTCCAGTAGCGGACCAGAAATTTTATTCCTGTAATTCTGGACCTGGTTCGAAGTACACCTACACTCTCGCTTAGGATCACCGAAATACCCACATGGACATGGATTCATTGCAGAGACAAGCATGAATTGGCATGGGAAAGTTACACTCGCAGCAGCTCTCGATATCGTCACAGCCCCCTCCTCAAGCGGCTGCCTGAGCACCTCCAGCACATTACGATGAAACTCTGGAAGTTCATCAAGGAAAAGGACACCTCTATGTGCCAGGCTTACTTCTCCAGGCATGGGATGGGAACCACCACCCAGTAACCCGGCATCCGAAATAGTATGATGCGGAGAGCGGAAAGGACGCCGCGTTACAAGCGCATGGTGCGGCTTGAGAATCCCACTAATACTATGAATCTTTGTTGTTTCCAAAGCTTCTTCGATCTGCATTTCTGCAAGAATTGAAGGAATACGTTTTGCCAACATTGTTTTTCCGGACCCAGGGGGATTAGATAGTCACTATAATGTCCTTGATTTATTAAGGAATTCCTTATATAATTCAGAAAAAGGTAGAAAAGGGAATAAAATGGACGAAACCCTATATAGAGGAAAGACAGCATATATCTATGCCAGGACATCTTCAGATGATGGAGATTACACCCGAAGCATAGCCAGGCAAGAGGGCAAGAAGAGCAAAGATATAAGGAAGAAGGAATCCATTGAGGAACAGATTCGGCTGAGCGAAGCCAAATGTCATTCACTCGGACTCACCATAAAGGGTAAATTTACTGATACCGGATTTTCAGGAAGAATGTACCCCACTGGTTATGAAGCCACTGATGATACCGACTGTGAAGAATATTTCCAGCAACACATCCACATTAAGAAAAAGAAATCCAGAACTGACTTTGGAAAGTTATTAGATTCAGAGCGTGTTGATTATTTGGTGGTTCGAGATTTGTCACGAGTGGTAAGGCCATATAAAGATTCTTTTGTAGCAAAGAAAATCTGGCAGCTCCTGCGAAAGAAAAAGACCGGACTGATCACAACAGAAGAAGGAGAGATTGATCAGGATAAGTTTCATGACAGATTAGTCCGGGATCTCAGGATGCAGATTGAAGATGAGATTAAGCAGAAAGAAATTCAAAGGTGCATCCAGACCTTAACTGCCAACAAGAACAATGGCTCTCTTGCAAGCGGTGTTAAGTGTCTCGGATTCATTTCCAAGAAAGACAGGAAATTCCCAGATCCGCCAGCCGTTATTGAAATTCCCGATGAATTAAAAACTGTCAGACTTATTTTCGACAAGTATCTTCATTGGTTAACAAAGAGCAGAATTGACGAGCATATAAAGAAATGGGCTGATCCGGATAAACAGAAATACATCCAATCATTGTCCCAGCAAGAAAGAGACGAATACAATGACGCTCTGAATCTTTTACAGATTGCCAACTTCCTTAATGACGAGAAGAAGATATTTACAAAAGAAGGCAACCTATGGAGTGTCAATCAAGTGAGAAAGATTCTGCTCAGGCCCTGGTATGCAGGACTTCAATATAATACCGGCGGCGCCTTGATTGATTCCAAGGTATTTCCGACTGGTGATAAGGCCACTATAACAACTGATGAGTTCTACCGGGTACAGGCTGATTTCAACACAAGGAAAGATCGTTTAGCTGAAAAAGACCCTCATACCCCTGGACCTGCTATTGGCACCAGACAGGAAGATGGAGTCTGTCATCCATTTTCGGGCCTGATTCGGTGTGGTATCTGCGGGAAACATATGTATGTCAGCAAGGTTATCAATCCTTACTATAAGGATAAGATCCTAGTGTCCTGTTTCCATTACATATGCAAGACACCTCAGAACACAAAAGACCCTGCATATGAGCAATGTAAGCAATCCAGGATCAAGGAGCAGTATCCTCAGAAATCACTGGAACTGGGAATTACCCCGAATGGGCTTGGCTTGATAGAAGCATTATTCCCCCTGTTATTCTATGGGTACATTCCGAAGCATATTGAAAGAATACATTCCACGCCAAAGATGATTGATAAACGCCAGCAGTTGAAATACCAGCTGGATCAGTTGAAAGAGCAAGACGAGTTACATTTCTCACAGCAGGCGCGGAAGATTATTGATGATGAACAGTTTGCTCATGGTATGGCACGTATTAGAAATGAGCGGGCTGATTTAAGAAAACAGCTTATGGAGATAGAGCAGCAAATCATGGAGTTACAAACAGATTCCGTTTCCATACCAGATGAGTTGTTTCTGGACCCGAAGCAGATGTCCCTGGAAACCATGCAGGAACTGGCTCATGATATATTTAAAGAGATATTAGTTTACCCTGACAAGATAACAGTGGTATTGAAAAAAGAGAATCCGACGACACACAAGAATTACTTCTTTGATATAGGAAGGGTAAGGTATAGAAACTCCAGGGATTTACCTTTCTGGAAGGCGCGGATAAATTCAAAAGTAATTACCCCAGAAACAAAGGTCGGTGTTGCATATTATTATCCAAGCACCCTTAAAGGATATTACCGCGAAATCAATATTCCTTATCATGACCAGCATCTTGAAGTTGTATTACTTGGAAGAAATACCGGCCTCGATAAGAAAAGAAGCGAACCGTTGCCCAAGCTCACATGGTACGATAGACATTTAGCAGAGGAGAAAATGTATGGCACTCCACCTGGTTATGGTCGGCAGTTGGAAATAAATTCCCAGGCATTCTTTGGTTCCACGATGACCACTTATCCAGAAGAAGGAACAGTACCGCCACAGCCAGAGATGACAGATAAACCAGTAGAGAAACTTCCTGACGATTATTCCCCTTTTGAATAAACTGCGCGTAATAGGTTCAATCGTAAATTGTAAAAACTTGTTGAACCAGCCTTTCGCATATACGGCGCGGAATCAATTCGTTCGGGTTATCCATTGTATTAATCTGAAGAACTGAGGCAGGGAGGAAACACCCTTACGCCAAGTCCGCACGAAAACATATTCATGTTTTCAGACTATAGATTCATCTAACGCATGAACTTCAATCACGCGTTACCGGGATGATTCAACCCCTGAATGCTATCAACCCATCGATGATTGTCAGATACTAACCACTTTCTCAATTACCTGTCCGCATTCGGTGCTCCGGGATACTGCACTCTGGATTCTGACCGATAACGTTCACTTTGTAAGTACCACCCTTGGGACATATCGGCATCTTTGCACCCTTTATATACTGCAACATCGCAGGAATTTCTACCTGTACTCCATCGGCTTTCTTTGCAGACAGAGCCCACTGTTCTTTTGCGGAATCAAGCATCCTGAGATTGTTGATACATGCATTTTGCTGGGCCGTATTCCTGGCCTTGACAAAACTCGGAATCGCTATCGCAGCCAGAAGTCCAACAGGCGCAATCATGGTGCTACCGATCATTTCCCTGCCGCTTGATGACGATATACCCGTAACAAGGATTCCTGACTTGCAGTTCACAAAAGTAAAGGCACCCTCCATACTATTCTGACGTGAAACCCAGTCACGTATTATGGCTGCAGCCTGTGGGCTAGTCTTCTCTGTCTGCGCTAGATTGGATATCTGAATATCATAAATTGTCTTCATTAACCTCGGACTAACGTACAGAACTCCGTTGTTAACATCAGACAGTCCCTGGAATAATTTCTTGTAATGTGCAGTCGCCGTCAAACCACTATTGCCGCCGGAAGCTTTGATCGCCGTGGTGATAACCTGCAGCGTGGTTCCAAACAGGAAATACTTGCCATGCATTGCGTATGAAAGCTGTACAGGAATAGGCATTGGCAATGGCATATTAACGGTGTTGATTGTTGTGGATTCCACCTGTACCTGCGTCACCGGCATCTTACTTTTCGCAAGAATGTTACCCATGAACTTCATCATCGAATCATCATTCACTGCAAAGCCTATCAGAATGGTTGGCTGTGGAATTTTCAATGGTTCTTCGCCAAGCTTCTTCGGGAAGTTCATCATTGCGTTCTCGGAAAGCTGGAGAGAGAAAAATCCTTCACCATTGAGCGATGCAAACAGTTTGTCTACATCAACACCCACGTTAGTCGCACTGCCGGAAAGCCACTGGTTGAATTCCAGAACCGTTTTGGGGCTACCCATTTCGGCTATTCCCGACTTGAACATCTTCCATATCTCATTGAGTTCACCAGTACCGGCACGTACCAAAACCGTATCAGCTGGCAGCATTGAAAGGCATGAAAGCTTCTGTGGCGCCGTGCCAACAAACCCACGCCATATCGGCATCACGGATGATGCAGGATCACGCGCAAGGAATCCCTTTATCGTATTCAATCCATCTGACCTGGGAAGAACGCTCATGCCGAACCCCTGCATACCGTAGCAACCGTTCTTCTGCAGGAATCCCGGAATCTTATTGATTACATTCTTAAACGCCTGATCATCCTTGTTTGTGTCCGGCACAATACCCATGATCTGAACGAGGTTGTTCACCTGTTCCTGAACGAAACCTTCCATGTTCGCGACAATCAACAGGTCTCCTCCAATGTCAAGGTTGGCCACTATCTGGTTATAACGCTCCTTGGATGCGGCCGGGTTCTTTACTGTCTGAGCAGTAACCGTATCAGCCGAATAAGATGTTGATGTAAGACAAGCCAATAAACACACAACGCATGAAACAAGAAACCTTTTAGACATGACTACCTCCCTCACGTTTTGAAACATTGTCACGACTTGACCATCGTTAAGATATATCGTTCAAGGTCCTAAATAAAGGCGAAATCTCAAATTGAAGAATCCTGTTGAACCAGCCTCCCGTATATACCGAGAGGAGGCGGAATCGCTAATAATACCATTGTAAACGTTTGAATCTCTGTATGTTATGAGTCCTGTTAAATCAAACTAATCAGACATCAGCTGCGGGATATGGAAAACCTTTTGGTTTTTCAATACCCTTATCAAGGTGTTTACGCAACGCTGCATCACATACAGCATATCCCCAATTGATCAACTTTTCTTGATCACTCTTTTTCAGTTCTTTAAGCCTGGTATCTATGTCGGCAAGCTTCTGCGTCTTCTTTTCAGGGCAATCTAATGCATCTGCCAACTCATAATCCTTTATTTGGGTACGAATGCCCCAATAAGCTCCACTGCGACTCATAGATCCACTTTTCAATTTGAACGATTCTATTAATTGACGCTTACGAAGACATCTTACCTGATTATCAACGACATCCAAAATTCGTTTGGTATGCAGAGCCCACTCACTCGCCGGTTTCTCATCTGCCTCCATTTGGCCGCCGCCATCACTTACAAGTATTGTCTGATACCGTTTCCATGCTGTCTCCAAACCCAGATTGTCATATACACCACCATCAGTAAGAACAGCCTGCTTAATATAAGGGCTCTTGTGGAGTGGAGCTTTACGGTCTGGCAGAACAGCCCTCGGATTAAGATCCAGTGTTGCCGGCGATAGAAAAGGAGGAAATGCAGAGGATGCCGCTACTGCCATCGCCAAAGGCACTTTGGGATTCGGCCACCGTCCGACTAGATAATCAGCCATATAGGGCTTTGAGAATCTCCATAATGCACCGCTCTGAACATTTGTGGCATTGAGAACAAACCGTGGGCCCTCTGTATCAGAAGGCAAATCTTGTAATGTTGCCCCATGGAATAGGACAGAGTCATAACTTTTGACTACCTTATCCGCAACAGTTCCGAACCATAATTTCCCCTTGAGGACAGAAGGATAATCAATCGTACGTGAAGCCATATCCCGGACTGGATTGACAATTTCATCAATCAAAGACACCGCAACATTATCGGCATTAAAATTAAGTTTTGACCACTTTAATCCAAGTACACCCGCAGTAATTGAACCACCAGAAACACTTGAAATTCTTTTCAGCGTCCTGAGCAATCCCGTTTCATTCAAACGAATCAATGCACCAAGATGAAATACCATGGCCCGGTAACCGCCACCCGATAAACAGAGCGCCATCCCCTTTTCAGGTCCCTTGGCGAATTTGTCAGGCTCAATGAATGATACTGGAGCAGTCGTAATAAGTTTCTTGTTGATATCGACAGACATGATGTACCTCCCAGTTGTATGTCATCTTTACCAAAAGGATGCTTGAATATCAATATTATCCATGCCGACCTCAGATAAAAGTAAAAGACCGGCGAGCAAACAAAAAGGAAACTGGGAGGCGTCCTTAAAGTCAAATCGACTGGTCGAATCGATTCCCGAGAACGGGTACTCGCCGGTAGAGCGCTGTCATATACTATCGAGCACGATTAGTTTCAAGAAACTTTCCAATACTGTCCCTGCCTTCATGGGTGTCCGTTAATGCACTATATCCTTTTGAGCGTAGCTCCGTAAGCAGGGCAATCCACTCATTGTGATTCCATGACTTACGTCCCTTCAGCCATGCCTTCAGTTCTTTCGTTGGAAATTTTGGTTTACTATTTATTTTTATTGCCATTGTCCTGCTCTCCTTTTCATGCCGATATCATTACCACCGAATGAAAGATATACACGAAAATAATTGTTAAATTAGAATTTATGCGATAAGGGTTTTCCCTACAATGCTATCAGGGTTTTACTTACATTTATTATAGGTATTATCAATTTCTAATACGTCCAAACGATAACTTTCAGGAAGTGGTTCATAACGCTTTTACTCATTCCCTTCCAGAAGGGGCCAGCATCCAAATGCCTGACGAGAATCCTTGATGAGGTGAATACGGAGGGCGCTTAACATCCACAGCCCCTATTTCCCGTTAACCGGAAACCCCCTATTCTTTGCAACTCAGCGGGAATCTGAGAATCTGAAATGGCGAAGATATGCGGGATACCTGTAAATACAAATATCACGCTTTCCTGGCAGCCCCCCACTACTCCTTGTAAGGTTTCCGACCACGTTATCCAAAAAAACAGTACACATGTTATCTCAAATGGCAACTAGACGGGCTTTTAGTTGGCGATGTTAGAATTGAGCATTACGGCAAGAGAGAGGGGCGGTGTATTTCTATTTGATATCTTTACGACGAACACATCCCAAGCTGACTGAGCCATATTGCTGTTGATATAATTCGATTATATTTTCAAGTTTTTCGAGGATAAATGGAGCGCCCCCCATCACCTCCGTTCTTGGTAAACACAACATCATCGGCTATGTAAACACACTAATGGATGGCGCTCCTACGCCCGTTGTAATTATGACTGGATGTTCTCTGTCCCCTGAAGAAATGGAGAGATTACAGGAAAAAGTTTCTGCTATCATTAACGAACATTTAATAAAGAAGAGTTTGAGGAAATATTGAAGAAGTTACTGTGAGATTCGCCAAATCAACGTCTTACTGACATCGCCAAACATATCAAACGGACTGGTCGCAGGGTTTCGCATATCCTTGACCACATGCGTGTATATCATCGTCGTCTCCACCTTCTTATGACCCAGATAGGTCTGAATTTGCCGGAGATCCACGTTGTTCAGCAACAGAGTTGTGGCAAAGCTGGGCGGGAACCTACGTCATGAACCGCCGGACCCACCGGACGTGGTATGGAACGTATTTCTCCGTCACAGTTCGGTTTCTCAGAAATGCTCCCACAAAAGACAACTCACAACTCGTTATACTTGAGTTTGTTATCCATACAGCGTCTACTTATTTCCCAATATGTCCAGTGGGCATAAGCGGGATATTAAGGGGTAAGTTGCGCAGGAAAAGGGGCTATTTGACCCCATTCCCATGATTGTGAACCCCCGATATGACAAGTTGTCATAAACGTGTATTTTACCTGTTATTTGTTTACTGTTGAGGAAAGGAAATCTTTAGAACTTACCCTCGTTTCAGGTCAAGATTGACTTAATTATCTAATGATTTCTTTGATTTCGGTGTCGGAGTCTCTATAATTGTCACAATTGGGAATATGTGGTATTTTATCCCACAAAAGACAAGTTGTCAGATAGGATATTTCGGCAAGGAGAAAAATGATTATTATCAACAGATATGTACTATTAATTGGACTGTTCATGTTGAATTTTATCATTTACGCCCAAGCACAAGAGACAAACGCACCAACCAAGGCCATAGAATATCCTTCAATAAGCTCAGACACTTTCAAGAAATTGTTTTACGATATGATGTGGATTGAATCGGGCAAGGAAATGTGGCGAATACAATCCACAAAAACAAATGGCGTACCTGCTGAGACAAATAACATCATTCAATATATG
>Ga0156394_1073_pt1 | contig 15614 bp, 11 predicted proteins | sample RifOxyA3_FD_108038 | JGI IMG/M metagenome (GOLD analysis project Ga0156394, IMG submission 108038) | Lentisphaerae bacterium RIFOXYA12_FULL_48_11 | reverse complement strand
CTCACAAATCAGGCTACTGCATCCACACCATTGACTTCCCGCACTTAAACCGGATATTATTCCTGCATTTCATTAACACGGAAAAAAGAGATGTACGCTGAATATTCAAGACGAACCTTCCTCAGAACTGCGGCGGCTGGCGTCGGCCTGACCGCGTTGGCCTCCCCGACCCCGGCAGAAGTCTGTAAGCCACGAAGCGGGAATTTCCGCTTCGCGCTCAACACTGGCACAATACGCGGCTACAATCTCTCACTTGCCGAACAAGTAAACCTCACCGCAAGCGCCGGCTACACGGGAATTGAACCATGGACTTCCGACATTGCAAAGGCTTCCGAAACTCCCGGGGCTCTGAAAGATATCAGAAAACGCTGCACCGACTCAGGCCTCTCCATAATCAGCGCCATCGGTTTCGCCAATTGGGCCGGAAATGATGATACCGAACGTGTAAAGGGGCTCGAACAGATGAAACGCGACATGCACCTCGTCGCACAACTGGGTGGCACCCACATCGCCGCATCACCAGCAGGTGTAAATAAACCCGGCGTAACACTTGACTTGGATCAGGCGGCAGAGCGCTACAGAACTGTCCTTGAACTCGGTCGCACCATGGGGATAATACCCCAGCTGGAATTCTGGGGAGCCTCGGCCAACCTAAACAGGCTTGACCAATGCCTGTACGTGGCCGCCCGAACCGCCCATCCGGATGCCTGTATACTGGCCGATGCTTTCCACATGTACAAAGGTGGAACAGAGCCTGCAGCCCTACGCCTGCTCGGCCGCAGTTCCTCCTACTGTTTCCATATGAATGATTACCCTGCCCAACCGGCACGGGAAGTACTAAAAGACTCCGACCGCATCTGGCCAGGTGACGGCATTGCCCCTCTACGGGAGATTTTGAACATCTTTCTCGAGAACCGAGCCGAAGTCTGGCTTTCTGTCGAGCTGTTCAACCCCATGTACTGGAAACAGCCCGCGAACGAAACGGCATCCACTGGCCTGGCAAAAATGAAAGCCGTCGTGAAATCTGCTGAAGTCACCTGATTAATTTCCATCTCAATTGATACTCGACCTGAAAAACCAGAATGGTTATATTTCAAACCCATGCAAAGAAAGCAATTTATCACAGTCATGACGGTCCTTGCGGGATGCGTAATCGTTTCAGGATGCACATGTAAGAACAAGGAAGAGAATACGAATGCCATGAAAACCCCAATTGTTGATCGACTGGAAAACTACAAAAAGTACACAAACCTTCACCCCGGCTTCGAAAAAGCCTTTGCGTTTCTAAGCCAGACAAATATTGCACAGCTCGAGTTAACCAAGCATGTGATTGATGGTGACAATGTTTTCTGTCCATTATCCAAAAGCCAGGGACGAACTCGCGAACAGGCCTCATTGGAATCTCATCGAAAGTATATCGACATTCAATATGTCATTTCCGGAAATGAAGAGCTGGGTTATAAGCCTGCCACCGAATGCCGGCAGGTAAAGGAAACCTATAACTCCGAAAAGGATATAGGTTTTTTCAGCGACGCACCTGACCAGTGGATTAAAGTTCCAGCCGGCTCGTTCATAATTTTTTTTCCGCAGGATGCTCATGCGCCGCTGGTAGGAAATGGCGAAATTCATAAGGCCGTGGTCAAGGTGAAGCTGGCAGGCTCGAACCAATAGAAATCGTTAAAAAGATTTCTTAATGGAGGGCCACATTCCCAACTTGCCCCGGACCCGTCGGCTGAAAGTCCGTTGCGTCCTGTATGTTTGCCATATATTTTGCAGAAACTATACCGTTTTTCTAGAACCTAATCAGGCGTCTGAATATTAAGGGAGAGTCAGAATGAAAAAAATCCTGTTCATGTTAATGCTTGCCGGCTCTACATCCGGATCACAGACAAGCCTGTACGTCAACCCGCAGTCAGGGTGTGACGACAACAAGGGCACGGCCTCAAAACCGTTCGCATCTCTGGAAAAAGCCCGTGACACAATCCGGACCATGAGAAAAGACGGGGCTTTCCCTGAGAAAGGCATGACCGTCGAACTTGCCGGAACTTTTGCGATGCCGGTCAACACATTCACACTTGATGCAAGCGATGGTAGCCCGACTGCAAATGCCCCTGTTTTGTACAAAGCGTCGAAGCGAGGTGCGCTTTTTATTGGCGGACATATTCTGCCGGAAAGTGGATTTCGCACGGTAACCGATGCAACGATACTGACACGGCTGTCAAAAGAAGCGCGTGGCCGCGTCGTATGGTTTGACCTGAAATCGGTCGGCTTGACCAACCTGCCCCCGCTTCCCGACAAATTCAACGGTTGGAACGAAATGGAAGTATTCAGCAGCGGCAAAGCGATGAAACTCGCCCGCTGGCCGAATACCGGCTGGGCAGAAATTGCCAGGGTGATTGACCGTGGAGTCAATCCAGTCAACAAGGCGACCGGCGAATGGGAACACGGCTACAAGGGAGGCACATTCGAATACGCAGAAGACGCGCCGTCCCGCTGGGACGTTAAAAGCGGCATCTGGATGAACGGGTTCTGGTGCCACGACTGGGCAAACGAAACGCTCAGAATAGGCACCATCGACAAGGAGAAAAAGCAGATTACAGCCGCAGCCATTCATACTTACGGCATCGGCAATTCATCCAAGTGGCACACAGCCAAACGCCGTTACTACGTATTTAACCTTCTGGAGGAACTCGACAGCCCCGGAGAGTGGTACGCGGACCGCCAGGGTTGCATCCTGTATTTCTTCCCGCCCAATGGCGATTTGAGCGATGTCGTGCTTACCGTGCAAAAGAAACCGCTCATCCAGATGACCAGGGCCAGAAACATGATCCTGGACGGTCTCACCTTCAGGTACAGCACAGGCAGGGCGGTCGACGCTGATAACTGCGAGAATATCATCCTGACAAACCTCCACGTTTCAAACATAACCACGGACGGCATCCGCATCAACGGCGGCATGAAATGCTGCCTGACCCACTGCGAGATATCCGATGTCGGAGGAACATGTGTATCTGTTTCAGGCGGCGACCGCAAGTCACTGGTCGGCTGTGGCCATTTCGTCAAAAACAACCACTTGCATCACAGCGGACGACTGCAACGAACGCAGGGTAAATGTCTGAGTTTTTCAGGAGTTGGTATCCACGTGTCACACAACCTTATCCATGACTCTCCTTACATAGCGGTAGTGTATAGCGGGAACGAGAACCTTTTCGAATACAACGAGCTGCATTCAGCAATGATGGAATCCGGTGATGGCGGAGGCATGTACACCGGCCGGGACTGGAGCTCACAGGGCAACGTCATCCGGTACAACTATTTTCATCACTTCGGCAAGCCGGGCGTGGATTGGCAGAAAGTTCAGGGATTGAATCCTGATTACGAACCCTTGAAGGAAAACGTCATGGTAATGGGCGTATACCTCGATGACTGTGACAGCGGTGACACTGTATGCGACAATATTTTCTACCGTACAGGATGGTCCGCCTTTGTCGGCGGCGGACGTTATAACACGATCAGGAACAACCTGTTCATCGATTGCACCTCTGCCCTGCATCTGGACGAACGCGGCCTGAAGCGCGCCCGACCGGGTGAAGGAACAAAAGACGGCTGGGACCTGCTTGCAAAGCTGCAGGCATTAAACTGGCAGGCATCGCCATGGAAGGACAAATATCCGCATCTCCTGAACATCATGGAAGACGACCCGAAACTGCCGCTTCATAACGTATTCAGCGAAAACGTGGCAATCAACTGCAGGCGCTTCCTGAATGGCGGCGTCCAGAGTAACGTGTTACAGCGGCTTGATTTCCACGACAACCTTGTTTTCGGCCAGGTAGATAAACGTGACGAAAAGGTTTTCCCGCAGACGGAAGACGGCATGAAACGCGTCGCGTTCCACTCTGAAATTCTGCCGAATGTCACAGATCCTGACCTGAACGGCTTCAAGATACAGGAAAGCACTTACTTCAAAAAAATGGCACCATGGTTCAATCGAGTCCCGCTCGAACAAATCGGTCCGGATAAATAGTCCGCAGACTACTTTACGCGCAACCACTTCTGGTCAAGCTTCTCGTAGACCTGAGGAAAAACCTTGTGCGTCATACTGATGCCGTGCTCAATGGCCTTATCCTTGACGCGTAACGCATTATAGCCGGAATAGACTGCCGCAGGCGGACAGGTCTCGTCTATGAACCCAACCGACACACGTACCGGGCAATTAATACGGGCCGCAAAGTGAGCGCCGTCAAAATAAGGTGCAACCTTGATGGCAGCGTCCTTATCCTCGGTCTTCATATTTTCGATAAGCTTGGGCCAGCCGGAGTCACGTTCTTTCTGAAAACCGAGCAGATCAGTGATTGCCGGCACATGGATAACACCCTTGGTGAAGTTCTTGTTGAGGCCACACAGGATAAAACCAAAACCGCCACCCTGGCTTGTGCCGCTGTAGCAGAAGTTAGCCTTATCCACGTCCGGCCGTGCAGCCAGCCAGTTGACTGCACGATTTATACCTAGGATTATGCGATAATAAAAATAAGTCTCGCGTTTGCTCGCACCGGATTGGCAGTAACGTGGCACGCCAAATTGTTCGTTCAGCCGCTTATCCTGCTCGGCATACAACTGCTTCTGCGCCTCTGCATCTGCCGCAGGTTCAAATGGATGAACATTCATCACCAGGTGGATGAATCCGCGATCCGCCATGCCACTGCTTGGTCCAACAACACCGGGCCCGGCACCAGGCACGTTGACCTCTACGGGAAAAGGCCCCTTCCCTGCCGGCACACTTAGAAACCCGTACACGCGCTTGCCGTCAAAGGTTGCAAAGCTGACCTTAAAACACTCATGCTTGTCATTACACCATTTAGCAACACGTTCGACACGGGTATCAGCAGGCACCTCCGCATCCAGCTTCTTGACGGCCGCATCCCAGAAAGCGTCAAAATCGGTCGGACGCTCAGATCCAGCGACAATCTTCTCAGGATTATAGGCCACACCAAAGAGCCCCTTGTAGTCTTTGTCCAGTTTCACATTGGCTATGCACTTTAAAAACCCTGGCTCACTCAAAGCACCAGTAATCTTGACTGGATTTCCCGACGCGAGATCAAAAACTGCGTTGGTGATAATCCTGGACCCGAAATTATTGACCGTTACATTAACACGACCGGATTTGAGCGGCTGTTTATCCGCACCCAGCACACTGATCGAGAAAGTTGCAGACTCCCCGCAAATGTAGACCGCATTAGCGTGATCTGACGTAATTTCAATCGACTGCCCGATTGCCAGTAACGGCGCCAGGACAAATCCTGCTATATACCTGGTCATCATATTTACATTCCTCCGTGCCACCCTGTTCAGCGGCAAATAGTGAGGCAGTTATAATGACATCTTTTATCAGGCTGGCAAGAAAAGAACCACGTCCCTGGCTGCAGCATTTTCGAACAATGCTTATTGACGCGTAATCAGCCGTGTGCTTCCATTCACTTGTCGCAGATCGTTAAAATCAGATGAAATAAATTACGGCTGATCCTGGAAGGCAAATTTACATAGCTTTACAATCATGAAAGAAATCTCCATAGACCAGGCAAATGAAGGTGATGTTCTGGCCCTGGACTTAACCGCCGGCAGCGGCGCTGTTATCCTTGCCCGAGGAAACGTTTTGTCGGCATCTGTAATCGCTCGTCTGAAAAAAATGGGTATGCGGCAGATCTTTGTCAAAGAACAGGCTCCACAGGGAAACTCCGAAGCAACCGCCATGCTCTTTCAACTGCTGGAAGACCGATTCACCGACACGGAAAACAACCCTTTTCTCCAAGAAATGAAATCAATTGTTGCGGATCATATAACAAACCCGGCATAACTTGAATACAATGAGCGGCCAAGAAAAACTTGAGAAGATCATCGGCAAAATCAATCGACTGCCCTCCCTGCCCGACAATATTCAGAAGATCAACCAAATGATTGACAGCCATCATTCGACAATGGATGCAATAGGCCGCGCAATTGCCGATGACCAGACGCTGTCAGCCCAGGTGCTCAAACTTGTAAATTCAGGTTTCTATGGACTTTCCAGCACGGTTTCCTCCGTCACGCAGGCGGTGGTATTTCTCGGGCTGAACGTGGTACGAAGCCTGATCAGCACTGCCTGGGCATCCAGCATGATTGCCAAATCATTTCCCGGCCTTTATGAACATTCCCTAGCCTGCTCAAGAACGTGCTATCTGCTCTCAAAGAAACTCGGGATCGACGAACCGGAAGAAGTCAGCACCATCGGACTTCTTCACGATATCGGCAAAGTGGTATTGGCCGAATATCTTCCAGAAGAATTCACGGCCATACAGTCCCTCCTCAAGAATAAGCGCATACGTTTCTGCGACGCCGAAAGAACTGTCATGGGTGTTGCACACAGTGATGTCGGCCGATTACTTCTTCAGAAATGGAACCTGCCCCAGGCCGCAATTGATCCGATAGCCGAGCATCACGGATTCCAACCCTCATCACCGCATGCCAGGCAAACGGCTGTTCTTATTCTCGCAGATGTCATTGTACGCGCAGAAGGATTTGGCTGGGGAGGCGACAATGTCATGCCGGAACTCAGCAGCGAAGTAACAGGAACCCTCAAGCTGCAGCCAAAAGATCTCCGCCCCCTGATGGATGAAATAGTCGATAAGATGCACGACATTCAGCGTTACAACGGTGGTAACAAAGCATGAATTCCCTGGAAATGTTTACATCCTTTCTCCCCATGTCTCTCGTAATCATGGATGAAAACATGGATCTTGTGGCAGCCAGCAGGGAGGCATTCTCCATGTTCGGTATAAGACCGGACGCCAATGAATATAAGATACAGCTGGAGGAACTTTCATCCGCAATGGCGGCAAGGAAAGACCTGATCCCGTCTATTGGCGCCTCGACATTCAAGCTGCATCATGTTGGAAGCAAAGACACAGTTCGATGGCAGAATGAAAGTCGCATTTACGATATCGACGTTTTCACCCTGCCGGCCGAGAACGGAATGTATTTCGGCGTACACTTCGCAGACATCACGGCACGGATTGAAGTCGAAAGAAGTCGCGATACTGCACGCGCGTATCTTGAGAAAATCCTCTCCAGCATTCCCCTTGGAGTCGTTGTCATGAATCGCCTTATGCAGATAACAGCCATGAACGCTCTCCAGCAGGACATCATGAAAGCATCCGGCCAGGATGTTTCCCTGATCCATGCCGTAGGAATGGATGCGCCAACACTGCTTGACCCCCATCCGGAAGAGTCCTGGGGAAAAGTCAGCGAGAAGGTCTTGAATAATGGGGAGACAATTCGCGGATTCTACAGACAGGCACAAGGCAAAGACAACGATAATGTTTTCTCCCTGGAAATCGCACCCCTGAAAAACGACAAGTCGGAAATCGTCGGAGCAGTCCGCATCTGCCAGGACATCACCATACAAACCCGGCTGGAAGACCAGGCCCGCGAGGCAGGCCTGGTCATCGCCCGTCTTGAGACCGTCAAACAGGTTGCCGTGACACTCAATCATGAAATCAACAACGCACTGGCCATTCTCATGGGTAATCTCGACATTATTGACAGGTGCAAACAACCAGTACCTGAGATCGTTGCAGAATTGCTGAAAATCGTTAAGGAACAGGGCTCAAGAATCGGCGGATTCGTTCAACGTTTCAGCGATATCAAGGAAGTCAAAACCGTAAAATATCTTGAATCCAAAGCTGAACAGATGATTGACCTGTAACCGGAAAATCCCCGTTCCTGACGGCCTGCCACCCACGCTCAGACAGACTATTGATCCTGAACAGTTATTTATATTTCGATTCGAACCATTTAGTCCAGGGATCCCAGTCAGGCAAAGGTTCGACATATTTCCTGTTGAAAACAAGGCACTTGGCTTCCCCCTCCCGTACCAGGATTTCCCTGGTGGTTTCAGGCAACAGAGTCGTCTGCCTAAATGCAAGACCGGGCACAACATTTTTCATTTTCACATCAGCCCTGGCCGGAAGCTTGTGCCTGTAGCTGGAAATATCCTGATCTGAAAACGGCCAAGGCACAACCAGCGAGTATTCTTTATCGGGAACTATGCCAAAATTTACACAGGAATCAGCTTTGTTGAATGTCGCAGTCAGTCCGGAATAGAAAATGGCATCTCCGCTGAAAGGACGACCACGGTGATGAAACGGGTTAAACCTGTCCCTGCGTTCAGCGGCACTGCAAAATGCAAGCAGATCGGAACCTTTAACCACTCCCTTGATCAGGTAATGGTCGTAGAAATAACTGAAAAGTCTCTCAACCGTAATCCTGCTTTTGAAAAATATTGTCGGCTCATCATAAATGGACCGGCGCGGCAGAAGGACAATATCAGCCCCAGCCTGATCACGAAGGAAATCCGAATACCAGTAGGCCAGATTGTGGAATTCAACGTCTTCGCGGAATTCACCGACAATGATTTTGGCTTTCGGCATGTATTCCCTGTATTGCTGCTTTATGAATGCAGCAACCGCAGGTTGTTCCGGCAGGCTATCGTCAACAGGTATGTGCTTTGCCTCAAAACTTGAAATTGCCCGCGTTTGGCTGTTGATATAAAGCTTGAGACAACCCAATTCAGCACCACTTGCCGCGCACTGAACAATAATGCTGCCCGTCTCCTTGTAAACCTGCCGCGTAACGCTTTCATCAACAGAAGTATGGGAATGGCCTCCGACAACAACCTTGATGTCCGGAAATCTCTTTACCAGGTCGACATCCGACGGATGAGCGCTCTTCGTCTCGTGATGCATCTTCTGGAAGCCGAGATGCGTAACCGCCACAATCAGATCAACCTTCCCGGCCTTAAGTGCCGCAATGGCCTCCCGCGTGGATTCCATGCAATCGAGAATATAAAGCCACGGTCTCGTCTGACCTCCCTTTCCATAGCTGTCCAGCGTGATCCCCAGGAAACCAACCCGAATCCCGGAAAACTCCTTAATCAACACCTTGGGAACATTTTGCGGCAGACTTCCCTTTGCCGTACCAAGATTGCTTCCCAGCAACGTGAAACCCGGATACATGTCCAGCAACTCGCGAAGTCGCTGATCACCATACGCCCAGTCATGATTGCCCAGCACCGCCATATCGTAACCCATACGTGCCATCGCACCGATTATTGCCTCACCCCTCGTCAATGATACAAGCGACGATCCGCGGTCAAAATAATCACCGGCATCGATGAAAACCGCTTCAGGATGATGTTTCCTGTATTCCGCCACATAACCAGCCATTCGTGCAAGGGGCGTCAGGTTCTGATGAATATCATTCGAGTGGAAAATAGTAATGGGGATCTCACTGGCCGAACACAAATAAAGACCCGTTACAATCCACAGCAGTGCACACCAGATCAGTTTTCGAAGCAAACTGCGGTAACCTGAACGTCCAGTTATTATATTCATAATCTATCCACACTCCTCAACCGGGCTATTCGACCCATATCAGGCGCATCCTCATCGGCTCAATCGAGAACAACAGCTGTCCGTTAATGTACACGAGATTCTCGCGGCTCAACGCGTCAAAAATCTTTTTGGGCGAGACACCAAGATGGGCAGCATCCAAAGCCACCTCGGCTTTTACACTGTTTGAGGGGGAAAGATTGGAAACAACCAGCAGGGCACGCCCCTTTTTCATGAGAGGAGGCTTCAGCGTATACGCGCTGACCTTCACCGAGTCAGGTTGTGCAGTTGCCGCAGGTTGCACCTCCCAGTACGGATGCCATTCGGCTTCGGTAATTCCAAAGCGTGTCATCACGTCCCATATCGGCGAAATTCTTTCCAGCGCTGCAAGCCCGCATGGTCGCACACGAACATCATGCAGCATCGACACCGCAAGCGCATGCTCAATCGTCCAATGCGGCGGTCGCTCATAGGCCAGGAACTCACACGGCACACCGTAATTACGCCCCATGAACTCAGCCCTGAATGTCTCCAGGGAAAGTGCCGCAAGCGGAGCGTTTGCATTACTGCCTGAAGTCAACTGTTCACCGTCCCAGTAGCCATCAGTAAAAGCCAGGGTCGGCGTCACACAGCAGGTGCTCTGGTGTGCATTGATCATGCCGCCACGCGCGTGAACCATCTTGTAAAGCCGCTGCATAAAAGCGCGTACCCCGAAAATCGGATAGGTCGGATGCAGCTTGCCGTCCGCGTCGCGATAACCGCAGCCGTGACGCTCATTACAGCATGGTGCAGGCATGATCGTGCTGTCCAGGTAGAGCCCGTCAAACCCGTAGCGACCCATTGCTTTTTCTATGTGATCAGCCAGCCGGTCGCGCCAGACACTCTTGTAACAGACCTTGTAGTCACGCTGGTCCGGAGGCCGGAACCAGTAAGATACAAATTCGCCTTTCTCGTTTTTAACGAGCACCTCATCGTGCAACGCCGGCCATTCCGGGGCAAGTGGCGACAGTTCATATCCCTGGTAAACAAGCACCTTCATGCCGCACCGGTGGCAGGCATCCACAATACTCTTAAAATCCGCTTCGGGATATGTTACCGGGTAATTCTGGATGGGAACCCAATCCTCGTGGAATACAACAGTCTTTACACCCAGCTGTCTGGCCCGGTCAAGTTTCTGCAACGGCTGGTGATCAGGGAATGCACGGTGACAAAGCCACCATTCCTTGGGTACCGGCATCGTTACACCGACACCCAGTTCAGACGCGTGCCAGATCCTTTTTTCATGGAAATCGACCGGCCATTGCTTCACCGGTGTTGCCTGTAAACCAATCGTAAAGGTCGCCGGCAGCTTTTTCTCTGAGTCGGACAAACGTAATCGCAACAGCATCACCTCACCCTGAGGCACAAGCTCTATGACCCTGTCATTGGTCTCCGGCTGCCATCCCTGATCGGATTCAGCAAACCAACTCAGGCCACCCGTCTCATCGCCCAGCCAGACGAAAGGTTTGAACGGTAAATCAAGCCCGGAATCAGTTACCGCTCCGCTGTTCGCGGCGTTACCCCACGTTCCAGGATAATAATGGAAAAGTTTTACGAGTTCCCGCTTCAACGGAATCTCCAGCCAGAGTTGCTCGAGTCTCGGCATCTTCCTGTGTAAAGGTGCAACCGTAACCCCAATGCACACCATGCCGTCAAACTCAATCCGAGTTGAAGTGTTAACCACCACCTCATCGCTCGATTGCCAGCCGGAGACTGTCGCCTGTGTATTATCCTTACTCAACACCAGGTTGCCGCCGGGGCGCCATACAATAGGCCTGGCATTGACCAACCCCGCCAGACGGACCGGTGCGGCCAGCAGTTCCTTGTCACCAGTTCTGACAGAAGTTGGCAGGGCAGCATTGAAAAAACTGTAAGAGCGACCCCAGACACCAACTTCTACACCCACCTCGCTTTGCTGGACAGATACCGGCCCCCACGGATCAGGAACTCCATCCGTCCCGCCGGCCCGGGCAAACGAAAAAGACACAACCAGCGCCAGCACCGTCAGAACCATCAACGCAGCTTTGTTCGAACAACGTGTACAAAAGATTTTTTTCAGCACCATGATCATCCTCCAGAAACAATCTACCGAAGAAAAAGTTATCAGACCATAATTTAAATCTATTATCCAAGACAGAACTGCAGCCGGCGGCGCCAACACAAAAAAATATCACACCTGTCTATTCTCACACATTCTTTCGATTCACAGGCCAGAGCCTTTCATTTTTCTAATCCTTGCGGTTTCTATTACCATCCAATACCCGTTCGCACCCATCAGGGGTCAGAAGCTGGTTGGGACTCCGCCAAATGATCTTTGCCAGCCAGATGTCGCCGTTCTCCGGTCGCCCGTCACGGGGCCATTCCGCTGTAGTCACAACTGTCTCACGCTGCGATACAGGCCATACCCAGAAATTACCGACCGGCAAGCCCTTCCCCCATGATGGCCGGTTGGGAACTATTATCCTTTCCGTGGACCGTTTCAGCGACAGCGTATCCATATCCACGTCTGCAATATGCAACGGCGACCGGTTCCGGAATACCTTCCCATTATCATCACGGATACGCGTATAGACCAGCGTCAGCCCATCCGAATGTGCCGCAAACTTTGTCATGGTCTGATTCATGGCGATCATCTCGCCGCTGTCCCATGTCCACGGCTTCGGCTTATTCCAAGTGCACCCTCCGTCCTCGCTTGACATCACATAGCCATACCCGTCCTCCGCCCTCGCCGTCATGAAAAAACGCCCCTTATACCCGGCAATGTGGGGCTCGTACAATCCGCGCCCCTTTTCGTTTGACCATGCGTTGGAAATCTTTATCGGCACAAGTCCATCGCGTTCGAAACGTGCCAGCAGCGACTGCACCGAATAACGCACCCCCTCCCGCGTCGTGAATGCCTGAAGAATCGTCACGGCATCAACATGTACATACGCCGAACACCATGTGTGACCCAGGCTCAGGGGTATTGCTCCCGGCTCCGTATTTGACCTGGCAAGGTCATCCAGGGATAGATCCTTTCTCTTCCACGCTGTAGCGGTAGAATTTGTCACCGGCTTCAGCGTACGGAATAAATCTTCCGTCCGGAAATAGTGCCAGGTCGTATGCTTGTCGTGACCAAGCCTGTCCGTAGTTCGTGCCCGCAACTCAATGACAACAGGGTTTCCAGGAATGGTCATCACCTCCGGATGTACCCATAACTCTTCGTGCACACTGCCCGGAATGATAACGGCAGACTCGACCTTACCAATGAGAGATCCGTCCGCACCCTGCGTGATGATCGGATTAACGAAGCCCGGAAGGCTCCCGGGCTCTGCGCTCAAACCGTACGTGAGACAAAGCCAATATGCAACCAGGACAAGCCACCACAATTTTCGCATTAACATTTTCCCGCCTTTTTCGCTTCAGAGCGTTATCGTTAAACTCCAAATCCAGGCATTCTTTTGATGTGGAGTCGCGCATTCGCAGCGTTGCTGTTCTTGAACCTGCCTGACTCAAAATCCCACTCCAGTCGCTTACCCGGATCAAACAGTGCGGCTACGGCCATCAGCGCGGTCTGCGTAATCTTCCCAGCGTATTCAAAATCAGAACCAACGGGCGTACCGCCACGAATAGCATCCAGCCATTCCTTGTATGGCGACCCGTCCGGAACGCGCGGATAGCGCGGCGCAGGAATTTCTTTTGCGATCTTCAAATCAATCATTCTCTTTACAGGCAGGATAGTAAGATTCTTCGCACCATGCGAACCGTAGAGAATCATACCTTTGTCACCATAGACAATACCGCCTTCATTCATCTGGTTCTTGACCCGCGGCGCATGAGCTGGGAAAACACCTTTTTCGCCGAATTCCGGCGGGCGAGGTACGTTTTTGCATTCCTTGCCGTCATACCAGACAATCTTCATCGCAGCACGGCCATCTTTTTCCGGAAACTCCAGGGTGAAACGGTCGCCCTGTGGAAACGTTGCCCCGTGTTTCGACGGATCCCACCCGCCAACACATTCTACCGTCACAGCGCTCGGCAGCCCAAGGTTCAACGTCCAGAAAACAGGATCCAGCAGATGACAGGCCCAGTCACCAAGAGTGCTGCATCCGTAATCAGTCCAGAAGCGCCACACCCCTGGCAGGTAAAGCGGACAATATGGCTTGTGCGGAATGACAGGCCCCTGCCAGAGCTCCCAGTCCAGCTCTTTCGGAATATCATAACGCTGCTTCAACTCATCCAGGCGATCCATGTAGCTGTACACTGCAGATGCCCAGTAATGCGCTTCCCTGACATTGCCGATCAGCCCGGCCTCAATCCATTCCCGGAAGACACGTATTGAATCGAATGCGTGGCCCTGGTTCATGGCCTGTGTGACAACTTTCGATTCCTTCGCCACCTTTACCATCAGGTCAACCTCGCCAAAACTCTGGGCAAGCGGCTTCTCGCACTGCACATGCTTTCCCCGACGGATACACTCTATAGCCATCGCAGCATGCCAGTGATCCGGAGTTCCGATAGTTACCCCGTCAATCTGCTTATCAAGCTTGTCAAGCATCTCGCGGTAATCTTTAAAGAACTTTGCCGACTTGAATTGTTCACACATCTTGCCTGTCCGGCGCGTGTCGACATCGCACAATCCGACAATTTCGGCCCCGTAGTCGGCCAACCCGGTAATATTGCTGACCGGACGGCCCGCGCAGCCGATGGCCGCAATACGGATTTTTTCGCTGGGCGGAGTCTGCCCGCTCCCGGCAATTACATGCCTGGGAACAATTGTAAACAGTGCGGCTGTATTAGCCGCATATCCGAGAAATTTCCTGCGTGAACATGATGCTTGTTTCATAATTCTCCCGATATTTCACATCCTTCTGCACTCCTCAGCGAGAACTCTTTACACTGCCCGGCGTAAATAGAACTGAAAATGCAAGTTCGCCGGAAGCGGGGGTAACAGCCTCGAAACCAACCATCACTGTACCAGGATTTCCAGAATCCCATTCGTTAGGCGGCTTGGCAGTCTCATAGGTTTTCCATACTGTGGAAGCATTATTTAGCGCAGTCAGGCAAAGCTGTTTACCTGCTTCACGTAACACCAAAGATCCAGTACGTGCGGCATCAGGCTTAGCCTTTGTCACCATACCCCACCGTACAACCACGCCCGGCTTGAGCCCCTTGAGCGTATCGTCTATCCGGAACTCTCCTGTGGAGAGCGATGTTCCCTTGCGGATTACCTGTGATGCATTTGTATAAACGGATGTAAGATCAATCGTTGTATATGGCTCCGATCCGTCCCGGAAAGCAGTAACCAGCGCTTTGCCTTTTGCGAGCTGGAGCTGCCCGTCAATAACAAGCGTGTTGTGACTGAGATTACTCAGGCGGAAAATACGCCAGCGGTCACCATCCTGCTTCGGGCTCCAGAGATTCATGCCGCGCGACTCGATACCATGATAGCCCTCCATGCCCAGATCATGTGCCCAGCGAACACCATCCGCATCCAGCACAAATGAACCTGCATCCATGTGGCCGTGCGGGGCGGATGGCGAACCGGCCTTCATGCCGACAAACAACGCCTTCGCATTGTCCCACGAGGTCCGGTGTATCGTAACCGGTACATCGTTCTCAGAGAACCAGTTCAGCGGTGCTTTTGGGACAAGACTATCCGGCACTGGCTGCAGCCAGAAAAGCGTGAAGACAAACAGACGATTCCCGCGGAGATCATGCTTCATCGGTGTTCTATCCCTGCAGTACTTGACGAGGGCATTCTTCTCAAAATACGCCAATATGTCAGGCCGGTTAAAACGTTTGGCCAGCCACCAGGTTGCACAATCTGTCCCACGATTCATCCGACCATCGGCATAATTGAAAGTTGTTCCGGAAGGACCGGTAACAAGATCAGGATAATCCGCGGTTTCCCTGAAACCTGGCATGGACGTGAGACCAAAGTCAGACTTGAGAACCCCCTCCAGCATGGAGAGAGCGAGCACGTTGAAATCTGTACCATATGACCAGTAGCTGGGCCCTTCCGGATAACAGCCCTTCGGAGCAAATGCATGCATTGAGCGGGGAAGATTAATAATGGAACGATGGGCAATTTCGCATACCAGCGCTTCCTGCTGATCCATCAGGGCGAGCGCACCGGCAAGCATTCCAGCGTGGCAGACCTGTCCCCAGTTG
>Ga0156394_1070_pt1 | contig 15781 bp, 14 predicted proteins | sample RifOxyA3_FD_108038 | JGI IMG/M metagenome (GOLD analysis project Ga0156394, IMG submission 108038) | Lentisphaerae bacterium RIFOXYA12_FULL_48_11 | reverse complement strand
GCAGCGGCAAATTATCCAAATATCCGCCTGATAAAGGTGGGCAAGAAATGGACTCCCGAACCCCAGAAAGATATGGAAGGTACATGGAAAATCTGCACACCAACAACTGTCGCCGAAGGTGGCTGGCACGGTTTCTCCGCATGTGGTTTCTTTTTCGGTCGAGAACTGCATAAGGCTCTGAATGTTCCTGTAGGATTGATCGATGCCTCATGGGGCGGCACATGTATTCAAACGTGGACTCCTCCGGAAGGTTTCGCGACAGTCCCTGCCCTCAAAAAAGACTATGAGCGAGTTCAGATGGGTGATCCCCGGACTGCTCTCCACAAGCAGGTCCTTGGACAGACCTTGAAACAGGCAGAAGAATGGCTGGCGGCAGCAAAGACTGCTATGAACGAATCCAAGCTCGTTCCAGTTATGCCGACATATCCGCAGGAACTCTTGGCGCCACAACAGGTACAGAACGCCACTGCATTATACAACGGAATGATTCACCCTATCTGCCCGTTCGCGCTTCAGGGTGCAATATGGTACCAGGGTGAATTCAACAACGGCGAGGGCATGCTCTACGCCGAGAGGATGAAAGCACTGGTCGGTGGCTGGCGCCAGCTCTGGTCTGCCCAGGACAAGGGCTTCCCGTTCTACTTCGTACAGATCGCGCCGTACAAGTACGGGGCAAGCCCGTTCGCTGAGCCGGAATTGTGGGAAGCACAGGCAACCGCCACTAAAGTCATTCGCGATTGCGGAATGACAGTCATAAGCGACATCGGCAACCTAAGTGACATTCATCCGGCGAACAAGCAGGATGTGGGAAAGCGCCTCGCTGCGCTCGCATTAGTCAACACATATGGAAAGAAAGGTATTGTGTCCTCCGGCCCGGTATTCAAGGACATGAAAATTGACGGGGTAAAACTGCGCATCAGTTTCGATCATACTGGAAGCGGGCTGACAAGCCGGGATGGAAAGCCTCTCGACTGGTTTGAGGTCATAGATGCCGATGAAGGCGGATTCGTCAAGGCCGATGCCTTAATCGACGGCCAGACAGTGATTCTCTCAGCTGCAGCTGTAAAGAAGCCAGTCGCAATGCGTTTCGCCTGGCACCAGTTGGCAGAACCAAACCTCATGAACAAGGAAGGACTGCCAGCCTGGCCCTTCCGGGCAGGTGATGTGCCAAAACGCGACTGGATGAGCATCAATGTTCCAGAAGCGAATGAATACAAACTGGTATACGATCTCGATCTCGCAAAACTCGGACATGACATAAAATATGATATCGACAATCACGCCAACGTAGGTCAGTCGTTTGATCGTATTGCCTATTGCCTGGAACTGCAGCAGGGAGAGGAATCCAAATGTGTCTATGTTTCAATGGATGCATTCACACAGGATCCAGCCAAAATCGGAATTCCCTCCATACAGTCAGGGGCTAAATTCCAACAGAACGTCAAAAACATGAATGTGTTTTCGAATGTGAAAGAAATTAAGAATGGCGCTGGGCTCCAAAGCGGTAACATTGAATTCTGGCCCGGCAACTATGGCCCGCAAAATTCCGCAAATATCAAAAATGCATCAGCACAGCTATTTGACTTCGGCGATCAGCCCGGTGACCCACAGGATGGTTACGGTTCGATGCAGATTCACAACCACGATGCAAAACAGACATTGATGGCAATAAACCACTGGGCCGCAGGCGCAGGTGCTGACATTGGCATCGGGAACATGGGTGGGGCCGACAAGACAGACTGGACATTCGCCGGAAATGCCGGCTCCTACCAGATGAAACGCCTGCGTGTGCTGGTACGAACGAAATAGAAAGAGACCAAAGGTCGGGCTATCCCCTTCCACACAGAAGATATGCCTTTCCTTATTCCCAAGGGAAAACGTACTGGGTCAAACCAAGTTCGTTCCGCATCAGGACCATTTCATCCCTGACACCTTTCGGAAGCGGAACACCTTCATGTGCTGTCTTCAGACTCGCTTCATATTCTTTTTCACCAGCTGTATAGATACGCTCACAACCAGGCGCTCTTCTGGATGCCCGCAACGCCCTAAGAATATCACCAGTACGCTTCTTGAAATCAGCCAGCTCACAGAAAGCCTCAACATTCATTGCAATAAAGAAATGTCCAAGTTCAATTGGAGCAGGTTTACCATCTGACATGCCACACAGGGCTTTCATAAAATTCCCGGCCTGCAAAGCGGAAGAAAGAATCTCCACTACAGTTGAATAACCATAACCCTTGTACCCACCTCCGTCTTCACCGGGGCCTCCAACCGGAACAAGCGCGGCAAGATCCCTGGAGAAATCCTTCAGGACCTGCCGTGTATCCGTTCTTGTCTGACCGTCTGAACCAATCACCCAGCCGGGCGGCATATCTTTCCCCTGCCTTGCGTAGACTTCAATCTTGCCCCGTTGGGTTACCGATGTTGCACAATCAAGCACAAAAGGAAACTCTTCATCCGTAGGCATCCCGAAGGACAAAGGGTTCGTTCCCAGCATATTTTCCACGCCAAACGTGGGCGCAACGGAAGGCCTGGCATTAGTCCCGCAGACCCCGATCATTCCTGCTTCAGCTGCCATGAGAACGTAATAACCTGCAATGCCATAATGCGTTGAGTTCCGGGCCACAACCATCCCCATACCGCAATCTTTCGCCTTCCTGATAGTCATTTCCATGCATTTCTTTGCAATGGCATGCCCCATACCATTGTGACCATCCACCACAGCCGTTGTCATGGTTTCACGTACAACTTCAAACTTGGTTACCGGATTCAATATGCCGGCTTTGATTCGGTCATAATAAATCGGCTTACAGCGGTTGATTCCGTGAGACTCAATGCCCCGCTTATCAGAAGTTATCAGGACCTCGGCACACACGCTGGCATCTTCAGGTGGAACCCCCACTCCTACGAAAACATCCCTCATGAATTTCTCAAGATAGGATGCGTCAACAATGATAATATCATCACCCATCCTTCAATCTCCTTCTACCTGCCCTGACATTACTCTTCTTAAGATCAGAAGAAAGGGTCTCATTCATACTCCCAGTTCTATAACCTTCAAGGTCCAGCGCAACATATGTGAACCCGGATTTCCTAGCGCAGTTTGCGATTTTCTCACGCAGTCCTGGCTTCAATATCTTCTCCAGTTCGGACGGCTCGACTTCAATCCGCGCAATTTCGCCATGATGCCTTACCCGTACCTGACGGAATCCTTTGCTGAGCAGGAAATCCTCAACTTTGTCAACAGCAGTAAGTTTCTTTTCCGTTATCTTCGAACCGTATGGGAAACGTGAAGCAAGACAAGCCATTGATGGCTTGTCGGCGGTTGGCAGCCCTATTTTCCTAGAGAAATGACGTATGTCTTTCTTGGTAAAACCGGCCTCCAGCAACGGGCTGCGTACTCCAAGCTCTTTCAGGGCCTTCCTGCCGGGCCGGTAATCAGCCAGATCGTCGGCATTGCTTCCATCAACCACAACCTCTATTCCCTTCTTATGTGCCAGCTCCTTTACGATACTGAACAGTTCCTTCTTGCAGAAATAACAGCGATTGACCGGATTCTCCGCAAAGCCCGGGATTTTCAGCTCATTCGAGACAATAATCTCCTGTTTAATACCCAGTCGACGAGCCAACTGACGAGCCGTTTTCTGTTCTTTTTCAGGATATGTCGGCGATAGCGCCGTGATGAGAAGAACATTGTCACCAAGCACCTTCTTTGCAGCAGCGGCAAGAAACGTACTGTCCACGCCGCCGGAAAAGGCAATGGCAACACCACCCATTTTCTTCAATATCTCGCTCAACCGCTTCATTTTGTCTCCGGATGTCACAACGGCTTCCTTTCTTTTTTGCTTTCTAAAACAGTGGGATCATAATAATCTTATCAGCATTCGAGGGGCAAACTGTTTCGGTGAATATGTCATGATAAATATTTCTGTTGTTGTACCGATTTTTAACGAGGAAGAGAACGTTCCACTTCTCTGCGAAAAGCTCAACGAGGTTATGTCCTCGTTGCCCAAAAGCTACGAAATCGTCCTTATCGATGACGGAAGTTCGGACACATCATGGGAAAAGATGCTGCAATGTTCCCGCAAATACAAACATATCCGCCTGATCAAGTTCCGCCGTAATTTCGGTCAGACTCCGGCAATGAGCGCAGGATTCAGGGAATCCAAGGGAGAGATCATCATCACGCTGGATGCCGACCTGCAGAACAATCCTGCAGATATTCCAAAAATAGTAGAGCAGATGGAAAAGGGGTTCGACGTCGTAAGCGGCTGGCGGAAGGACCGCAAGGATCCCTTCATCAACCGGAGATTGCCCTCTATCATGGCAAACGGTCTGATCAGCAAAATAACAGGAGTTCCATTGCATGATTACGGTTGCACCCTAAAGGGTTACCGCAGGGAGATTGTGCAGAACCTCGATCTGTACGGCGAAATGCACAGGTTCATTCCCGCACTGGCAAGCTGGGTCGGCGGGGCAATTTCGGAAATTCCTGTTGACCATCAGCCGCGCAGGTTCGGCAAATCAAAATACGGTATTTCCAGGACACTCCGCGTCGTCCTGGATCTCATCACCGTTAAATTCCTTTTGAAATACAGTACAAGGCCGATCCAGATATTCGGGAAAATCGGACTGATCCTGGGCAGCCTTGGCGCGATCTGGCTGATAACCATGATGGGTCTGCACATTCTCTTCAAATTCGGCATCGGGACAGAAGCAATGGCAAAACTGATCAAAAGCCCCTTCTGGGTAACGACATCTTTCATGCTGATATTTTTTGGGGTACAGTTCCTGAGCATGGGGCTGCTTGCAGAAATTCAGATAAGAACTTATCACGAATCACAGAACAAGCCGATCTATGTAATCAAAGAGATCGTCGAGCCAAATGCTTGAGACATTTGATATAGACGCCCTACCCCTTCACCAGGCCCTGCTGGTTTTCCTGGCAGACCCCTTGATACTCGCCTGCATCGCCATAGACCTGTTGATGGTTATTTCCCTCATAAAAAACCCTCCTGACTGGAAAAGCAGGACAGCCAGACTCAACTTTCGGTCCTGGTCAGTAAGCGAGGCAGAGGCAATCATCCTTGCATCCGTCATGTTCATTCTGGCGGTCAAGGCACTGATCCCGGCATTCTATGACGTTGGCGCTATAGACCAAAAGAATCTCGAGACATTCCTGCTACTCGGACAAACTTTTATTTTCCAGATGCCCGTCATCATCCTGATCATCGTCTTACTGACACGGAAAGGGCGCATCAAAACGGGGATACTGGGATACGCCCCGGCCGACATCCTTTCCTCATTTAAAAAAGGATTTATTTTCTGCCTGGGCGCCATGCCTGTCGTCGGAATGACATCTTTGATTCAGAACCACTTCTTGATCAAAGCCGGCTTCACCAATGAGCCACAATATGTCATTGAACTGTTCAATACACCGGGCCCGCTCTGGCTTAAGTCGTACCTGGTTTTTACAACCATAATTATGGCTCCTATTACAGAAGAATTTATTTTTCGAGGTATAGGAACATCCGCTTTCGCAGACAAGATAGGCATTAAAGGCACGGTCTTCCTTTTGTCTATCGCTTTCGGAGCCATTCATTTAAATCTTTATTCTTTTGGCCCTCTCTGTATTATCGCGATGTCATTCTCAATTGCGTACATATATTCAGGCTCGCTGCTTGTACCTGTATTCATGCACAGCATTTTCAACACCCTGAATCTTGTTGCAATATTCATCAGCAATCAGATCACATAAAAAAGACGTCGATGCAATCGCTGCAAATTTCATCACATTATATTCATGATTTATCATTATTGCCATTTTACTCTTTTCCTCTTGAACCAATCTGGCCAACTTCCTACCCTCTAGCCTCATGAAAGTTCCAAAAACAATTGAATGGATTACCAAACACAGGAATATGCCCATTCCCGGGCATATAAGGATGATCGACCAGACACGCCTACCGTCCAGGCTTGTATTCCTGGAAATTACCGATCTTCATCAGATATGGACCGCTATTAAAACGCTCCAGGTTCGCGGGGCACCCGCGATAGGGATAGCTGCGGCCATGGGTATTGTGGCAGCAGTACAGAATAGCCGGGTAAAAACCGGCATCCAGCTGGCCGCAGAAGCCTGCAGAGCAGCCGATTACCTGGCAACATCGCGCCCCACTGCTGTAAATCTTTTCTGGGCAATAAAACGCATGAAAGAGCTGGCAAACGCTCACGCGGACATGCCTCCTGCCAAGCTGAAAATCCTCCTCGCCAAAGAAGCCGTAGCCATCAGAGATGAAGATGCAGACATGTGCCGCGCAATAGGTAAATTCGGGGTAAAGTTCCTCAAGAAAGGGTACACGATCCTGACACATTGTAATGCCGGAGGCCTCGCCACTGCTGAATACGGAACTGCCCTTGCCCCCATTTACACTGCCTTGGACAAGGGAATGAAGATCAAAGTCTATGCCGACGAGACGAGGCCTCTGCTACAGGGTGCGCGCCTTACAGCATGGGAACTGATGCAGGCAGGCATAGATGTCACCCTGATCTGCGATAATATGGCAGCTCACGTCATGAAGCATAAAAAAATTAATGCGGTCATGGTTGGAGCAGACCGTATTGCAGCTAACGGCGATGCCGCAAACAAAATCGGCACATACGGTGTTGCCCTCCTGGCAAAAGCCCACAAGATTCCATTTTACGTCCTGGCCCCGACTTCAACTTTCGATCTCTCCCTGAAAAATGGCTCCCGGATACCTATTGAAGAAAGAACCGAAAAGGAAATCACCGAAGGTTTTGGTAGACGCACTGCGCCTAAGAGGGTGAAAGTCTATTCCCCGGCATTTGACGTTACTCCCGCGGAACTTATCACAGCGATCGTCTGTGAAAAAGGCATTGCGCGACCTGATTTCAGAAAATCTCTTGCAAGGTTCGCAGGAAAATAATTATTCTTCAGCCAGCCCAACCTTCAGAGCAGCCAAGCAAGACGGAGAACAACACAGAGATTAAACTCCCATTTTGAAAGCTTAGGGGAATACTGGTGGAATCCGGGATGGAAGCTGGAAGGACTACTGGTTTGTAATAGCTTTAAGGATATCTTCCGCATCGGTTACAAACTTGGTATCCATGAAATCTTTACGATATTTCTCAACCATTTCTACAGCTTTTCTCTGTTGAGGTAACGGAATAGCTTTGTCTGCCAACACCTTCAGCCATGCCTCTTTGTCGAATGGCCCAACGTTATAACCCAACACTCTTAAGAGACTCGCCAAGGCTCTTTCCGCGTCCTCGTCTACAAGCTTTTTTTCCGCATCATCAACAACAGCAATCAACCTCTCACTTAAAATTGGACTAGTCGATCCGAAATATCTCTTGGCATGTCCATATGCCTTAGACGACAGAGCCATCAATCCTTTGGCAAGGGCAACCTCAGGGTTACTATCCTGCCCCATTCGTTTCAGCCTTTCACCGGGCGTCAGGCTGCTCGCATCAAAATCAATCTGCCGTGTAGCACTGCCACGTGCAGCAAGCTTCTCGATACAAATAACCTTTCCCGCGCTGATCTCCGACACCGTTACTGTCAGCGGACCGCTATTTAGACTAACCGTTATTTCCTGGCCGATGGAGGATGAGAAAGAATCGACAATCTTGCTGTCAATGGCCATCAAATTCTCAAACAGACGTTTCAACTCGCTGAAGTCACTCTCTTTCCCTGATAAATCAGGATCTTTACTGGAATCAAGCAATTCATTGTAGGCAGCAATCATGCTTTCATTCAGCAGCTTGGTCACCAAGCGACCAAGGAACTCCTTCATTTTCTGTTCAACCTGAGCCTCGGCTTTTTTCTTCCCCTCATCAAGAGCCTTTCGCATTCGGCGTATATCTTCCGACAACAATATCCGCTTGCTTTCCGTTTCACTTGCGTACTTGCCGGAATAATTAGATATAAGTTCCGCAGCCTTCTCAAAATCCTGGCTCTTTATCAAGGGGCGGACCTCAGACTTCAGACTCCGTATCACCATTTCATATTCTTCTTCTCTGGCCAGAGTTAACTTTCGAATTTCATCCTCAGCCATCAATGAATACTTTGTCCCCTTGGTCTCCCTCGCAACTTTTTCAAAACGTGAGACAGCCTCATTAAAATTATCTTTGTGTTCCCTGGCCCATTTTTGCGCAAAATCAAACATTTCCATCGCCGCCTGTTCTGCAGGGTCCCTCTTCGGCTGAGTGGGAACAGTAGCCGGTGGAATCGTATTTGTAACCCGGCGTCCGGGCAATGTGGGAGGAGGAGGAGGCGGTTCTTTTCGAGATGTCATGTACAACAAACCTGCTATGCCACCCAGCACGAACACTACAAGAACCAGAACGGCTACAACATGTACGGAATGCTTCTCCTGCTTAAACTGTGTCAACTTGGACGTGGTGCGAGAATGGTCTTGAACCGTACGCTTCTTGCTCCTCGCAACTGTGCTTATTCCTTCCGGAAGCACAGGTCCTGCGGGCATACGCCCCTTTTTCACACGCGAAATATCAGACCTGACGGCAACCCAATCTGTTGGCCTGCCGTTCCGGTCCTTTGCCAGCATTTTCTCGATAAGCCAGCAGAGCTGCTTGGATAGTTTGGGATTGGTCTCAATAGGGTCTTCTACCGTTGCATCACCCGTCTGCATTTCCATTATCTTATCATCAGGATGACCTTCAAACAGAATTTTCCCTGTCACCAAATGGTAAAGCATCGCGCCCAGCGAGTAGATGTCAGCCCTGCAATCGAGATCTCCATCTCCCCGGGCCTGTTCAGGAGACATGTAGGCAGGTGTGCCCATTACGTATTCATCATCCCGTCGAGCGCTCATGGCAGTAATTGTTCTTGCCAGGCCCAGATCGGCAACCTTAACTGTTCCATCGGAATCGATAATTATATTGTCGGGTTTTATATCGCAATGGATTATGCCTTCCTTGTTCCATGCATAATCAAGCGCATCGGCAACACAATCAACAACCAGCAGAGCGTCTTCTTCCGACAAGACGCCTTTTCTGCGGAGCCAGTCACCGACAGTGTAACCAGCAACGTATTCCATAACTATGTAATACAGGCCGTCTTCAGCATTAACGTCATAAACCTGTATGATTCCGGAATGTTTCAATTTGGCGGCAGATTTGGCCTCGGTAAGGAATCGCTCTATATCGGATACATCCCTGGCCATTCTGGGCGAAAGAACCTTAATTGCGACAATTCGGTCGAGAGATAGTTGCCTGGCTTTCCAGACAGAAGCCATACCTCCCTGCCCAAGGCTCTCTATAATTTCAAATCCTGTTATCTGCAACTGACTCATCTTTTTCTTCCGTCACCACCACATGCTGTACATTCCAAAACACCCTCACCCTTACACTCCGCGCACTGCCCGTCCTTCCCGGCACCAGAACCCTGACACCGTCTGCAATCAGACAATCCCTGTCCGCCACACTTGATACACATGGCCCGCTCACCGCTGCCATTACACTTCTTGCAAACCAGACTGCCCTGCGCCCTGCAGTCAATACAGGCTACAAAACCCGTTCCATTGCAATTCTTACACTTAACGGTCTTTTTGATCTTGCCTTTGACAAGCCTGCCTTCATCCTGCACCTCCACTTTCCCCTGGACACACCCCTGGAAGGTACACTTGATCTCACCCTGCCCCTTACACTTGGCGCAGTCTACTCGCCCCAGCCCCATGCAATCAGCACAAGGTGGAGCAACAGCCCTTTTAATCTGCACCTGCTGCTTGCGGGAAAGCTTCCCATCTAATTCCGCAGGAATCCAAGCCGCCCCAAGAGAAAGAAATTTCCGGCTCTGCTGAAGCGCTGAATACTTATTCATGCCACGGCCAAGCTTAAATCTTCTTTCGTCCATTGTTGAAGGCTTAAGGATCTTGCCAGTACCGTTACATCTCAGGCACGACTTTCCGGCAACCTCGATCGTGGTTGTCTTATTATCGAGGGCCGCAGTCTCCATTACATACCGTCCAGAACCAGCACATGCAGGACACTTACGATCAACAGTCATGCCTCCAGTCTCACTTTTCTTCCGTATTTCAATAATTTGCTCGGAGCGCTCCCCTTTTACAGAGGGGTCGGCGATCATTTCCAGAGCAGCGGCATTTTTTCCGAAAAGATTTGCAACATCGAAGTCACCTAGATCAAGGTGCTTCTTTGCAATGCGAATTTCGTTCTCAACTATCATGGCATCCATGAATTTAACCTTGCCGGATGGAAGTGTATTTTCCGCCTGACTACCATCGGGCTGTGACTTTGGCCTGGGAGGCGGTAGCTTGGCCTTGCAATGCGTGCATGTCTCGCTGCCTTCCGGACTCTCGTAGCCACACTCTCGGCAGACAAGAACAGCGGACAAAGCAAACGAAGCAGCCACCAAGAAAGCAAAAATGACCATACATCTCAGTTTTGTAACTGATCTCATGAGAAATCTATTTAAAATAAAACGTCCACACAATACGTTTACTAGTCAACATCGTGATGATAACTGTTTACAGTGCAACGTCAAGATGGTATTATTTATATATGAAAATTGATTTCGCCAATCATTCCAGAGCACAACGTGGGCATAAAGCATCGAGGAGTGGTCAGGCTGTTATAGAGTATGTGATAATGACCGTGTTGCTCCTTTCAAGCGCAGTAGTTTTATCAATTTTTCTTTATACATACAAACAGCACAGCGAAAGAGTTGTCAACCTAGTAGCATCGGAATATCCTTAAACAACTTAATTAAATATTAAGATTTAAAAAACAAAAGGCCCCTAACAATTGATAACAGGAGGAAGCATGAGCAGGAAACTGAGAAACAAAAAGGGACAAACACTGGTTGAATATATTATTCTTGTTGTAATTATTGCTATTGCAGTAATTGCTATCGCAGGAGCGTTCAGTGACAGGATCAGGGAAATGTTCGGAGGTGCTACTGTCGAGCTTGGCGGAGACCAGAGCGCCGTAGACGCAGCTCTTGACACTCAGTCCAAGGATTTCCTCAAACAGGTAAAGAAAGACGGCGTCCAAGGCAATTGAGGCTATGCCTATTGCCTATACCCGTATACGCGCGAATCATAGACACCTGATCGCGCGGAAGACTGAGTTTTCTTCGCGATCAGGTCAGTCAATTATAGAATCTTGCCTGGTTTTGGGCCTGATTTGTGTCGTTTTCATGACGATGTTAAACGTCGCCGAGTTAACGGCAGCACGTGAAGTACTTTCCTACGCTGCAGCTTGCAGTGCCCGCAGCCGAACAGTTGGTTTTAATCAATTCATGGTCTGGAAAACAGGCCGTATAGCCAGCATCCCCAACGCCGGCAAAATGATCGTTCCTGAATATATAAACGACGACCCTTACCTGAGACAACAGATCGCATCACGCAAACCCGGAGAACTCTTTGTGGATATGGTCGGGGCCCCTCCCCCAGCTTCAGGACAATACCAGCTGGAACAGGCGCGTATCCCCGAATACATGGATGCCGGGAACATGGCTAGAGCCGAATATGTACTCAACTACAGCGCATGGGATTCCATAGTCATTGATCCAGGCCAGGGGGAAATCGGCGGTGACGGAAGTATCCCGCAGATGCTTCATGCAACCGCATCCCAGGATTACACCAACTGGTTTCCCCTCCATAAAATATTTTACAATGCGGATGTCATTCATCTGCAGGCATCGTCAGATATCGAAAGCCACTATACACTTTACATAGATGATAAGTCGTACTGACAAAACCAGGATAAGCACCGGAGGACAGACCATCGTGTTTTTCATGATGCTCCTGTTCATCCTGGTATTTGTAGTAATCTGGATATTTGATCTTCATAAAAGCATCTACATAAAATCCGTCAGCCGTAACGCCGGAGATTCTTCAGCTCTTATGGCCGCACGATGGGAAGGCATCACGCTGAATCTGATCGGAGATCTGAACATTCTGCACGCAATTGCACTCAGCGCGACAAACACAGCCGCTGAAACTGCAATCACAAACATGCAGGCAAGGCTGTGTTATGTCGGCCCGATGATCGCTTTCATGGCATCCCAGCAGGCAGCAAAAAACAACGGCATTTACCCCAACCCTGATTTCGATACACTCCTCAACGAACATGTTCACCAGGTACGGTATGATTATCCAGCCCAGACAAATCCGGACGGGACGCCGCTTTTCCCGGAGCCTTACCCGGATTGCTGGAATGAGTATGCAAACATGCTGGAACTGGTCGCGAAAGACGGCGTAGTTGCAGGCCCTGACAACGCACGACTCTACACTGATTACACAGGCGGACATCCACTCATCATGATAGACTTCTACAATGCAGTTGCAGGTAGATCATGGTGCTGGTTCCACAATCATGCACCCACCCTGCTTGCCAATTACCAGAACTTTTTCCCATGCTGGTGGCCGGCCCTGCCTGAACCTCCCCACGAAATATACATGAACAGCGAAATATACGGTCTTGGCCTGAATAAATCGATCACTGAACTCTCCAGCCTTGCTGACGAAAACACTTTAAACGCAATAGCAACCGAGCGCCAGCTTCAGGGCGAACTGAACAGCACCGGCATGACACAAACCGCCGTCTGGTATACTTATGGTGCACCATGGACAACATGGGATGTGATGGCAGATCCTTCATTCCCCATCACCGGCACGCTCAAACCCCAGTACAACTATGCAGGGGCAGATGCCGCAGTCAGGGTAATCGCAAAAGCTGCAAGACTAATGCCTTCAGGTAAAGGGAACTACCCGTCAAATACAGTCACATGGACCGCAGCCGCAAAACCGTTCGGATATCTTGCAGATGATCAACGTCCCAATTCATTCGATATCGTGCTCCCCGCCTATAGAGCTGTGAGACTTTTCCCTGTTGATGCATCATCAGCACCATCCGGCGGAGCCTATAATCTGGAATGGCGCAGACATGTGGAAAACCATTTATCAACATACATGGAACAAGGCCCGCAAAGCGGCTCATGTCCATACTGTAACATCCTTGTTGCATGGGAGGACCCTCAGCTAAGACAAAGCGGTATAGACTGGCTCAGCACCAATAGCTGGCAGTGTACAATCGTGGGAGGCCCAGGAGGCATACGCGGGGGAGGTTCACCCAGAGGACATTAACCATGAAGAAAATCTTCAACATTATTCAAAATACTCCCAAACCCGGCGCGTGTGATCGCACAGCTACTTTGTGCCGACATGCTCTCGGCAAGTCGAGGCCATGCAAAAAATCAAAGAGCGGTCAGGCTCTCGCAGAATTTGTCATTGGTTTAATAGCCGTACTTACACTCGCTGCATGCCTGCGCGTTGGGTCAAACATGATCACTGCACATAGCGATGCCATGGCCATGGCGCGAAGTGAAGCCGCAACAGCCGCCTCATTGGGCATCGACGCTCTTTCAGATGCCAGGTATATCCACGAAGTAACTGACGGCAAAGACAAGCGGCAGTACACCAAGGATGACGAATCAACCACAGCCAACGGAGCAGAATTTAACAGCATCATTGTTGACAGGACAGTTTCAGCTGATTCCGATTGGGATATTCTCAATCAGTCCCCAAACAACAGAATCTCAAAGCTGCACGGAAACATGAACCCATCCACAGCTTTTGGACTGGTGCAGGGATCAGATAAAAAAACTGTACCTATTGATCAAATACCGGCGGTACGTTTCTTTTACAACGCACAAACAATGGAAGTTGAATGCAATGTGTGGATGACCCAGATAAATGGACTGTACTGATCATGCATAAGAGAATTAATAATTTCATTCTCGCAATCATCCTAATATGTACGGCAACAATAATCTGCCATGGTCGTGTTTATGAATATTCAGGGAAAATTGTCGACAGCACCAAAGCGCTGCTCTCGTCAGGAGGGTCCCTCGCCTACGAAACATCCGTCAGTATAAATGGAAGCAAAGGAGACCTCGCCGTTGTCGGCTTCAATAAGCCTATAGGGCATCTTGTCCGTGAGCTTGGGCAACTGTTCAAAACAAAGGATATCGTTTATTCGGGCGGTTCGATGGGATATGTAAATATAAAGAGTAACGGCATGATAATGAAAATGACCGTCCTGAAATTCGGCAATAACGTGCAAACGCTCGTATTCAAGATCCAACAGTCAGAGGCTGATTACCTGGAAGGTCTGCAGAAACCCAGGGGCCACATGTTAAAAGATATTCCTGTTTTTCCGGGCAGTGACCCCGTTTTTTATGTTCGCGACGACAAGTCCAACGCAGGCCTGGCAGTTGCAGAAACATCGGCAGACGCCCTCTCCGTGCGCAGCTTCTTCGCATCACAACTTTCGTCAGCCGGATGGAGCCCGGCGATGCCCGGACAAACTGCCGCAAATATGAGTTCCAGCCTGCTCGTGTATAACCGGAACCGCGAGATATGCTGCATTTTCGTAGATACTTCTCTTTCAAATGGAAAGAACTTAATTACACTATTGCATAAACAGCAGGGAATAGAATAAATATGATCCGTGGTAGTGCGCGCCGTGGCATTCTGTAGAGTACGCTGTCACCAGCGTATCTTCGGCTGTGGACATCCGACTTTACAAAAAGGCCCGGTAATCCATGGCAGTTAGCATTGTACCGCTTTAAATTAGGAGCTGATATGAAAGAAAAAATAATACCAATTACCGCAATTGTTATCGGCCTCATCGCCTTCCTCCTGACAGGCCAATACCTGCGCTCCCAGCGGGACGCACTGGAAAAGGAAAGACAAAAACTTTATGCTGGCGCCAAGCGCATTGACATAGTAGTGGCCTCAAGCGACATCCCTTCCCAAACAGCCATCCGGAAAGAGGATCTCGGACTAGACTCCGTAATCGAATCAACAGTCCCTCCGGACGTGGTCACACCGGAAGATGCACAGCAGATAATCGGCAAGAAAGTAATTTTTGCTGTCGGCAGAACCAGGGCAATCATGTGGGGCAATATTGAAGGATCAGACAGAGCTGCAGAAACAAGCCTGGCCTCCATAATTTCAAAGAATATGCGCGCCATATCTCTGCCTATCAGCGGAGCCGCAACGGTAAGCAGCATGGTCCAGCCCAATGATCGCGTTGATGTGCTGGGAACGTTCTCATTCCCATCGAAAAAGAAACCCAACGAGATGGAGAATGCGACCATCACAGTCCTTCAGGATGTTACGGTACTGGCGACAGGACAGACCATGGCAAAACAAGCGGGAAAACGCCGCTCCCAACTCGGCAATGCCAGTTATAACACAGTCACTGTTGAAGTTACTCCGAAGGAGGCTGAATTACTGGTCTTCGCCCAGCAGATGAAAGGTAGCCTATATCTTTCCCTGCGAAATTCCACAGATGTATCATTCGAAAAGGAGCTGCCTGAAATTAATTTTGAACATATCGAGAAATCGCTTCCCGAAATGAACCAGTATCGACAGAAAGTCATTCGCCATAGAACTACTTACTAAACAGAGGCAGTTGTCTCATTATGACTGAATCGATAAAACTTGAAATCAGGAGACCGGGAGGACAGGTAAATGTCTTCGATATTCCACCCGGCATATATACCGTGGGCAGCGATGACGACTGCAAGATTCTCCTTCCCCATGCTGGAATTGAGGGTAGGCATGCAATCCTCACCATCCGTGACGATGCTTTTTGGATAGAAGATCTTGCGTCCTCAACCGGGACGATTATTGGCGGCAAGAAAGTCAACGGCCGGGTTTCCATAATCCCAAGCCAGGAAATCGGGATTGGCCCCTTTGTCCTTCTTGTTCAT
>Ga0156394_1067_pt1 | contig 15885 bp, 14 predicted proteins | sample RifOxyA3_FD_108038 | JGI IMG/M metagenome (GOLD analysis project Ga0156394, IMG submission 108038) | Lentisphaerae bacterium RIFOXYA12_FULL_48_11 | reverse complement strand
TTGAACGAAAGAATTGGATGTTCTTTCCCAGCGAGGCTGGCGGACGAGCTGCGGCTGTAATTCTCAGTTTCCTGCAAACGTGCAAACTGCTGAAGATTGATCTATGGAAATATCTGCGTGATGTAACTGCGCGTATTGCAGCACGCCCGGCAGGCAGGCTTCACGAACTCAGACCGCACAAAAGGAAAGCCGCTCCCCCTGACGCTTTGATCGTTAACTCGGCCTGAGCGCCCATGTACTTGCTCAGACGTTTACCTTAATGGTATTGACCCGGTCAGGGCCGAAAACTCACTGTGTCATGGCTAACAACCAATGGCGAGATAGGTTCTACTAATTCTACTCATCCAACAGTTTAAACTGCCTGATCAGGTATTTATGCTTATTACCATTGGCAGGGTCCCTGAAAGGATCTCGCCAAACCTCGGCAACCGCACGGGCAGATGCTAAAGTTGTTCCAGAAGAATTACCACTTCCTTCAATATATGAATCAGAAAGCAGATAAATTGTAAAAAGATTATGCCTGACAGTTAATAAATCCGCAGAATTTCGCAGAATAGATTCCTTTTCAATCTCCGAAGGATTAACAACAAAATTGGAAACAACACTTGCCCATGTAATCGATGTTACCATTGAAGAAACATTGTAATATGGCCCATTAGTTGAGATTTCCGTAGCCAAACTGGTCGCATTTATCCATGGCATGCTTGCTGTCGGAGAATACTCTTTGTTAGGAACCCCGCTAAATACCGAGGCAAGCACATTCAAATTGGTTGTATTGATATTTACAAGCCCGCGCACATAGTTCTTGTTCGTAACCATAAAATAGTCAAAAACAGGATGAACGGGCCTTCCGTCAGGATATCCGGAAGGAAAACCGGTCGCCTTGTGATCATAAAGCCTGATCGTTCTCCAAGTCCCGTAACAAATATATCCCAACTCTCCCACTGTTAATAACGGCTTATTTGCAGAATACATAAGAGTATCGTCATCATAATCATTAATCTCATTTGGTGGTAGTCGATACACCGTTGGCTTGAAGAACATTTCTGTAATATTGTTAATTTTTTTCATTGAATGTCCGGTCAAAGAATTAATTGATTTTTGTGCCAAATCAGCAATCCAATGCGCACCTGGAAGTGAATTAAAACGGGGATCAATACATTCAATCCAGTTAGTTTGCGTGACAGACTGACCAACAACAGTACCTCCGGGAGTAGTAACTGTAAAATTGACAATTGCTTTAATCCCCTGGCTGTCATTCCATGGCACAGGAACCTGGTCAACAATACGATCCGCCGGCTGCCTGCTCCCTCCAACCTCTGTTATATACCCTGAAAAATTCACACAAAAAGCAACCCTAACCTGTCCACAGGGCGCAGTTGAACCACCTCCGCCTGGAAGCGCTTTTAACGCATAAACCCTGTAAGAAGGAACAGCGCTCTCTTTTCCTAGAAATGTGCTGGGATAGGTTTCTTCCGTTGGAGGATTAATTGTAGGCACAAAAGGCGCCTGATTTGGATCAAGAGGAAGAAGAGAAGCAGCAGAAGCAGGCATATTAGTAGTAATGGAAACATTGTACTTCAATTGATACCTGCGGTTATTGTCCTGATCAAACAAATATACTATTTCAATAACAGGAATCACACTTACCGAGCTTACAACAAAATTGCTTGCACCAGCACTATCATGAGAATACGTACAACTGTAGAGCACAGTAAAATCGTTAAACATTGGCACCGGCTCGATCAGATCTTTCCCCGTAACTCCCCCCAGGCTTGGCTCCCCAACCCCATTGGCATCAGGAACAAAGTTATCATCTACATATTCCAAAAGGTTCCAATAAGCTAGGTCAGGATTTACAACACCACAGGCTGTAAAAGCATTTTTGATCTCAGCTTCTCGAGCCTTAAGGTCCGCAACACTTCCTCCAATCCAAACTTTTTTTTGCGCAGCTCCACCTGTATCAATAATCGGCAAAACCTCGTCATTCCTCGCAAGGGAATACAACGCCATGTTATTGACTGGCCCGACAAAAACAGCCGCATTAAGATTCGTCATTTCGAAAAGTGAATCATATCGCCCCATCTGTGCCGCCCTGACAGTTGTAAACTGGGATCCATGCCCGAATATTTCAGGTAGCTGATCGATTTGGATCTCGCTCGGACTGGCACCTCCCGATCGGGCAGGCGCACCACCAGCCAGATTGGCATCCAGCAGCCCCGACATATTTACAGCAATGTATGCATACCGGCCAATCTTCCAGTCATTTGTCCCCGTGACATTGCGGTAATAAGGAATTGCGGCACGCGCAGCAGTCCATGAATTTTGCGGAACATAATTAACACCCGAAATGGACAACACCCGGGCTTTGCGGGGAAGAGTAGCGCTCTCAGACTTCGAAGCGATAACATCCCATTCGGGATAAACCATCATGGAATTTGTAGTAGAAGCAGGATCCATAGTCGCATCGATTTCCTGTAAAGCTTCCGCAAGCGCCGACCAGAGAATATGCCGGGCCTGGACACCATACCTGTAATTATATGACCCCTGCCGTTCAACCCTCATTGATATTGCAAAGGCAACTGCCGATATCATAAGTACAGATATCAGCCCAATAACAAGGATTAGCGCAATACCACGCTCACCTCGTTTTGATGAAACTTTCATAGGCTCCTTAATTATTGTCGTAAACGTACCGCCGACACTGGGGCAGGAAAACAGTGGTCTGATAGGTTTCTGTGTCAGTTAATTTCGTGGATGCTTTAAAATCAACAGTATACAGATTACCCCAGGGATCCTTGAACCCAACGAGAGAGACCTGTTCATTAGGTTCAAAAAATGGCAGTTTTTTAGGATTGTCACCCATCAGGAATTTCATGGTTGTCGAATCCATCTGGGCATCTGACTGCCCCTCACATGACGCAGGCCATTTACCGTAAACCAGCCAGTACGACTTCCATGCCTGTATCAGTTGCTTACTCTCCGCATGGGCTTTTGTAATTCTAGCCTTTTTCCTGGAAGCATCCATTCCAACTATCATCAGACTTGCCAGAATGGCAAGGATAGCCATCACAACCAGTATCTCCACAAGAGTAAAACCCTTACGCTCTTGCCGGAAACTAGAAGCTCCTGATATCGTCATAATCTTCACTGTTTTCATCATTATCACGTTTACCGTTTGGTCCTAACGATCTCGCCCCAACAGTAGAAACATCAGCTGATTTAGATATCTTCAAGCTGATCATCACAAATTCAGGCAGAACTCCAGTTCCAGGGGTATAATCATCCGGTACTATTACGGAAAAAGACGGCCCCCCGCTATCATTAGCAACATTCGTCGTCAACATGGATGGCACTCCACCAATTATAGAACCGGAAGCATTCTTCTTCCAGCAAGTCCTGGTAAGATTATTTCCACTTCTTGTATAATTCACCTTCACAAGGGCTCTCTCATTCGTTCCTGCCGCGGGAGTCAACATAACAAATGTTATGGCAGAACCATTTTTGATATCCGTATCAGCCACATCCCAAACATTCGTCTCTATGACGGTACTCATAAGTTCCCTGGAGATGATACCCAGCATCGACCGTCCCAACATGTTCCCCTGCGCTTTTCTCGTTCCTGCATCCCATGCGATACTGCTCTGGTGGAAAATTGTACTCATCATCATTACAATGATGATGAGGATAACCGTTGCAACCAATATCTCTATCAGAGAGAACCCGTTATTGCTTTTGATATATATCTTTTTCATCTCACCTGTTCCACCATCGGATCAACGCAAAAAACAACTTTCACCACCGGCACAACTCACATACCCATATAATATACATCGGTAACATAACATTTTGTATCTTCATCCATCTTTCCGTACTTCCCACCTCTTACCGACAAAATCACCCGCTTACGACTCTTCTCGACTTGGGGAAATGCCGCACTACTGAGCAACTCCGTCGGGTAATAGTCTTCTACAAGCAAATGGTATTGGAGCGGCTTAATAGTATCCTTCGTCGACGTGACAAATGGAAACGAATCAAGTTTCCGGGCAGGTTCACTTCTCGACACGGCCTGATGAATATTGTCTACATTCAGGTCAGCGTCAAACTTGCCGTTACTCCATTCCGTCCAGTTTGTCATGGACATGGCAGATCCCTTGATTGTATTGAGCACGTGCTCGGCAAACATCGCCTCCTGGCTGTCCGTCATTGCCTTTTCACTCTCCTCCAACCCATACGGAAATAGAGTAAAAAGGACCAGCAAACCTGCGGCCACAAGAAAGACAGAAAGATTAACTTCCATCAAACTGAACCCTTTTTTGTCTCTACGCGATGTTTTCATTATTCCCCGTATTTAAGTTCCTGGAGCAAGATCCATGGTTACAAATCCAGTGGTTGGCTCAACCTGTATAGTGCAAGAAGGAAAACCGGACAGCTTGATTTTTTCATAAATTTCTATCTCAACAAAGTTCTGCGCCGACCCATCCGGTTTAAATATAATAGGCGGTATCACCACATTGAGATTTTTGGTAAACTGCATCCCTCTCGGCAAGGAGACGGGCGGATACAACTCCCAGCCGTAAACGTCTCCCACTGAGAAAAAGTTATTACTGGTTACATATTCAAGGGCCATCAGTTTGTTGTCCGACGCATCCATAACCATACCATACCGGAACGGAATAGAGCTGAGGTTGAATATGGTTGCACCCATGAAACGCTTTTGATTTTCCGGGTCTGACCAATCGGCAAAGTCATCAAACATCCATTGATTGAAAGATCCGGTCACCACTCCTTCGTAACGGCAAACAGAATACCAGGAATTTGTCTCGTCCTGATCGAAAATAACATAAGTCTTCTTCCCCTGCATGATCGCCGACTGACGTGCAAGCAAAACAACCTGAGAAAGGTGTTCCGCCGCGCTCCTGGCGCCCACACCCCTCATAACGGCAAAATACCCCATAATGGCAATAGTCGAAATAATACCCATTATCGCCATCACGCTCAACAATTCCAGCAATGTAAAACCTTTTCTCATGCTCTCTACACCACGTAAAACTCAACGTAATTAATTAACAACATTCGACACATAGCAAGAGTCATTATCCAGATTGAAAACAAACGTGTAAGGCTTTCCCGAAGATGGACTGAGTATGGCATTATTTGTCGTATCCCGCAGGTAATCACCTATATTTATAAATGAAATTTCACGAGGATTACAGTCCTGGTCCTTGTTAAGCAGATTTTCAATTACAAGCGGGTTTAATGTACCTGCGCATTTAATTTCACCTATCGTAGACGCAGACCCGGAAGGAAGCGGCCACTTCCCGTACTCATGGCGATAAGCCCTGAATGCTGCCGCAAGAGTATTCTTGTCACTGTTAGTCCGTCGCTCATTGGCATAATGCAGGGATTTCCTGACTGCAGCCGTAAGAAGGCCAAGAAGAATACCAATAATAAGCATTACCACCAGCAATTCAATTAATGTAAAAGCCCTCTGTCGCATAATATTCTCCTGCCTCTTGTTACGAGTAAACATCATTTCCAGCTCTTAACATCGTCATTCAAAGTATCACCCGAAGATGACATTTTATCAGCCCCTTTGGACCAGGCGGCTACGCTCCGGTCCAAAGCAACGCCCTGATGAGGCACCTTGACTTTGCCATCATAGGGACCGGTTGTATCGTTTCCAGCACCATTATCAAGAGCAACCTGATAAAGCGTCCCCCATGGATCCATAAATCCATTTTGAACTTCATTGGTCGTAAACTCCAGGAATTCGTGTTTACCCATATTATTATAAGTTTCACCCTTAAGAATTTTGACAGCAGTAACATTCATTTCCGAGATTGGAACAGGATAACTTGGATTATCATTATTATCAGACGGGAACATGCGATATTCAGCCAGATAACTCTGCCAGGCTATAGTCAGTTGAGTCACTGCATCTTTCGCCTTGGTTTCTTTGGCACGCAATCTTGCCTTTCTGAGAGCCGGAAGCAACAAGCCCATCAGCATGCCAATGATGACCAGAACAATCAACAGTTCTATCAGCGTAAAAGCTTTTCTTTTCATAAAATTTCTCTTCGTACAGCAACCATCATTTTCCATCACCCGTCCCACTTGCCATGCTTGTAATGAATATTATCCTTGGCCTTCTCTTCCTTATCACTATTCACATCCGGATGGCTCCGATCACCGTCACGCCCGTCAGGACCTGCAGACCACAATTCGTAAGACGAATATGGAGCTGAACTCCTGTAGCGAAAGGTGTGCCCCCACGGATCCTTAATGGTATACACAGGAACATAATAATTGAATGATGATGAACCAATATTTGCGCTGAGTGAAGAATTCGTAACAGCTCTTCCATGCCAGTTATTGTTCTCGCATCCATCCACAATATTGGTCAGGAAAGACATCCAACGACGCTTAGTGATATCGTCACGAGGCTGATCAACCCCGGCAGCATAAGACGGAACACCCGCATACATCGCACTTGTTACCCGGGGGATAAGGTAAGACACCAGGCCATAACAAAAAACACCTTTCCCGCCATAACTTGCAAGGTAAGTTGCTGCAGCAGGATCAGCCGCAGCACTGCCACCAACGCCGGGCGCCGTGGTATAACAGGTCCTGCAATCCTTATAATGACATGCCCCCTCTAAATTCGGACACACACCGGCAGGAACAGGCGGATATTGTCCATATTCGGCTCGATATTCATTCAATGCATATGAAACGCGCTCAATAACCGACATACAGGCTGCACGTGACTGGAAATGTTTTGCAATGCTCATTAATTTAAGAACCATACCTGCCAATACCGCAATTATAACTATTACGATAAGCATCTCTAAAAGGGTAAAAGCACTTATTCTTTTCTTGCTTGGCAACATTTCCAACCCTCCCGTGTTCAACTTTCCTATCATTTCCACACCGATAATGTAGCAAAACCCGCAAAACAGGTTGTCATGGAATCGTTAAAATTACGTCAATTATGTAAGAAATTTTCACCTATCATCCCTCATGTATAAATACACTACGCCATCCGAACGATACCCTTACTTACTCATTTCCCCGATGATAGAGAGTAATGGTACAAACATAGCTATAACAATTGTACCAACAACCAAAGCAAGCATAACGATCATTATCGGCTCAATAATCGAGGTCAAACCTTCAACTGCAGTATCCACCTCATCCTCGTAATTGTCTGCTATCCTGGTCAACATCTCAGGTAGAGCACCAGTTTCCTCTCCGACATCCACCATGCTTACAACCATGCCAGGAAACACACCAGATGCCTCAAGCGGCATGGACATGCTTTCACCTTCCTTGACAGCATCATGAACCTGCTGAATGGCCTTGGCCACAGCCTCATTACCTGAAGTCTCCCGGACAATATTTAAAGCCTGCAGTACCGGCACACCTGAACTCATAAGCGTGCCCAGCGTCCTTGTAAAACGCGCAACTGACGACTTGACAACCAACTGCCCGAAAAGAGGCATCCTCAATTTAACTCTATCAAGAATTAAACGCCCCTTGGACGTCGTGCCCCACAGCTTAATCCCTACGACCATTCCACCAATTGCAATGACAATAATTATTCCATGATTCGTAATTGCAGAGCTGATATTGATTACAAACTGAGTCAATCCAGGCAATGTCTTGCCCCCCATGAGGTCTTTGAATATTTCCTGGAATTTCGGAATTACATTCGTCATGAGAAAACCCACGATACCACAGGCCGCACACAAAACCACAATCGGATAGATCATGGCGCCTTTCACCTTGTTTTTAATCTTTTCCGATTTTTCCATAAACTCGGCAAGTCTCTCCAAAACAACCTCAAGCACACCACCAGCCTCACCTGCCTTCACCATATTAATAAATAATTTATCAAAGATCTTTGGATATTGCGCCAAGGCTTCAGAAAATGTGCTTCCACTCTCTACAGCTTCCCCCATGCCGGTTAATGCAACACGTAATGCCGGCGTCTTCTCCTGCTTGAGTAGAATTCTCAAGCCTCTCAACAGCGGCATGCCCGCACCCACAAGCGTTGCCAGCTGACGTGTAAAGACCATCAGGATTTTGGTTTTTACCGTTCCGCCAAAAGTAAATCCTGCCTTTTTACCAGGTCCCTTAGCCTGGGCCTGCGTCTTAACCCCTGCCGGAGCAGCTTTCTTTTTATCCGCTCCGGGAGCACCTATTTCAACTACGCGTGTTGGGAAAAAACCTTTTGTCCTAATCAGGGAAACGGCTTGATTCTGGTTTTCAGCATCGATTACGCCTTCCGTCTCCGACCCCTTGGCATCCATCGCAATATACTTGAATTTGGGCATATTACCTCCATCTGATAATAAGCAATACTATCAAACACAACAGTAGAGACAAGGGCATTCGATTGTGATTTTTTGAAAAACGTATTGACCGATCAAACCCGGCAGACGAAAGAACCGACAGGGAGGAAACTAATCCGCATCTCAACGCCGCAGCAATGCGGACCTGACAACGGCAATACCAAGCTTTACGTAATGAGAAGCCAGTACGCCATCCTTGTTACGTAACGATGAGAAAATCATTTTAAGCAAACACACGGCAAGCAGTATATTCACAGAATAAGCGGCCAAAGATCTGCAGATTCGAGCCCATACTCCACCGGCAAACTCGCATGATTTAACATAGGCAATAAACCCGGCCCTGGCTTTCAGCTTGTACAGGAGGAAAAGACAATTATGGAACGACGGATTTAGACGATGGTAATGTTTGCTTTGTTCCAGATAATACGCATCTTTAACCAGACCGTCCTTCACTGCTTTCTCATAAAGATATGTACCCGGGTAAAATGTAAGAGAATAAAGAGTCAAATCATAAGTCCTTGGCATGGATTCCAGCAAAGAAAGCGTATCCCTCAAGTCTTCGCTTGTTTCATAAGGATTATCCAGGATCAGATCAAAACTGTAATATAACCTTGGAAAGTATTGATGCAGCACCTCGGCAGCCTGCAGGATCGTTCGAGGACTACCATGCTTTCTCCTGTACAACGCCAGAGTGTTCTCGCTCCCGCTTTCAATCCCCATGGAAATACGAGACAGTCCGATATCCATCATTTTGCCGATTCGATCCTTCCTGATACAATTTGGCGTAGCAGAACAGTAGAAAGGAAAACCAATTTCCCTGCTGTAACGCGATATGAACAAATCCAGCTCATCATCTCCAAGAGCCAGAAAATTATCCGACAGAAACACAATTCGACCCACGGGATAATTCTTCTTAGCCATGGCCAGCTCATCAATAATGCGGTTTACGCTTCGTTTTCTGAAGAAACTATGATTTGAAGTCCTGGCATAAAAATCATTCACGCAATAGGTGCAATGATACGGGCACCCCCTGCTGGTCAGAATGGAATAACAATCACCGAACAAGGCCTCGTAATTCTTTTCCAGGCAAATATCTTTCTTGTTAAAAACATAGTTATCAGAAAAGTCAGGAACCGGAAGATTTTCAATTTCATCTACAAAACCAAGATGCTCGGATGTATAAAATCGAGTATTGACACCCGGCAGCTGTATTTCCTCAACACCCTTCCCGTTTGACAACTCATCGGCCAGCATCACAATGGATTGCTCGGCCTCACCTCTTACCACAATGTCAAACACATCGATAATTTCCTGCGGCCGTACGGTAGGATGTATGCCTCCCGCCACAAGGACAACATTCCTGTTGAGCCGTCTTATTTGTTCAGAGAAATTTCGGGCCTGTCTCACATAATCAGTAATTACAGACACGCCGATAAAAAGACTGTTCCGGGATATCTCATTTATTTGCGCAACCATTTGCGGGGAAACATCATCTTCCCGCCTTTGCTTCGAGAATACCTTCTTTACCGAGTAACCTTTTTCCAATAATACCGACGAAAGGTAGCGCAGACCCAACTCTGATGGATTCTGACCCAACGACACTAATGTGATTTCACCTTTTGAAGCATTCATGGCCATATTCCCAAACTTCGCCACGGCGACGGAATCAACGCACAACTAATTGTATTTCTAACACTTACAACCAATCAATCGACCGACAATTCGCAGACCGACAGGGTCTTTCAACCGCGGAGAGTTATGTATCAGAAACATAATGGAAGTCAACGGAGAAGGAAACACGGAGAAGGAAAAATATCTGGGTAACAAGAAAGATCCACAGACAGAGACAACATACGCGTCATCATACTTGATTATCCAGCCCTTCTCTGTCAGCATATCGCCCGATGAAAAATAAGCTTTCAATGGAAACACTGGCGTCGCTGTGCAAGCGACGGGGATTCATCTTTCAAAGCTCCGAAATCTACGGCGGTATAAACGGTTTCTGGGACTACGGCCCGCTCGGCTGTGAACTCAAACGCAACGTCCGCGAAGCCTGGTGGAAGAATATCGTCCAGCATCGCGAAAATATCGTTGGACTCGACGCCTCCATCATCATGCACCCGAAAGTGTGGGAAGCCTCCGGCCACGTCGGCGGCTTCGCAGACCCAATGGTTGATTGTAAATCCTGCAAGAAACGCTATAAGGGAGACAATCTCTGTGAAGAACAGGGCAAGAAGCTGATCAAGACGGAAAAGGGCTTTGCCCTTCCAGAAGGTATCAAGTGTACTTCCTGCGGATCAAAGGACCTGACCGAACCTAGATCATTCAACCTGATGTTTAAGACTTTTGTCGGCCCGGTCGAAGACGAATCCGCTATAGCATATCTCCGGCCCGAAACGGCACAGGGTATTTTTGCGCAATTCGGCAATGTTCTCGCAACATCGCGCCAGAAAGTCCCGTTCGGAATTGCCCAGATCGGAAAAGCCTTCAGAAACGAGATCAATCCCCGCAACTATACATTCCGTTCACGTGAATTCGAACAGATGGAACTGGAATTCTTCGTTAAACCCGGCAGTGACCAGCAATGGCATGATTACTGGGTAGAGGAAAGAATGAAATGGTACCAGTCAATAGGTCTCCCCGCAGAAAGCCTGAATAAATACGTCTATAAGAAGGAAGAACTGGCCCATTATGCCTCGGCATGCGTGGATATCATGTATGACTTCCCTTTCGGCATGCAGGAGCTGGAAGGCATTGCCGCACGTGGTGATTTTGATCTTGGTCGCCATCAGCAGTTCAGCGGCAAATCCATGGAATATTTCAACCAGGAGACTAACGAGAGATTTGTACCGCATGTTGTTGAACCTTCTGCCGGAGTAGACAGAATTGTACTGGCCCTGCTCTGTAACGCATATTGTGAGGAATGGATTGGCAAGGAAGACCAAGTCATGCCTGCCGAACCCGGCAAACAGCCTCCAGAAGGCTTTGAGGCAAGAACCGTAATGCGGTTCCACCCGAAGATAGCTCCAGTCAAGGTAGCCGTTTTCCCGCTCCTGAAGAACAAACCCGAACTGATGGAGAAAGCTCGGGGAGTATTCGACACACTGCAAAAATGGTTCCCAAGCTTCTGGGATGTTTCCGGGGCGATCGGACGCCGTTACAGACGGCAGGATGAGATCGGCACACCATTCTGTGTTACGATTGACTTCGACACACTTACCAATAACACAGTAACTATCCGCGAACGTGATTCGATGAAACAAGAGCGTATAGAAATCGCCAAACTGACTGAGAAGATTCATGAAACACTCGCATAACCAGAAAGAACACGATCTTGGTTTTGCCAGGATCGACCTCGACCGACATCGCCGGTGCGGTGTCCCTGAAGTCATTTATTGCCAGGGTAAAACTGCGCCTCAAATTCTTTCTATAATGAAAGCCATGCAAAAGAACGGTCATGACGTCCTCGCCACACGTGCATCGAGGGAACAGTTTGCCGTTGTAAAGAAAGGTATTCCGAAAGCAGTGTACCACGAAATCGCAAGGGCAATCACCCTGGACGTAAATAAGCCAACAAAATCCAGAGGGCTTGTCGCCGTAATCTGCGCAGGCACCTCCGATCTGCCCGTGGCGGAGGAAGCCGCGCTGACCGCAGAACGGATGGGCGCAAATGTTGTGAAAGTCTATGATGTCGGCGTAGCAGGATTGCACCGGCTTGTGAATCGACTGGATGACCTGAAATCAGCTCGCGCAGTCATTGTTGTCGCAGGAATGGAAGGGGCCCTGCCCTCCGTGGTCGGCGGACTGATCAATAAGCCGATCATTGCGGTTCCCACCAGCATAGGCTACGGGACCAGCATGCAGGGTATTGCCGCCCTGCTGGCAATGCTGAATTCATGTGTGCCAGGGATTTCAGTCGTCAACATAGATAACGGCTTTGGTGCAGGTACCGCTGCCGCCATGATCAACAGGGTCGCGGAAGAGAACTGATATCCACGACAATGAAGCTCTGGGTTTCCTGAGAAAGGAGGATGAAAAACTCTTTCTCAAACCTTCGCCATATACTCTCTCATCTGTGAATTACCTGGCGGCGTTCACCAAATGAGGCAATCAGGACCTGTATGATCATTGAAACAACGAGCCCCACGCTGCAGACCAGATAAATCCCGCTTTCAGAACCACTGAACCGCATCCACCATTCACCAAAAAACATTCCGGCAATTGAACCTAGCCCGACAAGTGCTTCATTAATTCCAATATTAAATGAACGCCTGCCTGAATTGCTGGCGTAATAAACCGCACAGTAATACGCAAACCCGGCATATATCCCGAGCAACATCAGCACGAAGAAACAAACCGTATACGAAGGCCAGATCCAGATCGCACAAAACGCCAGTGAGCCAACTCCCTGGATAATCCAGAATGGTGTACGCCGGTACAGGATGTCCCGGAAACGGATCATCGCCAGCCCAAAAAGGGCCTGGACCGCCATGTGGGCAAACAACGGCATGCTTGCCATCAACGAGCCAATGTTTTCATGCGCGAACATCGGGGGAAGGAACGTGCAGAGCGGGCGCTGTACAAATGTAACAGTAAAAATCATAAACCACCCTATCAGAACATAGATCGGGGAAACCTTCCTGGCATTTGGCGAACCTTCTTCAATATGTTCGTCAGCTGATGCGGTACCGGAGTCTTTGGTCTTATGCCTGAGAAGCAATATCACGACCAGTCCCACCACTGTGGCAACAGTTGCAATCATGACCGGTTGTCCCCATTTGTAGAGATAACCAGCCGTGATGTTCCCGAATGCCGCTCCGAGGCTCCACGCGAAAGTATAAGCTGCCACGGAATTCTTGAGTTCCCCTGGCTCTGCCTCACCTCTCATAAAAGTCTGGAACGAATTGAAAAAGAAAGATGCGGAAACGCCAAGAAGCATCAGAACTGTCATGAGAATCCAAAAATGTTCGGCATACAGACTCCAGATACCGAAGATTCCACATACCGCAGTACTTGCCAGAAGAATTGCCTTTGCATTGCGGCGGTTCAGGAGATGGCCGACCACAAGGCTGAAAATCATATATGCTACCTGGATGAGAATCCCAAGTACGGCACATTCATGCATGCTCAGTCCACGGATGCCGGCAGAATAAAAGACTGCAAAGAACACAAAAAAAAGCAACCAGTCCATCAAAGCCGGGCAAAGATACATCAACATCAGTTAATCCCTTCTTTCTCAGAATCCGAATACTGCCCTGAAGCTCGGCTGCCCGCAATCGAGAAACATCAGAAATTGATTATTGCAGTTACATGAAGGGTTCCCGGGGCACGCCATGATTTTCCAAAAAACGCCTCAATTCTGAAACATCACCGCGAAGGATCAGGGTCTCAGAAACCAGTCTGCCGGGTGCCACGGACATTCCAGCCATTTGCATTGACGCTATTGTTTCCAGCTCGTAGAAACCCATGGGGCCACCATTGAAAATGCTGTACATATCTGCGGCCGAGAATGGCCCCCCATGCTGGGCGTTGTCGGCAATATTGAAGTATATTCCACTTTGCGGCGGAGTAGTTCGTAGAATCAGCAGGCAACGTGCCGGATCCAACACACCAATAAACTCCGGATGGTTAGCCACCTTGATCCCAATCTGCAGGCGTTCGCCGCCACCCAGAGCGAAAGTGAAGAACCCGTCCCCATAAGACAGGCGGTCACCCGGTGAACCATAGAAGTCAGCATTCACCGACTCACCAGCTTTCGACACTTTCACAAAAGCGGTCACACCCTCGCCACCCGGAAATTGCTCCAGGGACCATGGGGCAATCAACACGTCATTCCTGTCATATGATTCAAGTGGTGTAATAACATCCTCACATGTATACGAAAGCGCCTGAACATTAAAGTCAGCCGTGCATCTTGCAGTATTTACTATCGATATCGACCGGCAGAATCGGACACGGAAATTCATCCCCTTACGATTTGTAAGAATAATCTCCTTTTGAAGGACCGCACTTTCTGGTGATTGAGAAATAATTCGATAGTTTATATCATTAACACCTTCCTGAACGAGCCATGCATCGCTGTTCGGCAAATAGTTGAACGCGTAAGGACCACCCTCCGGCGCGGGCCAAAGGGAATTGCCACCAAGGTTTCGAAACTCGCCAGGTTTGACTGGATTGAGCGGTGTTTGATCGAAACGGTGAATCAGTTCCCCTCCAACTTGACAGAATATACGGCCCTGAAGATTTGGCGCGATTAAGACCGTACCGTTGCCGGATTGAAGCGCAATCAGCATTTGATCATAATCTTTGATGTTCTTTTTCATGCTATAGTGCTATGGAAACATTCCCATGAGGAGTTTCAACTAATGTGCGAAGTTTTCCACTGACTTCAACACGGTATACGGCAGCAACAGGATCAGGTGATTTTAGCGACAGACCGTACATTCGTACGATGTCACCTTTCTGCTCAAAATGCACCAGTTTCTCCGTAGCCAGACAGACTATCCGTTTTATGGGACTCAACACACCCCTGAAAATACACTCCGGTGCTTCATAGCGGAAAGCGTGGATATAAAGTCTTTCGCCCACAACTGTTGAAGTTCCACATGTCGCATAGATGCCTGGCCCAATACGAGAACCATAAATCGACTCTCCATTTACTTCAAGCCAGCGTCCAATACCAAGCATCCGGTTCGTTTGCGAGGCCGGAATCCGGCCATTGGCCGTTGGTCCGACATTCAGTAGGAGATTGCCTCCCAGCATCGCGCTCTGCTGAAGTAAAAAACATAATTGAGAGACACTCTTCAATGGGCCATCAGCGCGATGATAGCCCCACCATGACATTGGAGCAAAGGGTATGCATGCTTCCCATTCGCGGCCGGGTTTGCCGGAACGGACCATACACTTGGCCAAATCGAAGTCATTGGGATTGGAATTACACTCGTTAACGAGTATATGCGGCTGAAGTTTCCGGACCATGGCAGTCATCGATTTTATGACATAACCATGTGGATCTCCAGGAAGTTCCTGATCGTACCAGAGTACATCGATATGGCCATAGTTGGTAAATAGTTCCACAAGTTGCTGCCGTACAAGGTGATGATAGAACCGGTGATCAGCCGAAGAAGTGTATTGATGGCGAAGCGAGAAATCATTTTTTTCCACACCACCGCGCAGATAAAGACTGCGCAGGTTATAATAGAGCCCAACCTTTAGACCTGCAGCACGACATGCTCTTACGTATGGCGCAATGAGATCGCGATGCGGCCCACGATCACAGGCATTGAAGTCTGTCGTGGCAGTTCGAAACAGGCAAAAACCGTCATAGTGCTTGGTTGTCAACACGACATATCGACAACCGGCTTTTCGGGCGAGTTGTGCCCACTTGACCGGATCGTAAAACCGAGCCTTGAACCGACTGACGTATTTTCGATCATACGCATCACTGTTAAGGTCATGCATAAGCGCAACACATTCACCGCGGCCGGAAACAGCGTATGCCCCCCAGTGAACGAACATTCCGAACCGA
>Ga0156394_1103_pt4 | contig 15938 bp, 12 predicted proteins | sample RifOxyA3_FD_108038 | JGI IMG/M metagenome (GOLD analysis project Ga0156394, IMG submission 108038) | Lentisphaerae bacterium RIFOXYA12_FULL_48_11 | reverse complement strand
CAGCGGCGACAGCGGAAATTTACCTGTTGAATTCCCCCGCGCACTGGGCAATGTATTAAGACACAATTCTTTCATCCGTAGTCGTGCTGATGGTATTGTCATGACAAGCAGGAAAGCGCCAAGCACCGTAAAAGACACTTCGGCTTCTATTGTGGGCACAATTGTGGAATTTAATGTGGTTCGCGATGCACCAGTTGCATACCACGTCAACCATAACACAGACGATGTTGTTTTGCGCCGTAATCATGCTTACTTCTGGTATCCGGTAAACAATTCAACCAATATTCCAGTCGCCATCCAGGTAGCCGACACAAACGCCATAGTTTCGATTGAAGAAAATTCAATAGAAGGAATTCACGGCGGGCACGACAATGCTGTAATCGACTTTAAATCACCTGCAGGCACAAAACGACTGCCGGAATAAAAACCAGTGATGAAAATATTTTCAGTTTTGCCAGATGGCTCCTTGGGCTACATCGGCCATTTCGCACGACATAGCGTAGCCCGGCGTTCCATTTCTATCAGCGTAAATATTTCGTTATAATTGCCAAAACTAACATTTATACATTCAATTTCCAGCCATCACGATACTGGCGCCGGACGTAAGAATCTGCATCCGCATCGTTGGTGACCTTCATATTCTCCCCATCCCACAGCAATTCCCGGTTGGGATACCTTACCGCCAGATTACCCATCACCACTGTCTCGGCAAACGGACCGGAGTAGTTAAAATTAGAACTCGCCGGTTTACCATCCTTGCAGGAACGAACCCAATCCTTTACATGCCCACCTTCTCCACCCGGAATCCGCTCCAGCGTTCGATCCGGCTGTTTAAAATCCTTCATTCGCAACTCCGGAATAAGCCTCGGGCTTCTTCCGTAGCAGCCACACATAAGAACACCCTTGTCCCCCATGAAGAGAACCCCACCCTCATCGTCACCCATGCGGCGGCCTTTCTCAAGAACCTCTGGTCGTGGAGGCAACATTCCGCCATCCCACCATGTCATCTTAACTTCAGGCATGTTTTCCCGTGCAGGGAACTTATAACGTACAATCGTTGACCTGGGAAATTGTTCGTTTTTGGGATCAGTCCTCTGCCACAATCCCTTCCAATAAGTTGAAATATTGCCTTCCACACTTACCGGATATTTCAATTTCAGCGCCCAGAATGCGCAATCCATCACGTGACAGCCCAGATCACCCAGAGACCCTGTCCCGAAATCACACCACGCACGCCATGTTCCAGGGTGATATGTAGGATGATAAGGACGCATTGCCGCCGGCCCGATCCACAGATCCCAATCCAAGGTCGAAGGGACCGCAGGAGTTTCGCTCGGTCTATCTACTTCAACACCCTGTGGCCAGACCGGCCTGTTTGTCCAGGCATGAACCTCGCGAACATCACCGATCACTCCACTCCATATCCATTCACAGATCAAACGCGTACTGTCACCGGAGTGACCCTGATTACCCATTTGCGTCATAACCTTGTGTTTACGTGCAGCTTCGGTCAGAACCCTTGCCTCATAGACAGAGTGCGCCAGAGGCTTTTGAATAAATACATGCTTACCTCTCTGTATAACAGACAACCCGATAACAGCATGGCTATGGTCGGGCGTAGCAACAATAACAGCATCAATATCTTTCTGCTCATCCAGCATGACGCGGAAATCTTTATAGACTTTGGCCTTGGGATACTTGGCAATAGTTTTCGCGGCATAACCACCGGCATCAACGTCACAAAGTGCAACAATATTTTCGTTCTCGCACGATGCGAGATTGCTGCCGCCCATCCCGCCGACGCCAATACCCGCAACATTCAGCTTCTCATTGGCTGAAGGTTTACCATCAACGCCAAAGACACGACTCGGAAGAATCGTGAAGGCCGCTACGGCTGCTGATGCCTTGAGAAAATCTCTACGGTTGATGGTCGCTTTTTTCTTTGTCATTTATGCCTCCGTTATTTAACACAACAACTACTTTTGCAGGATTTGTCGAAAGCTTATCACCGACCATAAAACTAATCTTGATCAGATACGACAAAGTCTATGCAAAGTACGACAATAATTGCGTCTATATCGATTAAACCTGTGAAGACCGGAAACCGCCTCGTAGAAAAACTCGCCAGGCACGGGCATACTTACATAGACAACGACCCGGATAACTAGGTCATTTTTTGAAGATAGGCGAATAGATTAACATCCCGGGAGGAAATACCCATTTTCTTCCTTATCCTGTTTCTATATGTATCCACTGTCCTTAATGATACTTTCATGATCTGCGCTATTTCCTTTGTAGCTAAACCGCTCCTGATCATGTTGCATACTTCAATTTCCCTAGCAGACAGAGATGGAGCCTTACTGCTTATCCTTGTTCCAAATTGAGATGTCAGCGTTTTTAAACCATTTTCCAGCATGACAATCTGCTTTTTATCTATTATGCCTGCGCTGTTCTCCAACTTAGAGAGGATAGGTAGAATAAATTTGGACACATTGGCTGAAACCTGCCTCTTGATTTCCATTTTTTCACTTTCAACCTGGGCAAGGACTTCCTTTAGCGCAACATTTTTCTGTTCCAGGTCTTTTTTCCGCGCCTTTAATTCCTGTGAAGCCTTTTTCAATTGCTTATCTGTACTTTTTTTCTCAGTAATATTTCGACAGATAGCAACGCAATATTCCCCTTTTATCGCAATCAGTCTTGCCTCATAGGATTGTTCCTCCAACCCTGACCCTGGCAGTATCAGATGGTATTCAAAAGTCTGAACCTTGCCTGTTTCGAGAGCATCCTCGATGGCTGCGGTCATTCTTTGGGATACTTCGACAGGAAGGACATCCTCATAACATTTGCCCAGAAATTGATCAGGAGGAACAAAGAGCTGCGAAATCAGCTCCGCTTTGTAATCGACGAACCGGCCCTCCGCATCGAGGCGAAACACCAAGTCCGGGATTGCATCCAATATAACCCTCAACCTCTCCTGGCTTGCCTTCAGCATTTCTTCTTTTTCCCGTCTCTCGGTAATATCCCTGAAAATACCTACGAGATAGTCACGTCCTTCAAATGTCATAGGGACAGAATTGACATCCGCATAAAAGACACTTCCTTCCTTCCGTTTTACAGGAATATCCTTAGCCAGTGTAAACTCTTTGAGAGCCTGCCTTACGAACTGATCGACAACATATGGAAGGTCATTTTCAGGATGCAGGTCAGGCACAGAAAGAGCCATAAGCTCTTGTTCAGTATATCCAGTTATCCTGCACATGGCGGGATTACAGGCACAGAATTTGTGCTCTTTTATGTCGGCAACAAGCACCCCATCGGCCATGTGGTTAAACACCTGCCTAATCATCTCCACCAACTTGGCCTCTTTTACTATATCCAACATGTAAACTTTTCCTCCCATGTCATCATCATATCAAACACCCAGCGATCGCGCAACCGCCTCTTCTAGTTCATTTCTATTTTGTATTCAATTGTTCTGACAGAAGTTCACACCGTAGAGCTTCATTGACCATTCCATAAAACATCTATAATATACATTTCCATGGAAGGAACTTGTAAATGAGAAAGAAAAAGTCAAATACGCCATCCGCTGACGTATTACAGCCTGGGAAAGACATGCCGTGGCATTATTCCCCAAAACTACATTTCCGTCGCACCCGAATCGTTGCCACGATCGGACCGGCATCATCAAGCCCTGAAATGCTTCAAGCCATGATTGAAGCCGGTGTTGATATTGCCCGTATCAATTTTTCACATGGCAACCCGGCCGACCACGTCAAACTGATGCAGAGAATACACTCTTCTGCCAGAAAATATAACCGCACAGTTTCCATCCTCGGGGATCTTTGCGGCCCAAAAATCAGGGTCGGCGATTTTCATGACGGTTCCGCAGTTCTGAAAGATGGATCCAAGGTAATCATAACCAGTAAAGCCATACTCGGCTCGCCCTTACTGATCCCCTCTCAATACGAAAGAATTGTTGAAGATACCAGAATCGGTGAACGAATACTACTCGATGACGGTAACCTTGAACTCAGGATAACACGCAAAATTCGCAATTCCCTGGAAGCGCTGGTTATTCACGGTGGCTTGTTGAAGAACCGCAAGGGAATGAATCTGCCCGACAGCAAGCTGAAGATCCAGGCCCTCACTGCAAAAGACAGAAAAGATGCAGCCTACTGCATTCGTGGTAACGCCGACTTCATTGCGCTTTCTTTTGTTCGATCAGCAAAAGATATAACTGACCTAAAAAAACACCTTAAACGTATGAATTCGCAGATTCCGGTAATAGCCAAAATCGAAAAACCAGAGGCGCTTGACAATATTGACGAAATACTGGATGCATGCGACGGCATCATGATTGCCCGAGGCGACCTCGGCGTTGAACTTCCTGCCGAGAAGGTTCCGATAATCCAGAGCAGCCTGATTGAAAAAGCGAATCGCGCATACAAGCCGGTAATAGTTGCCACACAGATGCTGGAAAGCATGATTGAACATCCAAGACCAACAAGGGCAGAAGTTACCGACGTTTCAATGGCCTGCTTCGCCGATGCCGACGCCGTTATGCTGTCGGCAGAATCAGCTTCAGGTAAGTTCCCCATCCTTGCCGTCAAAACAATGGATTCCATTCTGCGAGAAACAGAAGCCCACCAGTTCTTTTCGAGTGCCGGTCTGTTTATGAATCGGACAGGGTTCCGCCGAGATGACCTCCTGAATGCACTCGGTTCATCGACAGCCCAGATCTCAAGGGACCTGAAGGTCCGCTGCATCGCTGTACTAACGCGCTCAGGCCGCACTGCAAAAATAGTTTCCGCTGATAGACCAGCCGCACCTGTTTTTGCCATGACGGAATCAGAACAGGTTGCACGAAGATTGAACATTCTTTGGGGGGTGTACCCAAAGATTATTCCGGGCAAGCTCTCATTCCGCAAGTTTGTCAATTATTCAGAGAGAACAATTAAAGACCTACACCTTGCCAAGAAAGGTGATTGCATAATCCTGCTCTCGGGGCTATCCGGCCAGGGAAATATTTCGACCAACTCCATTACTATTCACAGGTTATCTTGACAATGAAAGCCAGCACATTACATCAGAAACCTCGGAATGTACCTGTAATATTATGTTAGTGGTTTATTCAATTTTTCTACTGATCATTATCCTGAGTACCTGGGCAATTTACGCTGCTTTCAGTGAAAGAACGTCCGGCGCAGCAGCCGACCTCATGGAAGCTTCACAAATATTCAAAGGCACATTCACCGACAACTCTTCCCTCTTACGGGGTAAAAACATTCACATGAACTGTATTTACAGGGAAAAGGAATTTTCCTTCTCCGTCGCCAGCGATCATTCCCCGAACGGTAAAACAGTTGATCTCGACATTACGGTCCGAACAAAGAACGATCAAATACAGTTTTTGGTAGCACCACGGACTTTTATTTCAATGCTCGACAAACTCTCAAGCAATTGTCTTTTCTCTAAGGCTGCGGAAATAGACCTGAGAGGAAAGACCGCTTTCGTTGTCGGGGAGAACAAGGAGAACTGTATCCAAATGATCCAGCAGGACCGCCGACTTGCCGAGGCTGTACGCTTCCTTACGTTTGAATCAGGCATGGATGGCTTCGGCATTAAAAACGGTATCCTGCGAATAGCTAAATCTTATAAGGCCAGATTTACAACTCAACAGAATATAAGAGCTCTAATCCATGAATTATCGATAATAGTTGATGCCATGGAAAAATAGAAACCTTGCCGGCAGAATATAATATTCCCACATACATTTTACCTTGTTGTTTGACCTTTGATTTGGATATAAGCTGTAAATAATTAATGGAGGACGTTCATGAAGTCTTGTTTAAAGTTAACTCGCAAAACAATCTTAACAGTTCTTCTGCTTGGTTGGGCTACCGCCGCCACGCTCCGGGCAGCCGAAACAAAATATGAGGCAAACTGGGAATCGCTTGATAAACGTATTTGTCCTGAATGGTTCCTTGATGCAAAATTCGGCATCTTCATTCACTGGGGGCTTTATTCCGTACCCGGGTGGGGTGTGAAAGGCCAATATGCTGAATGGTACTGGAACCGAATGGAAGATAAGAAACAAGACAATCCATGGAAACAGTATCACAAACGCGTCTGGGGAGAGAATTTCCAGTACGCAGATTTTGCCCCTCTGTTTCGTTGCGAAAATTTTGATCCTAAACAATGGGCCGATGTATTCGTAAGATCAGGGGCAAAATATATTGTACCAACCTCCAAGCATCATGAAGGATACGCAATTTGGCCAAGCGCGGAAGCAAGTAAAACTTGGGGACGCCCATGGAACTCAGTTGAAATAGGCCCGAAACGGGACCTTCTTGGCGACCTGGGCAATGCGTGCCGAGAACGGGGCCTCAAGTACGGGTTCTACTACTCGCTGTACGAGTGGTACAACCCCCTCTGGAAATCAGACAGGAAAAAGTTTGTGGACGAACATCTCTTCCCTCAGTTCAAGGATGTGGTTTCCCGCTACAAGCCAGCCATAATCTTCAGCGATGGTGAATGGGACATGCAGTCCAAGGACTGGAAAAGTGAAGAATTGCTCGCATGGCTGTTCAACGAATCGCCCTGTAAGGAAGAAGTTGTCATCAATGACCGCTGGGGCAAGGACTGCAGGCACAAACATGGCGGTTACTGGACCACAGAATATGCCGCAGGACTCAAGGACGGCTCCCACGCCTGGGAAGAAAGCCGCGGCATGGGCTTCTCATACGGATGGAACCGCATCGAGAACATAGACGACTACAAAAGCGCCAGGGAATTAATCATGGTACTGATAGACCTGGTCAGCCGTGGAGGTAATCTCCTGCTCGACATCGGCCCGACAGGTGATGGCCGTATACCGGTGATCATGCAACAGCGAATGATTGAAATCGGTAACTGGCTGAAAGTAAATGGCGAAGCAATCTATGGAACCCGCTATGCTGGTAAGGCTTCCCAGTGGACCGAAGGTAAAATGCCAGAACAGAAGTTTGGCGAATACATGGTCAAATACACCATAATGGATCAGATCGGGCAGAAACCAAAAGACGGCGTCGCTGTTAAACAGGCATTCTTTACAAAGAAACCTGAGGCACTTTACGTAATCACGCCTGGCTGGCCGGGCGAAACGCTTGTAATCAATGATATCCAGGTACCCAGGAAAACTGTTGTCACAATGCTTGGTGTTGACGGCAATCTGAAATATAAAGTTAAGAAAGATACACTGACCATCGAAGTACCTCAACTCACCCCTGAACAAGCACCTTGCCAATACGCCTATACGTTCAAAGTTTCAGGGGCCTCATTGATTGTTAAGTAATAAATAGCGTGGTATTGACCCGACAAAAAGGGCTGTTTCCTCCAGAAACAGCCCTTTTTCTTTTTACAATTGGGTGACAATCCAAAATGTAACCTGCTCTATATTATTCCCAGAAAAAGGAAAGGAGCGTCACCATGAAAAAGTATCTTACAATTATGGCATCGGCATCATGCTTCTTCGCTATTAATAGCACTTTTGCACAACTTGTTGAAGTTGATCCAGCCGGAGAACTTTCCGTATACACCGGACAGGTGTCCGCCCCACCCCCTCCTCAAATTCAGGGTGCACCCATGGAGGGAGATGCCACATACTTCTATGATTCACTCAAGCCGCATGGCGACTGGATGCAGGTCAGCCCATTTGGCCCCGTCTGGAGGCCACACGTTACAGTAAAAGACTCCACCTGGCGGCCATATTACCATGGAGGGAAATGGGTCTGGCAGAAAAACGCCTGGTACTGGAATTCGGAATACGAATGGGGCTGGGCCCCGTTCCATTATGGCCGCTGGATATTCAGTAACGGGCTCGGATGGGTCTGGATACCAGGCCGACAGTGGTCCGCAGCATGGGTTGACTGGCGCAAGTCTTCAACACAGTACGGTTGGGCTCCAATGCCCCCGGACAAATCGCTTTACGTGGGTATAGGTGGCACATCACACAGTGGACTCAGCTGGGGGTTCCAATTCAGCCTTACTGACGATCATTACTCCTATATGCCTTGCAACAACTTCGTTGAGACCGTTTATGTTTATGATTCTGGCCACGGTTATAATTATGGTTATAACCGTTATTATGACCACACCTATTGGCCACACAATTACCGTTCACGGGACTATGATAATGATAGAAGGCCAAAATATGATCATCATGACAACAGGCCGGTGTATGATAAACCAAACAAACCGGAACCTGTTCGGACTTCTGAACCGTCCAGAAGAACAACTATTATGCAGCAGGTAGTGGCGCGTACTGCTCCTGCAACACCTGCCGCAAGCAGACCTATTCAACAGGTGGTGTCACAGCCACGATCAACGACTCCTGTTTCGAGCAGGCCGGCCCAACAGGTCGTTTCACAACCGCGAACCGCAAGCATCAATGTCTCAAAGGGAAACAGTCCATCAGCAGGGAGATCCACCCGCATGGCAGAAATAATATCTCGCACACAACGTAAATAAGGAGAAATAACATGAAAACAAACAGACAGATCCCGGTGTATGCAATGACGCTGGCTTTAGCCCTAAGTTCATGGTCAGCCTGCGCTTCGGCACAGGAAAAAACATTTGACCTGGTAGCAGGCTATCACTGGCTTCACCCAACAAAAAGTGAAGACTGGAAAAGTGCCGGCGGTATAGAGATCCAGGCCCGCTTCTGGCAGAATGAACATCTCGGCTTCGCACTTGTGGGCGCAGCCGATACATGGAAGGCCAAGACTGAAGTCTACGAGGAAGATACCGGTGATACGTATTTTTACACCTCGGTGGACGGTGACGCCTCCATAACAACCTTCGGAGCATCATTGCTGTACAGGTCCGAATCGCACGCAGATGTAAAACTCGTACTCGATTTTGGACTGCGTTACGCACTGATAGATTCTTCCGTGTATGGAGAAGCGGCCTATGACGGGCCAGGTGGACCAAACTATCTCTATGATACGATTGACATCGACAATACGTTGCTATTCGTTCTTGGTGGCGGCATTGAGTTTACCGTGACAGAAAACATTGCATTTACCCTTGGAGTCGGATACCAAGTTGACATCAACAAACCTGAAGAAACGTTCGTGGGTGAATCACTCGGCGAAACCGGGCTCGATGCAGTGTCATTCGGCATGCTTATTAATTGCAGATTCTGAGACAGGCATAAGGCCGTGCTTTCACCTGAACCGATGAAAGCACGGCATCACTCAATACTTCAGGACCCTGACTTCGCCCTTGTTCAGGGTCAAGGTCACTTTCGGGCCATTACCCAGAATTTTGCCGTCGAGGGCATCAATAACCTCGCCCTTTTCTCCGGTATCAATCACGAGCGGACCCGCATCATGCGCCTGGAAAGAAATATATCCGTTTGCTGCCCAGACGGTTGCCTTTCCTTCCGTAAACAGGTGAACCCCCGCCAGTTTTGCACAAGTCCTGACTAATTCTGGTGTCAATTGAGGAACCCCGACAAATACATCAATCCCATCATCCGAACGCCGTAACGCAACAGCTGGAGAACCATCGGAATAAACGGCAAACGTATCCTCGGGTTTGGCAGCAACACTGAAAAGAGGGCAGATAGCGCTCTTGACACCCCACTTTTCCGTAAGGCCATTTTTCTTTCCAAATTCAGTGGGAGCAACTTCGGCATCAGCGGGAGAAATCAACCTGGCGTCAAAGCCCGATACTTCCTTGATGCCTGCAACATCAGCCCGATCAGCATAAAGATAACCCGGCGCATAACACCACACACGCACTGCTCCGACCGGTTTCCTCTTTGCCAGACCGGCTCTTTCCTCCGGGGTAAGAGCCCATGCCGACAGAAAGACCTGGAGTTTCGCTTTCACCCTGTGTGCAAGCACGTCGTCCAGCAGGTACTGGCCATATGGCGCACCGGACCGTCCAAATGCAGCCCGACAATTATAAATCAAACCACGGGCAACAATCGCAGAACCACCCGTTAAATGGCACATACTATCTTCATGCATGATTGCTGCCATATCCGGCGTAAAAGGTTTCCTGCGCTTCGCCATGGCTTCATCCACTGGATGCAGTCGGATCATCTCATCCCATATCCTGGCATCGTTGAACCAACCCTGGGCAGGCAAATCCATCCACCATGTTCCAAAACCTCGCAATACAGCCTGTGCCGTGTTGCGCAGCATGACCTGCTGTGTCTGCAGAAGATCAACAAGCCCACCCTCCTGGACATGCTCCTCCTTGCGCGGATCAAGATAGGTTCGCGAATCGTCTTCGTTCAGCCACATGATACCTGCCTTCATAACACTCTCTGCAGCTGTCATGCTGGGCGCAGTACCAATCCATTCCCGGTCAGTATATGAAATCGGGGAACAGAGAATATCGATATCCCTGCTTTTAATCACCTTTGCGAGAGCGTAATGCCCGCTTGTAGGCGCGCCAGTCTGCACCGGCGCGAACTCAAACAGGTAACCATAAAAGAAGACTACCAGCTTCTTTCCGTCGGTACCCTTGCGGCAGGCTTCCGCCATTGCTGTAACATGGTCAGCCATTTCCTCCTGCTGGAAACGGGCAAAATCAATCAACCCCTTTTCAAGGGCAGGATCGCGCAGAAATCCATTTGGATGAGCACGCCGTTCATCAGCGGTCGGAGGCTCCGCAGATGCAGCTTGCGGGCAACCTTTCCCCTTTAGCCATTGCCGAAACGCCGATTTTGTCGCTGGGTCATATCCGCTCAACGGTTTCTTCCAGGTATCCCTGTAAAACCACTCACCGGTATTTTGTCCGCATGGATGAATACCTGCGAAATTATCGGGAAACGCTTCCATGAGGTGACGGCAGATTCTTTCCAGATGTGCGCATACATCGTAACGGTAGGCGCGATCCGAAACACAGGAAAAATCAGAGACCTTGTCGCCATCATAAACCATCCGCGCATCAGGATGCTGCCTGATCCACCACCCCGGGGCATTTGCGTCAACACGCGGCACCAGGAGCACCTTCGGGTTCACCGCAATAATCTTCCTGCACAGGTTGTCGAGCGCGGTCCAGTCAGTTGATGCCTCGATGGATGTCCAGCAGTTCGGGGCAGAGAAAGATACCAGGTTCACCCCTGCATCACGTGCCAGCGCTACTTGGTTTAGAAAAGCGCCGGGAGGCCCACCGATAAAATCGTGGTGGCCGTTAGTCACGCTGTAAAGTGCCACAGTCATGTCCTGCGATGGAAACGTCCTGGCCCTGAAACTGCAGCGATAAGACCTGCCTGCCGTAAAACGCAGGGCAGTATCACTGTGCAAGTGAAAGTCCGGCCAGTTGCCGTCAGTCGGTTTCTTCAGAGTCACACGAACGGCACCATCAACCGTATCTACGGTAGCACTCGTATTGGCAGTTCCAACAGGCCACTGGTTCCATGTCTTTCTGAAGTTCTCCGCCGAGGCAAAACTGCCGACGGGAAGGATATCCTCGCCGGTTATCACATCCTGGATCCTGACATCCGATAGCCAGACCTCCCCCGGCACATGCGAGAATCGGAAATGAAGGGTACCGGTGCCTTTAACATCACCAGGAAGAAATTCAAAAGAATGATTCGTCCATTCGGACTTGGATGAAATACGCCCGCTGTTCATCGACCCCCAGAAAAATCTGGGCGGGATCGGCTTGCCATCAACCTGGATCTGGGGACCACCCCTTGTATCCTTGACCCGGACAGTCAGGGCAGAAACCGGTATAACCATCATTACGAAAAAAAGGAACGTCAGAATGCTGCGTGTAGATGAAGTATTCATAGGCACAAAGCTTTGCACTGCAGCCATGAATACGTCAACAGCAAATCACGTCCGGCCTATTAATCAATCCGAGATTTCACGCACCACCTGCGCACAGGCATCACCATATGTTTTGATAGTAACATCAGAAAGCGGAAAGAAAAAAGCCGCGTCTGGCGATGCTTTGTATATATCGCCAGGCTTCATTTCAATATTGGTTTCCTCACGCAAGTCTGAATGAAAGCTGCCGCCATCATTTTTCCAGTAATTGCACGTCAGGTTTCCTTCTTCAAACAGCCAGCAGCCTGCGCCTCTGTTCGCAATGAGATCGACCCAGGCATTTGCGGAACGGTAATAGTTGGGCGCCCTGCGGAGAGGCTCTATTTTAGATCCTTCGACGGCCGGAAGCGGAATCATGTAATGGAACACTCCTTTTAAATGCCAGACACACCGGCCAGTGTTTTGGACAGAAAGACACTGGCTTGCAACCCAACCACCAGTTGATTTTGGGATCCAGTACCGCATCACTGCGCGGAACGGGCGAGGCTCCGGCTTTGCTCCTGCAGCAACATCCCCTTCCGTTCTGGTGAATTCCATATCCACTATAGTCCGCTTCCCGTCATCAGCTGTTCCTAGAATTTTAACTTTCGATGGATGCACCCAGAAATCCTGTCCCATATTCTGGTGTATCAGTGGAAATAGATCGGCAACCGGCCTTCCATCCAGACGCATACGCCAGCCCTTATTACCCATGGGCCCTTCAAGTATCATACGCCCGCTTGTCAGCTTCATTTCTTCACCTGCATACGGTTGTGTTTCAGATGACCCGAGCAACCAGTCCGGTAATTTATGTTTTGCTGGGCAGAAAGGTTTGAAGTTGCCTTCCTTGTGCCGTTGCAGTGCCTGCGGATTCAACGCTGCAGCAGCCGTTGTTAACGCAGGATACGGTTCATCCTTTTCGCTGATCAGTCCGTAGTTGCTGTCCTCCGGAAAAGTTGAAGAAATACCCAGCGCCGGCTCATCAAGGTACATGAAATAACACGACCCCACAATGTAGGGCAGGCGAAACAGGAAATCCTGGAAATGACCGAAACATTTCGCCCGCTGTTCCTGCGTGTCCACCCGCATACCTGCACCATGCATCGAAGGCAGCCCGGCATCCAGCGCCGGAAAGCTCCACTCCGTTACCATCATCGGCCGCTCAGCCTCATCCGCCCATTCATTCACCTGTTTCAAGACCGATTCAGGAACGCCTCCCTCGACATCAATCCTTGGATAAATGTTAAAGCTGACAACATCACAGTATTTGCCGGCGATATCCCAGACATCCGGAGCCCGCCCGGCAAAACGGCAGCCGAGAATTAGATGGTTGGGATCATGCCGGCGGATTGCATCCGAGCATGTTTTGAAATATGCCTCGGCAACATGTCGTACCCACTGCTGACAGGAAGCAGTACCTTTAGCTGTCACGGCCGTACGCGGCATAACATCAATCGCCAATGCGGCATAATCTGCAAAGTATGACCCAAACGCAGAATTGAATTCGGCAATATCACCAAACTCTTTCTGCAGGAAATCAATCCAGGCCTTTTTACCCGGTCGGTCTTTTCCAAGCTTCCAAGCCTCGACAAAAAGTCCGTCGAGTTTGTGATTCTTGCCATACCATTCCAGTTCATTATCCAGGAAATACCCGACAAGCCACTGATTATCCTTGTTCTCTGCACAAACCCGGCGCGCAACACTGTCACAGTATCGCGTCCATTTCGGACTGAATACATCGGGAAAACCGGTCCAGGTTGTTTTCGGGCAAAGCGCATCTCTTCCGGCAAAATGGGAACCAAGACTCAAAAATTCTATATGGGGAAGCCCGCCATATCGGAGTGACTGCGAATGTCCTGCCGGCAGGGCATTGAATCCCCACTCCTTCAGGCGCTGCAATGTGACTTTAACCCAGGCGTCTTCATTGCCATACTTTTCCTTTGCAAGACGACCATAAGGAGCGTACCCTAATTTTTCACACCAGTGCCCGCGAAAATTGATATGATCCGTACCAACCAGATAGAACTGACGACCTTTTGGATCAACAAACCACCATTTCCCCCTTTTCTTCTCCACGCGGAAAAAGCCGGTACTTTTGAATATAGCCTTCGTACTGTCAGTGACGGTATATTCAGGAAAGATTTCGGCGGGTGGAGGTGGAACCTGCTGTTTCACTTCGGTCTTGAAATTCTCAAACGTTGCAGATAACGAGGATCCTTCAAGCGCCGGACTTCCCTGTGTCACTGCCTTCTTGTCAAAACAGTATCCGATATGTGACCTGACAGAACCATCCATCTCCGAAACCGTACCATCTATCCCCTGCGGATTCAGAACAAGTTTCAGCTGGTATTTCTGCCCGTACTGCCAATTAAAGTCCGATCCCTTCCATGTGGAAGCTGTAAGTTTTGTCTCCGTAGCTCCCTGCGCAAGCCAGTTCCCGTCCAACATCTCGGAAAGTTCCACAAAATGCTTCTTTCCATTATCATCAGGTGTCTCAACAAGAGCAAGGTGCCAGTAATTTCCATCATCCTGCCGTATTGCGACCGCGGCAATAACCCATTCTTTCGCAGTTCTAGCTACCGGCGTCACAGTCGCTCCTACCTCAACTTCTTTTCCCGCCGGTTGACCAGCCGGCCAGGCAAACGTGCGTCCCATCCCGGCATCAAGCTTGATAACATTTCCTTCAACATCCCAATCACACGACTGTGTCTCCCAGGATACCGCCTGGGCTGCGACTATGGAATTGATCGTTAAAAACAAAAGAATGATGGGACTAGACGCACACTTTATCATGGTACCCCTTTCAAAGAATGGCATTATTATCACAAGCTCATAACACTAATCGAATGAGTGCACTATGTATGATTCGAACGTAAAAATCAATATGGTCAAAGCACCAGGAAATGGTGTAAGGTTTAGGAACTACAAAGGGAGCGCATCATGTTCAAGAAATCTCTTCAAGGAATAATCGTCATCACCGTAATTTTCGGTCTTTCAGGGTGTAAATCCGCCAATACTCCCTGTATCGACCCTAAGACCACCAATCTTGTCACAAAACGAGAGCGCACCATCTGGGCCGATTCGTGGTTGTACTGCGAAGCACCAAAACTTGAGGTTGAGACCTGGCTTTCTGATGTGCCTGACACAAAAGATAAATACATTCTCGTGGAGTTCTGGGGAACCTACTGCCCGCCTTGCCGCCGCTCGATACCAATCCTGAACGGATTCCGCAAGAAATTCAAAGACGAACTTGTCGTGATCGGCATCTCTCACGAACCTGTAGATGTGGTGAAGAATTTCAAAGAGTATAAGATCGAATACTACAGTGCGGTTGACACACAGGAGCGAATGAAGAAAAAGCTGAACGTGTTCGGGATTCCGCACATTATCATCATTGAACCAAAATACGGATGTATCGTCTGGGAAGGATTCCCTCTACTCAAAGGTTACGAACTAACAGAACAGACTATCGAGAAAATCCTGGCAGTTGAACGCAAAGAGAAAGGGAAGTAAGAATTATTTCTCAGGCAGCATCAATCATAAAATATTTAATTAACAGGGGTTACCTTTTAACCCGGAGAAATAAATATGCCACCACAGATTTACGGAAACATACGAAAACAGTCGCAGCAAACAATATTTGGTTTACCGCTGATTGATATAGCTATCGGCCCCGATCCGGAAAAGAACGAAATCCGTGGCCATGCACGAGGAATCATTGCCATAGGTGATATCGCCACAGGTTGGCTGGCAATTGGCGGAATTGCCAGCGGCGGCATTGCTGTTGGCGGGGTTGCCCTTGGAATTATATCCCTGGGTGGACTGTCAATTGGATTGGCAGCTCTTGGCGGTCTTGCGATAGGTGGGATTGCCTTTGGAGGAGGTGCAATAGGTTTTGCAGCCATAGGCGGTGGCGCAATCGGTTATTACGCCCTTGGTGGTGGCGCCTTCGGGAAATATGTCATAACGGCAACAGAACACAGCCAGGAGGCCGTAGATTTCGTTAAACAGTGGTTGCCATTCCTGCAGCTTAAATAATCCAGTTCTTCAATCAATGCGACGGGGTGAGCGCAGGATCATCCAAGTCCAGGCGGTATAGGATCTGGTTATAATCATATCGCGGCG
>Ga0156394_1194_pt1 | contig 16109 bp, 12 predicted proteins | sample RifOxyA3_FD_108038 | JGI IMG/M metagenome (GOLD analysis project Ga0156394, IMG submission 108038) | Lentisphaerae bacterium RIFOXYA12_FULL_48_11 | reverse complement strand
ATCGGTGATATGGGTAGTCATATGATGGATATGGCCTATTATCTACTCGATCTTGGTGCTCCGATATCTTGTGAAGCACAGGGTTCCCCCCTAAGTACTGATACCTGTCCAGAATGGCTCACAGCCACCTGGCAGTTCCCATCCAATGACTGGCGACCTGCAATGAAAATACAGTGGTACGATGGCGGAAAGAAACCAGGAATGCCATCCCCTCTGTTTGATCGTGAAAAAGCATTCAAGGGAATCATCGTTTATGGTGACAAGGGAATACTCCTTGGAGACTACGACTATAGAATTGTCATGCTGAAAAGTGATATGACTCAATATACGCCTACACCGAAGGAAAAGCTTATTCCTTCTTCCGCCGGTCACCAGAAAGACTGGATCAATGCTGCTAAAACTGACAAGAAGACAGGTTGTAACTTCGAATTCTCCGGTAACCTTGTTGAAAATAATATGCTGGCGCTTGTTGCATACCAGACAGGCAAAAAGCTTGAATGGGATGCCAAGAACATGAAAGCAACAAACTGCCCTGAGGCAGATAAGTTCATTACGCGGAAATACCGGGATGGCTGGACGCTGAACGGTTAGTTTTCGACAGGCAAGACATCTCTGCCGGCACGGTCTAATTCCTTGGGCCGTGCCGGTTAATCGTATTGTTCAACTTACTAAACAAGGCAATAGTACCCTTCAAACAGCACGGGAGGTTCATAATTATGAAAGCTGGAATTTCGCGCAGGCGTTTTCTCACAACAGCTACAGCGTCAGCAGGATTCTTTTCCATTGTACCAAGACATGTAATCGGCGGACCTGGATTTACACCTCCCAGCGAACAGCCAACCAAGGCCATCCTTGGAGTCGGCGGCATGGGTACAGGCCACATTAAACTTGGCGCTTCAAAATTAGTCGCAGTGTGTGAAGTTGATCAGGAAAGATTAAAAAAAGCTGTTGAAAAAGGTGGCGCTGATGTCAAAGGCTATACTGATTTCCGCGAGGTCCTTGCCAGGCCAGACATCGACATCATTCATATTGCCACCCCCCCTCACTGGCATGGACTTATGTCTGCCATGGCCGCTCAGGCAGGCAAGGACATCTGGTGTGAAAAACCCATGACTCGAACAATCGGCGAAGGAAAGAAAGTTGTTGAAACTGTAAACCGTTGTGGCCGTATTTTCAGAATCAACACCTGGTTTCGTTTTCAGGGAGGTTTCTACGGCTTCGGAACCAACGTGGTGCCTCTCAAGAAAATAGTAGCAAACGGCCTGCTCGGCTGGCCGATCAAGGCTACTGTGAATGCCGCAACAGGTTTCAACTGGAAATTCGGATGGAGCGGACTTGTCGGGGCCAAACCAGAACCGGTTCCGCCACAGCTTGATTATGACTTCTGGCTGGGGCCGGCTCCGTTCAAGCCTTATCACCCGCACCGCGTTCACGGCACCTTCCGCGGATATTGGGATTACGACGCAGGCGGGCTTGGCGACATGGGCCAGCATTACCTGGATCCTGTTCAGTACATTCTGGGCAAGGACGATACCAGCCCGGTTTCCGTCGAAGTCGATGCCCCGCCACAGCACCCTGACGCGGCCAGCACATGGCGGCGGATCACCCTGAAGTACGCGGATGGATGCAGCATCATACTGGACGGCGACAATAGAGACAAGGACGCCGCATTCCTGGAAGGTCCGGACGGCAAGGTTTATCCCCAATTGCGATCAAGTATCCCAAACCTCCAGCAGAAACTAAAGGAATTACCCGATCCAGAGCCACAGGCCACTGACTTTGAGGATTGTGTAAGGCGAAGGCACAAATTCGCCCTAAACGAAACCAACGCTTTTCGTTCCTGTACTATTGTGAATATCGCCAGTTCCGCAGTCAGGCTCGGCCGAAGTCTTAAGTTCGATCCGGATAAGCTGATGTTCATAGACGATGAAGAGGCAAACAGACTTGTCAACCAGCCAATGCGTGCCCCTTGGAAAATATAACAGAGAGACATTTAACCATGAAAAACACAAAAACAATTTCACTTGCAACGACTCTACTGGTCCTGGCCGCATTCGTATTCAACGGTAACGCCGCCCAGAATGAAACAGCGAAAAGACCCGTAGAGGAAATCGACGCCATAATAACATCATTTCCTGCAGACACGTACGACAAGGCAGAGGCTGCCTACAAACAAATCCTGAAAGGCGGAAGCGAGACAGTAAAAGAACTTTGCTCGCGAGTCGCACCGCTATCGGCTGGAAACGATGTTCCTGTCCGCTTTGCAGTCCACGGCGTTGTGAATTATGCCGCAAAACATTCTTCCGGAAAAGAACGAAGAGCTGTTGCTCTTGCGCTGGAAGAAACTCTAAATGCGGCAACAAACGATGACATAAAAGACTTTATGCTTGAGCAGCTTCGTTTTGTTGCAGATAAATCCGATATTCCAGCGATAAGTAAACATCTGCTGACAGCATCCACTGCATCACGTGCTGCAATAATAATGGTTAATATCGGCGGTAGAGACGGAGAAAAAGCACTGAGTGAAGCCTTAACAAAGGCGGAAGGTATATGCGTTACAGCTATTATCAAAGCGCTAGGCGACGTGGGTTCGACAGCATGTATTAGTGAGTGTATCGCCAGACTTAATGCAACAACCGATCCAGTCCTACAGAGGACAATTGTTTATACACTTTCGCGATCAGGATCACTCGAGGCGGGCAAAGCAATCAAATCCAGGCTATCCCCTGCTCCTTCAGGAATACATGCTGAAGAAATGATTTCAGCATATCTGGATTTTGCAGAACATCTCTCAGCAAAAGGTAAAGATAAAGAAGCTGCATCCATCGCAGCTGAACTTGTTAGCAAAAAAACCATCGCCAATGCATCAGCCCGATGCAGGGCTGTTGCAATACTTGGCGCGGACAAAGATTCCAGTACACTACCTGTGCTCATTGCCGCGCTGGACGATCCCGACCACTCGGTTCGTGCACAGGCAGCACTTCAAATTGCAGGTCTCAAGGGTAAAATCACGAAAGAACTTATAGCTGTTGTTCAAAATGCAAAAGGTAATCAGCGTGCCGCACTACTCGACACATTGTCGCGCCGATCTGATTTCAAAGACACGGCACTGCTTGGCGATGCCTTGAAAGCAGACGAATTATCCGTTCGCATTGCAGCACTGGAAGGCCTCAGGCGAATTGGCAATGCGGATGCAGCACGGACTTTGTTCACTTTCATGGAGAAATGTGCAGAAGAAGACAGGACAGATATTCAAGTCGCGTTGAAACGTTTTTCAGACAAATCGGCACTGGCCGAAGTCGCAAGTAAACTTTGCTCCAATTCTCCTGTCGTCAGAGAAGTTGCCGTTCTTGTGCTTACTGAACAGCGGGCAAAATCTTACATCAAAGAAGTACTTCCATTGACAGCTGATACAGACGAGAAAGTCGTCCGGGCGGCATTTGGCGCATTGGCAGTAATGGCTGGCGAACAGGAACTTTCCGAACTGGTATCTTCTGCACTGAAATCAGAAAATAATCAGTACAGGAAATCAGTAGCCGATACAGTCGCTTCTGCTGCACCTAGACTGAACGATAAAGCAAAACTTGCACAACAGCTTATTTCGGTTGCAAAAGATTCTGATGCCGCACGCAGTATCTGGGCTATTTCCATGCTTCCGGCTGTCGCTGGAACCACCGCGCTGGCAGAGGCAATATCGGCCTCGTCATCGACTGACGCTGGGAAGCGTGAAGCAGGAATACGGGCACTGGCAGCCTGGCCTGAAGTCTCGGCCCTCCCAATTCTTATGGATATATCAGCAAAAAGTGAGGCGAAAAATATACGAGTAATTGCATTCAGGGGAGCCGTAAGACTCGTACGTGAAAGCGATTTACCAGCAAATAAACGCCTCGAGACATACTCTCAGGCAATCAAGGCTGCACCTGGCGCTGATGAGATCAGGCTGGTCCTGTCCGGTTTGTCTGAAATGCGCGCTACAGGCGCCATGGAGCTCATTATCCCTCTTCTGGAAAGAGAAGATATTCGCCAGGAAGCAGCCATGGCAATTGCCAGAATTGCCTGCCCCAAGGATGGCTCTGGCCCTGCCCTCCCATCTGACAAGGGGACAGAACTGCACAAAGCTTGCGAGATGATCAAGGACAAGGATCTGAAAGCAAAATTCCTGAAACGTCTACCTAAGCAGACATCTTCCGTCTCCATGAATAACACGGCGGTTTCCGAAGCGCCAAAGACACCTCCATGCGCATCAACAGCCGAGTCTCCTAAAACAGATGCTGACGGGTTTTCGCCACTTTTTAACGGAAAGGACCTGACAGGATGGATTGGAGATACAAAAGGTTACATAGCTGAAGATGGCAAAATAGTCTGCAAACCAGGTGGTAATCTTTACACTGCAAAACAATATGCCAATTTTATTTTCAAATTCGAATTCAAGCTTACCCCTGGCGCTAACAATGGGTTGGGAATACGAACACCATCAAGCGGCAACTCGGCATACCAGGGAATGGAATTGCAGATACTGGACGACTCTGCAGATAAATACAAAACCCTTCAGCCATACCAATACCACGGATCTATATATGGGATAGTTCCATCAAAGCGCGGGCACCAAAAACCTGTGGGGGAATGGAATAGAGAGGAAGTCATAGCCGATGGTTCCAAGATCAAGGTAATCCTGAATGGAACGATCATAATCGATGCCGATCTGAGCAAGATCACACAGACAGATAAAATGCACGACCTGAAAAAACATCCCGGTCTTCACAACCCTTCCGGCCATATCGGTTTTCTGGGGCACGGCTCTGTTGTCGAATTCAGAAATATAGCGATAAAAGAACTTGCGACCACTACCGGCTCCAGTACAAGTTCCTCAGCAGAGACTAACGGTAGTCAGCAGCCTCCCTCGGGCTTTACTGCGATATTTAACGGTAAAGACCTGGCCGGATGGAAAGGCCTTCTCGCTGGACCCAATGATAATCCTATAAAACGTGGGGCATTAAGCGCAGAAGCCTTGGAGAAAGCACAAACCGTAGCGGACGAAAACATGCGATCCCATTGGAAAGTTGAAAATGGCATGTTCGTCTTCGACGGTAAAGGTAGATCCATTTGCACAATGAAAGATTACAAAGATTTCGAGATGCTGGTTGACTGGAAGATCCTCGCCAACGGGGACAGCGGCATTTATCTCCGTGGTTCGCCACAAGTCCAGATCTGGGATGCCGCCAAGCACCCGGAAGGTTCAGGGGGCCTTTACAATAACCAGAGGAATCCAAACAAACCATCTATCTGCGCCGATAAGCCCGTAGGTGAATGGAATACTTTCCGGATTAGAATGATCGGAGAAAAAGTGACCGTTCACTTGAATGACAAGCTTGTTCTGGACAATGTCGTTATGGAGAACTATTGGGACAGGAAACAGCCAATATTCCCCTCGGGGCAGATCGAACTGCAAAATCACGGAAATACACTGTATTTCAGGAATATATTTATCAAGGAACTCTAGCCGAGAGATAAACGAAGGTGGCCCGGATTAGAATTGCTGGATTATCCTTAACAAACCGCAGTAGCTGCCGCTGCCGGAAAACATCATGACGAAGACGTTTCGTACCCCAATCGTTGAGATATTTTGTCTGCGTACATTTTGATAAGATTTCCTATTCTGGGATACGATGCTTCGTCAATTCTATCCTCCGGACCAGTGATCCATAAAGCAGCAACTGGATAACCGTGCTGATTAAATATCGGCGCTCCGATACAGACAATTCCATGTAATTCTTCTCCACGATCAAGCGCAAATCCAGACTCTCTCACACGGGTTAATTCGTCCTTAAGGGCCTTCCGTGATGTTATTGTCCTCTCATTAAATCGTACGAGATTCAAACGACTAATGAGACTGTCTCTTTCCGCCTCGGGAAGAAATGCCAGCATGGCTTTACCAGGGGCAGCAACATGAAGCTTAAATCTCATACCAGGATCAATGGTAAACTTAAAAGAATATGATCCCAGCACCTGCTCCATTACCACACCTTCAGTCTCCACGAGGGTCCCTATAAAAACGGACTCCTTTACGACGTCGCGACATTCACGCATAATATCAAACGCAAGAGGTATGATCGGTTTATCAGAAAGAACCCTGTGTCCAATCGCAAGAAATTTCCTGCTAACCTTGAAACGCTTCATTTTATCATCACGCTCGAGATACCCTCGGGCAAGTAATGTCATTGCGATTCGAAATATGCTGTTCTTGGGGTATTTCAATCCTGTTGCCAATTCCGCCAGCCCTAAGCCATCAGGATAATCCAAAAGATACTCTATTATTGTCAGCGCCCTCTCCAGGTTCGGGACCATGTACCTTGAAGAATGACTCTCTTTATTTTCATTGTTTTTCATTATTCTCTCCAAACTTCAGTCTATATATCAAACAGTGGTTCATATTCATACTACCTTTCAAACGTTGCAAGCCTGATTTTTATACATTATTTCGTATCTTTATTAACAATATCCTTGATTAGATGTAAATCATCTTATATATAGAACTATGATTGATATGTAGAACGCCATAAACTAATCAATCTACTTTTGCAGAAAAGGAGAAATGATAAATGAGGGCACACAACAAAATAACAAGACGTTCCGTGTTACAAACATTAGTAGTGGGTGCAGGAGTCATGATGTCCAGCTCCTGCTCAAGTACAGGGAGACCTTGCATGAATAAACTGATAAAGAGCGATTTTTATGATCATGGTAAGTTCAATAAACAAAAAGCATTAGAAGCCTATTATAACATGATGCGAGGATTCAACTACCCCGTCTACCCCATCCTGAAAACGGATCAGTTCTGGACCAGCGACTTTGCGCAAAACGACTTTCTTAATGTAGGCATGGCTGGAATATTCTGGATTAATAATACTGCTGAAGGTTATTTTGGTCACGAAATCTACCTTCTTCCCGGACAGATGATTGTAGAACATGGTCACAATAACTGTACAGAAGGCAAAGCTAAAATGGAATCATGGCTTGTACGTCATGGGATGATATATACATTCGGTGAAGGCGAACCAACAAGGGATCTACCTGTCAAGCTCCCGGAAAGTCAATTGAAGGCTAACGGCATAACCGTTAAGAACTGTAAGGTTCAGAAAGAAGGTGAAATCGGAACTCTGAACCGTGCGACCGCCAAACATTTCATGATGGCTGGCCCCAACGGGGCAATTGTAACTGAATATGGTTCGCCACATTATGGCCCGGCCCTCGAATTCACGAACAAAACAGTCGTGTTCTAATCAAAGCATAAGGAGAACATAATGAGAGAACTGCATCATTTCGGAATCCCTACAGACAGGAAGCAGAAGAAAGAAAACTACATGGCTGGGGCTAAATTGTATGTCACCGATGCTGCGGACAGCCCCAACAAAATTGAATTCCTTCGCTTTGAGGAAGGTAGTCCACTCCCCAAACTTCTTAAAACCACGGCCCATATCGCCTATAAGGTCAAGGACCTCAAAAAGGAAATGTCTGGAAAAGAAATCCTGATGGAGCCATTCTCTCCTGCGCCAGGACTGCAGGTAGGTTTCGTTGTAGAGGAAGGCATACCGATAGAATTCATGCAACAGGACTAATCACTTAAATAACATCTATTATGGAGATCGTATCATGGGAATGAAAAAATTCATTAATAATCCTGATAACCTGACAGCGGAACTGCTGGAGGGTTACTGCAGCGCATATTCCAACAAAGTACAGCTTGTATCCGATAAAATCGTTATGCGTTTAAAACCCAAGGACAAGAGCAAGGTTGCCCTGCTCACTCTTGGGGGTGCCGGACATGAGCCAGCCTTGAGCGGATTCGTTGGTGAAGGCATGCTGGACGCATCAGTCGTTGGCGATATTTTTGCAGCACCCGGTGCTCCGAAGGTCATTGAGGCAATGAGATTATTGAAGAGGGATGCAGGGATTCTGTTTGTCGTGTTAAACCACGCAGGTGACGTGATGAGCGGCAATATGGCAATGGAAATGGCTAAGCAAGAAGGTATAAATGTAAAGATGATACTCACCCATGAAGACATTGCCCCAGGCGCCGACTCACCAATAGAGAATCGGCGTGGCCTTGCAGGCTGTATCCCACTTTACAAGGTGGCAGGAGCTGCTGCAGAAGCCGGTAAGAGCCTTGACGAAGTCTATAATATAGCCGAAAAGTTCAATAACAACATGGCGACATTGGCAGTTGCCTTGAAACCGGCAACCCATCCCCAGTCCGGCCAGGAAATCTTCACTCTGGCCGAGGATGAAATGGAAATCGGAATGGGGCAGCATGGTGAGGCAGGAACTGGCCGTTCACAAATGTTGTCGGCTGATGAGACTGCCGTGAAAATGATCACCCAGTTGATCATGGCAGTGAAAGCCAAGAAAGGTGACAAGATCCACCTCATGATCAACGGAGCTGGCGCGACGACACAAATGGAAATGTTCATCGTATACCGTGCTGCAAAGAAGTACGTGCAAGGTCTAGGCATAAAGGTGGTTCATTCACTTGTTGGCGAATACCTCACTGTTCAGGAAATGGGAGGGTTTCAGATGTTCGTAGCCAAGCTGGATGATGAACTGCTGAAGCTCATGTATGCTCCGGCAGACGCACCGTACTGGACTGTAAGATAACGATTAAGGAACACAGCATGGCGGACAATATTGGTTACGAAGGTATCGTCAAGCTTTTGAAAGCTGCGGCCGAAAAGATTAAGGCCAACCGTGATTACCTTTCCAAGCTGGATTCAGCAACTGGTGACGGTGACCACGGCACGGCAGTCTTCAAGGTGGCAGATGCCATCACGGGCACAATTGCAAAAGACAACAGCAAAAACCTGAAAATACTCCTTAAGGATATAGGCTGGGCAGCCATGTCGACGGATGCAGGTTCGACAAGCCCGCTCTACGGATCCCTTTTCATGGGAATGAGTGAATCGATTGCAGATGATGCGTTGCTTGACTGTAAAGCATTTGTATCAATGATGGAAGCAGGCGTAACAAAACTGCGTAAGAATACAAAAGCCGAGGTCGGCTGTAAGACCATGATCGACACACTGGTTCCAGCAATAACAGCATTGAGAGGTGCCGCTGATTCAGGTAAGAGTATTGCCCAGGCTTTATCGGATGGAGCAGACGCCGCCGTAAAGGGTGCGGAATCTACAAAAGAAATGAAGGCAACTTTCGGCCGCGCAAAAAATATCGGAGAACGGTCGATTGGACATATTGATCCAGGCGCAACATCAATGTCGCTATTGTTCGTTGGAATGAAGGAGGGATATCAAAATGGCTGAAGCTTCAGGTAATCAGGAATCAAAAGACTACGGGATAGGAATCCCGGTTATTAACAAGGCATACGAACTCAAGGGTTCAAACAATTACGACTGGGGTATGAAGGACAGGCTTTCCAGGGTTTTCAACCCAAAGTCAGGTAAAACAGTCATGTTGGCCTTTGATCATGGCTACATAATGGGACCTACATCAGGGCTTGAACGAATTGACCTGACAATCGTTCCACTGCTGGAACATGCTGACTGTCTGATGTGTGCTCGCGGCATACTACGTGCGTGCGTACCGCCCATATTCAACAAACCGATATCACTGCGGTGCTCAGCCGGATCAACTGTTCTAACAGAACTTAACGATGAGTGCATCGGGGTGGAGATCGAGGATGCGATCAGGCTGAATGCAACAATGATGGCCGTTATGGTTGCCATTGGAAGCAAGTATGAGGCACTTACCGTCAGAAACCTATGCAAAATGATAGAGACCGGCAACCGTTATGGTATCCCCACTCTTGGAGTCACAGCCGTCGGAAAGGAACTCACACGCGACGCCCGTTATCTTGGCCTCGCAACCCGAGTACTGGCCGAAAATGGCGCACAGGTCATCAAGACATATTTCTGCGAAGAGAACTTTGAACAGGTTACTGCCGCATGTCCCGTTCCAATAGTCATTGCAGGTGGCAAGAAATTACCGGAACTTGATGCGCTTGAAATGGCATACAAGGCCATAGACCAGGGAGCACTGGGTGTAGATATGGGGCGGAATATTTTCCAGGCAGAACATCCTGTAGCAATGATTCAGGCCGTAAAAGCTGTCGTGCATGATGGAGAAAAGCCCGGAAAAGCTTTTAAAATCTATAACGATCTCAAGGCAGACAAGAAAGCCAAGGGCAAATAATTCTATTCTTCTGAATCTCAAGCGTTTTCCCCGGAAAGCATCCGGGGAAAACGCATAAATCATCAGGCGTAATATGCCCAATACACACAAAGATTCTGCATCCTCTATTACAATAGCCGACTTTCAGGAAATCGCGTCTTCACTGCCGGGACGGCGTGTTTTTATTGCCGGAGGTGACAGGGAAGAAGACATCTTGCTCTATTCATGCCTAACGAAAAAAACATTCGTGAAACAGTGCATACTGGTCGGCAACGAAGCGACCATGAAGCAGGCAGCAGAAAAGCTAAATGTATCAGTTCAAAAATCCGACATTATCGCAACGCAATCCCAGGAAGAAACTGCCGCAAGGATCAAGGACCTTGCCCGCGATAGTCAGGCTGAAATAATTCAAAAAGGAAATATATCAACACCCATCCTTAACAGGCAGCTCGTAAAGATACGTACCCGCGACACAATGTCTCTTGTAACAGTTTTTCAGGCTGACTGCATATGCAACGGAAAAACAATGATTATGACCGACTCCGGAGTTTCAGCCATCCTGAACTACAGCAGAATGACCGGCCTGATTAATAATTCGGCTGAAATCGCACATTCTGTCCTTAAATTACGTATCCCAAGGATTGCACTTCTTGCTGGTAATGAAAAAGTCATGCCCGCCCTGCCCTCTACAGTCATGGCTGATGAGCTTACGAAGGCACACTGGGAGAACGCTCTTGTTTATGGACCGTTGTCATTTGATCTTGCCGTTGACCCTGAATCTGTTCGCACTAAACTGCCAAATCTGGCTAAAGGCACCACAATGTTCGAAGTAGCAGGAAATGCAGACATTCTCGTAAACCCAGGACTCGACGCTGCTAATATAATGTATAAGATGTTGATGCGGCTCGTGGAAACCAATTCTGCTTCGATGGCCTGCGTAACAGTAGGGATTAAAGCTCCATACATTATCTCTTCACGGTCCGATCCGGAGAAAACAAAAATCGATTCAGTCGCTCTTTCATGTATTTATTCCAATTACCTGCAAAAACAAAAAAGCATACAGATTGTCAAACATGCTGACATCGACATGGCTCCTTCATTCACAATTCTTACAGTGAACCCCGGATCTACTTCAACGAAACTGGCCCTATTTGAAAACACAACATGCATACAGAATTTCGAAGTAACGCACAAGCATAAGAGAGGTCTTCGCGGTGACAGCATGGATGCCGAAGTAGAGGTATACGTTAAACAGATCAAGGAATTCCTGAGTACAAACACAGACAGGAAATTGGATGCCGTCGTGGGACGCGGTGGATTCCTTAATCGCGAGGGACAGAGAATCAGTAGTGGTGTTTACAGGGTATGCAGCGTATCTAACAGCAAACTCAGAACTGAACATGATATAATAAGTGGTGTTCGCGATCATGCCGAACTTGACCATGCATCCAACCTTGGTATCCCTATCGCAGCGCGCCTGGCCCGAGAATACTACATTCCTGCTTTTTCAGTAGATCCTGTTGTTGCAGATGAATTCCAGCCTGAAGCCAGATATTCAGGTTACGCCCCAATAGAAAGGCGCAACGTCGGTCATGTGCTCAGCATCAGGGCTGCTGCTCGCAAGGCTGCCGAAACGGTCGGCATTCCTTTTGACAAGTCAAGTTTTGTGGTAGCTCATCTCGGCGGCGGAATTTCTATCGCAGCAGTCAGATGCGGGAAGATAATAGACAATACAATGGCCCTTCTAGGAGAAGGTCCATTTACCCCACAGCGTTCAGGCACGCTCCCCCAGAAAGAGTTAATTGACATGTGTTTCAGCGGTAAATTCTCGAAAGTTGAACTCGAAACAGAACTGTCCAAACGTGCCGGCCTTGTTTCTTATTTGAATGAAGATTCAATAATCAAGATAGAGGAAAGAATTGAGCATGGGGACGAAACCGCCAGCGCCGTAATCGACGCCATGGTCTATAGAATATCAAAAGAAATAGGAGCCATGAACATAGCATTAGGTAACACTTCAAACGGCATTGTACTTACAGGAGGAATGTCCCGTTCTGAATTGATTACTGGCAAGATAGCAAAACGAGTAGGAAATCTTGCACAGATAATACTGTTCAAACAGAATCTCGAAATGGAAGCTCTGGCAGCGGGAGCATTGAACGTTCTACGTGGCCAGGAAGAAGCCCTGAGATACAGACTGCCATCCAACCTACATTGAGGCCGATCCAGGCATCTTAAGGCCCAATTTTGTACAAGTATTTACTACATGACTCCCACGCCAAAAAATCGTATCGCATAATGGACATTTGAAGAAATGTTCATGCCGCAGGTAGACATGGGGATGGACGCACCCTTCTATTTCCTTCTTATCCAGGACGTTATAAAGAACAACATTGCACCGAACGCATCTTGAAAAAAGATGGCATTGAGGATTTATCCCTGTCTGCAGAATTACCTGTTTAAGTTGCTGCTGCGGATCAGTTGAGCTTATCACTAAAACTTTCCTCACAAATGGGTATTGGTCTCCCAGCTTGGTATTCCGTGTGAGGAACACCCGATTCTCACTATTCGCCACCAGAATAAGTTCATGCGTCCGCAAATATGTATCCCACTCGGCATCGTAACCAAGTATTCTCAAATACTTGCCGAGTTTTATCAGCATGTGATCAACCATGAATCGGAATTCAGGCTGGACATTCATAAGCCTACTTACCTGTGCCGAGCAGAATGGTTTCGCTTAGCGGAAAGAGACCGGCGACACATCCTGTCATCAGACATGCCAGTGTAGCAGCAATGAGGGCCCGAAGAGCGACCAAGACCAGATCTTTTGCCCTTTCAGGCACCAAGGCGGTTGTCCCACCTACAAAGATGGCCAGAGATGCAACATGCGCAAAACCACAAAGTGCATAAGTGGCTATGAGCGCAGACCTGGGTTCGTGGATGGCCCCTGATGCCAGGGCTGTTGCAAGATCTTTATAAGCAGCAACTTCGGTCAAGACTGTTCGTTCTCCGATGATTCTGGAAATTATAGTTGCATCAGATGGTGGTACGCCAAGTGCCAGGGTGAATGGATAAAAGAGATATCCGAGCAAGCCCTTGAGAGTCCAGTCAATACTAAAACCTGTTATAAGATTAATCTTCCCACCACCCCATCCGAGAATCATGTCGAGAAGCGATACAAGGCCAAGTATGGCGAGAAGAAGAGCAACAATGCCGAATATTAGTTTCATGCCTGTATTTGCGCCGTTAATTATCGCCTCAAAAAGGCTATTTTCCTTTTCATAATGAGGCTTGACCGTTTCCCCCAAAGTCTCCGGATGATCTGTTTCGGGCATAATTAGCTTTGCCATCACCAGAGACGCTGGCGCAGACAGGATCGTGGCAGATACCAAGTGTCCGGCAATATTCGGAAAGATATCTTTCAGGCAGAAAACATAAAACGCGAGTACGTTAGATGCGATAGTTGCCATTCCAACGGTGAGAACAGTACAAAGTTCTGATTTTGTCATTTTCCCAAGGTATGGCTTGATTACAAGCGCCGATTCAACGCCCACAAATATATTGCTTGCGGCACAGAGTGACTCTGCACCAGAAATATTCATCAATCGTGCAAAAGCCCAGGAGAATCCTCGAATAATAAATTGCATAATACCACAAAAATAAAAGACCGACATAAGAGCAGAAAAGAACACGATTGAGGGTAGCGCTTGAAAGGCAAGAATAAAGCCAAGAGAGGTTTCCCCTTCAGAATTCTCTGCGCCAGGAGGCAATGCGAGACGGCCAAAAACAAACTGTGTTCCTGCCGATGCTGAATCAAGAACTTTAAGGACAATGTCATTGACCAGAAGAAATGCTTTTAATCCAGCAGGAACAAGGAAAAGAAACATTGCAAAGAGAATCTGTAACAGAGAGCCGCAGACAACAATACGCCAGTTTATACGTTTCCTCTGAGAAGATACAAGCCAGGCAACCAACATCAGGAGAATCATTCCGCAAAAGCTGATCAAATTATAAACATTCATTTTGATTTAATAATATACCGCCTCAGTGGAATCATCAAACTGATTGTTAGAACAACCACCAAAGACAAATGACATCTCCTGAAAGAATAATAACCAAGAAGAAATATTGCATTTTTCCAGTGATTTTTATAAAAATATCAAGGTGTAGTTCGTGCTATACTTGTTAATTGTATTCTGGATCAATTGCACATTATGATAAAGGATCTGTACGAGAAACTGCTAGAGTTCACGCACAGTGGTGTTTATCGGTATACTTTTCGTGACGGCACAATCCTCCTCGCCAACCAAGGGTATGTAGACATCTTGGACCTGCAATGTAAACCTTCTGATCTTGTTGGCAAGCGAATGAGAGATATCATGATTTATACCCAGGAAGAAGGAACCATCCGAGGTATTTTAAAGCAGAACAAGGAAATTCACGATTTTGAATATCACTTCAAGACTCTAAAAGGTGAAGAAAAATGGGTCACCCATGATTCATTCATAAGCGTAGATCCCACGACCGGGCAAGAAGTCGTTGATGCCATCATCGAAGACATAACTGTACGTAAGGTATCAATAGAAGCCCTCTCTCGACTATTTGCGGCCGTTAACGCTGCAGATGAGTCCATCATCATAACCGGGAAAGACGGCATTATTCAGTACGTTAATCCCTGTTTTGAACGAATGACCGGGTATACACGAAATGAAATAATCGGGAAAACACCACGTATTATGAAAAGCGGGAAGCATGATGCGAGGTTCTACGAAGAACTATGGGCAACCGTCACATCCGGTAAAGTCTGGCGTGGTCATTTCACTAACAGAAAGAAAGACGGCACGCTTTTCGAAGAACAAGCAGTCATTTCGCCTGTACTGGACATGAACAATAACATAGCAAATTTCGTTGCAGTTAAACGTGATGTTACCCAGGAAACATTGCTTGAAAAACAGCTATTGCAGTCCCAGAAGATGGAAGCTATTGGCCGGCTTGCCGGTGGAATCGCACATGATTTTACAAACATGCTGACTGTAATAATTCAGCATGCAAAAATGGCCGAGAAGAAAGTCCCCCCGGGATCTGACATCCTGATGCATTTGACTGAAATACAGGAGGCTGGGGACAGAGTAGCCATGCTGACGAGCCAACTGCTTGCTTTTGCCAACAAGAGTTCTTTACTGCTAAAGGTGATGGATCTGAACAAGGCGCTAACTGGAATTGAAGAGATGCTGCGCAGAACCGTAGGCGAAGATATACACACGACACTGCAGACAACTCAGACACCAATATTTGTCAAAATAGACCCCGCCCAAATCGAACAAATTATAGTACATATGGCAGTTAATTCCAAGGATGCAATGCCCAATGGCGGACAGCTGACAATCCAGACTTCCAAAATCAATTTATCAAAAGCCGAGGCCGTTCAGGTGCAGAACGGAGACGTAACGGAAAATATTCTTGTAGGAGATTTTGCCCTGATAAGCGTCAGCGATACAGGTTGTGGTATGACAGAAGATATCAGGGCACGTGTTTTTGAGCCATTTTTCACCACAAAAGGAATGTCAACCAGTACCGGTCTAGGCCTCTCAACAGTTTACGGTCTAGTAAAAAAACACGGCGGCCATGTAACGGTGTACACCAACGTTAATCGCGGAACAACATTTACCGTTTATCTCCCGCTTGTAGAATTGCCTTTAAAAACCGATCTGGCCTCAGAAACTACAGCCGAAAATATCCCGCATGGAAATGAGTCAATCCTAATAGCTGAAGATAATCCCGTCGTCCGCAAGGTACTGATTGGAATCCTGCAGCAACTCGGGTACAAGGTGTTGGAAGCAGAAAACGGTAAACAATCCATCCAAATGGCAGAAAACTTTGCAGGTCCTATTGATATGCTATTGACTGATATTATTATGCCGGAAATGGAT
>Ga0156394_1063_pt1 | contig 16163 bp, 11 predicted proteins | sample RifOxyA3_FD_108038 | JGI IMG/M metagenome (GOLD analysis project Ga0156394, IMG submission 108038) | Lentisphaerae bacterium RIFOXYA12_FULL_48_11 | reverse complement strand
CGTCTCGCGCCAAGCTGTCGATGGCGGGCGTCTTGACGTCCTTCCTGCCGTAGCACGCCAAATCGCCGTAGCCCAGATCATCTGCCAGAATGAAGACAATGTTGGGCCGTGTCTCAGCAAAAGCGGCTGTCTGGATCAGCCAAGCGCCCAGCGTCATGGCAAACAAAGAGATCTTCAGTCTACTCATAGTGTGGTTAGGTTATAACACATTATTGTTTGATATTGGCATAAGCCATACCCATTCATCCATTTCAAAATCAGTAATGGGATCTGAAAATAGTGTCAGGTTATCGAAAAAAATCGTTTCATGTCGTCACTTTTTCTTTGCCTTTGCCTGCTTTTTCTTCCAGTAGTCGGGCCATTCAATACGTTTGCCTTCTGCATTGGTAAATTTCCATGCGGGCCAGGTCGGCGACTCGGTACGCACCTCATGATACTTCGACAGAAGAATCTTCTTCAATTCGTCCAGTTTTGCCGGCTCCAAGGAGGCAAGGTCTGTCTTTTCGGCTATGTCACTCCGAAGATTGTAGAGCGAGAAATTCACAGGTTCGGCTTCCTTAAATGTACGTTCGCCCTCGTCAGTGATGTCATTCGAACGTGCCATTACATTCTTGTCGAGGGCGGCAAGAATCTTCCAGTCGCCAACCCGCATGGCAACCTTCTGCTCGCTGGATGCACAATTGAAGTGCCAATACAACGGCGTTGCTCGCTCGATGGACCTGCCTTCCAGGACAGGAAGGAAATTCGCACCGTCGAGCTTGCGGTCACATGGTGGCTCGACATCTGCCAACGCACAAGCCGTTGGCAGGAAATCCACGCCGCATATCGGCTCGTCGCTGACGCTGCCTGGCTTTGTCCTGCCCGGCCAGCGTACGATGCCGGGCACGCGGATTCCTCCTTCATGGAGCGATCCTTTCTTGTCGCGCAAGGGTCCTGCAGAACCATGTGGATGCATCGGGGTAATGGCGGGACCGTTGTCGCTGGTGAAGAAAACAAAAGTGTTGTCGCGCAGCCTGAGCTCGTCCAGCGCGCGCATCAGCTTGCCAAAAGCGTCGTCCATCTGCGTGATATTGCCATGGTGTGCGCTGTAACTCGGATCGTCGGATGGATACAGCTTGGTGTACTTAGGGTCGGTTGCAATCGGTTCATGCGGTTCATGAAAAGAAACGTAGAGGAAAAACGGCTTCTTCTGATCGCGCGTACCGAGCCAGCGGACGGCCTCGTCCACGACAATTTGCGCAGAGTACCCTTCGAGCTGGCCGACATCCCTGGAGTTGCGGACGAAGTTGTCAGGATTGCGGTGGTTTGGCAACGCATTGTTTTGCGTCGAAAACCAGTGATCGAATCCATGATCGCCCGGCTGCGGCTGGTTAGGTTTATTGAACTCGCCGTTCATATGCCATTTGCCGCTCAGACAGGTCGCGTAGCCGGCGCGTTTGAGCAACGTGGCAATGGTGATTTCGCTGCTGCGGACATGAACGGGCGAGTCGTGTGCAATCCAGTTACGCACACCAACGCGAGTCGGCGTGCGGCCCGTCATCAGCGCTGTGCGCGACGGCGAACAGTTCCCATGCGCTGCGTAACAACTGATCAGCCGCAGACCTTCCTCTGCAAACTTGTCGAGATTCGGGGTATGCAATGCCTTGGCACCGAAGCAGGCAAGATCACCATAACCAAGATCGTCGCAAAGAACGAGGAGAATATTGGGTTTGTCTGCGGCACTGGAAACAGACAGGCACAGAAATAAGAAACAGATTGTTACCATGGACTTCATGGTGACCTCCCTTTTCGGCACAAGAATCTATTTTCTTTTAGAAGTAAAACATCACTGTCTCTTGCTTTATTTTGAGACAACGGGCAGATTACAACAGACACTTGATAAACTTTCAAGGTGGAATGAGTCCAACTGCTCTGACATTTCCACTACTGATAACCAGCTGCTCACTAAATACCGACTACTCTTGTACCGCAACTTTCAGCGTGCACAACGTATGAGGCGGTAATTCGAAAGCAATCTTCGTACGCGGACCATCGACGGTGAACATCTTCTTGCCGGCAACTGTTTTCCCTTCTCTGTCGGTGACTGTGAAAGTGTACCGGCCGTTCTTAAGCAGATACAGTTCCGACCCCATCGCGCGCGTTTTTTCACCAAAATGAAAGAGTTCCGCTCCGAAATGATCGTTCCCGCGGTCAACAACCAGTGCCGCAATATCACGCGGTTCGGTGAGCCAGCGGACAGCGTTGAGGGGAAATACCGCAAACTCGCCACGGTCCCCTGTGGCTGTCGTGTAAAGCAGATCCAGGTTTGGTCGTTTGTCGCAGGCCGACACTCGCTTTTCAAAAAGCATATCCTCGCCAAAGAGCCGCCCGAAGGTGAAGACACGGTCGGTCCAGCGGACCTCACTGGTCCAACCGGGAAAGTTGATTGCTAATGCCTCGGCCGTAGCGCCCAACGCCTTGGCCAGCCGTGGTCGGCCGGGATCCTTTTCCTCCTCAGTTATCAATTTGTAGTCGCGGCCAAGAAGTTCATCGAACTCTTTCCCTCCAGCCAGCAACTTGTACTTTGCCAGTGTCCCGGCCAGGAAGTAAAGCTTGTGCCCACACCACGCCCGCGAACCTGGTTCGGGCTTCTTCGAAGATGCATTCAACCACTCGAGCCGAATGGCGGCCATTGTACGCAAAGGTTGCAGGTACTTCTCGTCGCGGGTCAGGTGATGGGCCAGCAACAAGGCGTCGCACATCCCGCGCATCGCGCTTGGCCATTCGTAAAGCAGCGGCTCGTCACTGTTACGTGGATCCCACCAGTCTTTCCCGGTCCCGGTCGTTACGCCATCAGGCCAGTGGATCGCTGCGGGAATGACACCCGCGGGCTTGCCGCGCTCCTCGCGCGCTGCCGCATCCACCCACGTATTCAGCCAGGCGGTGAAAAGCTTTCTGAGTTTCTCGTCACCAGTCCGCAGCCACAGAATAAGCGCAGGCTCAATTGCCCGGATGTTATAGGGCACATCACAGGCACGTGCCACACCCGGATCCACCTTCTGCGCACTGAAATAGGTGCTCTTGAACTGCAGGAAACCACGTTCGTTCCGACCGGCCCATAACGTCTCCATAAGTTCGGCCAATCTCATGGCCCGCATGCACCAGGCCGGATCGTCAGGCCGCAGGTGCATCATTGGCGTTATCGTATCACTGGTTGGCTCGGCCGTGTGCTCAACATCGTAAACGTGCCGCGTGTAACCATCCTTCATGGACTCCTGACTCAAAAGCGCGCTGGAAAAGAACTCCTGTGCCTCAGTCATCTTCGGGTGCTCAAAGGCGATCATCACAGGCACCCAGCTCCGCCACATCTCGCAATCGTCATCCCATCCACCACCGTATTGTCCGTCCTTCTGCAACCGGTGCTCTATCCACCAGAGAACGATGTCGGTAAGCCGCTCCAGCCCCTCCCGTTGAGCGACAGCCCAGGCTGGCGCGCCGGGAACAGATGTATATACCTTGTCGGACGGAATTGGTTCGCCGAGATACATCCGCACGATGTGATTCTCCGGAAAGGCTTTTGCAGCAACCCGGAACTGAGCAGTGGCCTTATCAAAGTAACGACGGCGCTCGTCGTGATAACCCTTGATGTTGCCGTACTCGTTAGCCGTCCAGACAAGCATCCGGCCGCGGTAGATGCAGGTGATCGGATATAAAAGAGAATCCGGCCCCACACCAAAATCATAATCCTGCTTCTTGCGCATATCCTTGTCGAACCACTGAAAGAGCTGTGAATCGTTCACCCAGCGGTCCACAACCACCACGAGTTTATCAGCCTCTTTGCGCAGTGTCTCGTCCAGACCAGGCATCGTTTGCAGCTGCTTGAGAATCTTCAGGCGCTCGGTGTCGTCATCGGCATTACCGGCCTTCCTGATTAGTTCCTCGGGTGCAGTTTCGGCGCACGGCACGCGTAACACTGGAAGGAGAAACGCAATCAGGAAGTAATGAAAGAAGATAAATCGAATGATCATACCAGTTGATAAGAAAGTGCGTTATTGGGGAGCAATTCTGAAACACCAATCTCAGCGCTCTTGTCCCAGTTGATTTTGTGAATGCTAGCACTGCCACGATTGATGACAAGATTTTGTTTCAATATTTCCAAATCGCGGCTATTGTTTCGGCGGATCAGGACTTACATTTAATACGCGACCATTGAACGGATCATGGCGCATTGTCTGGGTAATCGAAGAAACGCGGCAGCCATCCTTGAAATCCTCCTCAGTCTCTGTCATCACACCTTTGGCTGCGTCGTCGTCGGATGTACATGCTGCGAGCTTGGTGGTTATTTGAAAATTGAAGATGGCAACTTATCCCGGGTAATGACGGCTGGGGCGTTCATGAACAGATGTGCGTTTTTATTCTGGATGAAATCCATGTTCACGCAATGGTCGTATGGAACCGACGGCCATCCTGTTTGCACAGGGATTTCACCAGCCGCTCACCGGACATGACGCCGGACGGCAAACCACCACCCGGCTGGACCCATTGACCACACATATAGAAATTTTGCAGGCCGGGAAGGGTCTGGCTCATGGGCCGCATTAGTGTTGATGCATTCGCAGGTGTAATCAACCAGCCTTCAAAATTTCCCTTCCAATTGCCGGTGTACCGTTCAAAAGTCAGAGGTGTCGCCACGTCAACCATCTCTACCTGGCTGGAGATGCCGGGAAAGCGCTGTTCAAGCAGTTCCACAATGATGCGGGCAACCTGGTCTTTCTTGCCTTTGTATGCAGACTGGTCTTTGGCAAGTTCCTTCCAGTATTCATAGCTGCTTGGCAATATCACCTCCACACTGGTTTTCCCAGCCGGGGCAAGAGTCGGATCCTGGTTGTAGATATGTACCCACAAACGCTTCTGTACAGCATCGGCGATTTCCACCGGTTGGCTCAGCGGATAACTTATTCCAAAAACAGTCTTAGGCTCATCATCAAAAGTCCGCTTTATGCCAAGCCCCACCATCAGGATAGATGGAAACGTCGGCCATTTTTCATAGGGCTCGCGCGTTTTGGCATCCGCATACTTTCCATCCAGCATGGAAAAGATTGTGGCGTATCCATCAGCAGCGGAAACGACCCGCGCGGCGCGATACTCACTTCCGTCAGCCAGGCGAACACCAACCACCCTGCCCCCTTCCACGATGATCTTCTCCACGCGGCTTCTGTAGTCAATGGTCCCACCGAGATCAAGATACCGTTTTGCCATGGCCTGCGACATGGGCAGCGAACCGCCAATCGGATAACCCGCATTTTTCTTATGCAGCCACGCGAAGGTAAAGAGCATGAAGAGCATGGAGAATTCAGGAACCCACATTTCACGAAGGGCTTCGCGGATCGTCGGGTCCTTGAATTTCAAGACGAAGTCCGCAGTGGTTGTTTTCAAGAACTTCTGTATCGAGCGATATCTTAAGGCAAACAACAAGCCGAGCGTCATGCCTTTCAGGAAGCGACTTAGCGGTGGGGCCGAGGCAGATGGCGGATCGAAATTCATACACAGGCGGATACCACTGATAAGCTCACGGACGGCTTCAGCATCCTGCGGGGAGAATTCCAGTAGATGCCGTTCCAGTTTATCCACGTTTGAATAAAGGGTCAGAGTGCGTCCGTCTACTCCCTCGTGGCGCATGTACTCGTCAAAATAGACGAATTCACGACCCTGTGCGATGCCGACTTCCTCCCAGTAACGATGCATTCCGCTCAGCGGCGAAGAACCAACAAGCCAGTGGATACAGCCATCGATGGTGTAACCCTTGCGCTTCCATGCGGTACACAGGCCGCCCGGCAGGTTGTGCATCTCGAAGATCCGGGTATTGTAACCGTTCATCTGAGCGTATATCCCGGCCGACAGCCCACCGAACCCCGCCCCTATGATTATTATGGATTTATCTTTCATTTATTTCTTACCTGCTACAGGAGGAACAAACGATAGTGTATATGTATGCGGGACCGGATTGCGGTTCGCGTGTACTTGCTGTTCGAACTCTGAGACCTGTTGCACAAACTCGCCGTAGCGCTGCCAGTTCTTGATATAGTTCAGCGTCATTACAGCTCCATAGCTTTTCTTGTCCGTCATCTTGTCATAATGCGCCTGTACCGCGGCAGGATCGTCCGGATCAATCTTGTGATGATTCTTCATGTAGCGTCGCACGCTCAGCAGGTTACGCACCTGCGTTTCCGTCGAACGGCGCTTCTCGTTCAACTCTGCCACATTTTGCGCATGTTTGTACTGGGGACAGGCATCATTGAACGCAAGATTGATCCCCTGCCCCAGCATGGCAGACAGGAATGATCCCGCAGGCGCATCGTCTATTTTCAGTTCATATGCACCTTCAGCCAGTCCTGTAAACTGCAGGATTTCCTGGTTCAAATCCTTCTCAATCGGCAGGAACTCCATCACCGTTCTGGCACCGGAAACCACAGGGAAAGGCAGCGCCTTTTCCAGAACAGTAAAGGATAATACTTTTTCATTCTTTGTCACTGCGGTTACTTCCGCGTTGACGCATTCCACCGCTTTTCCGGCAGCAGCATCAACAACAACTTTTGATACAACTGCAGGTGCACCCTGTGTTTTAAGGAAAAGCCATGCCATCATCAGGTGACCCGGCAATCCGGGATGCACCCTGTCAGGCCCCACTATTGTAAACTTATTGTCCTGCTTCTGGTGCTCGAGGTTGAATGCCGTCATTGGCCCATGGAAATCAACCAGCGTACCTTTGTTCTTTTCCGCCAGTTCGCGTACGATCTCTGCGCAACGGCCAAGCCCGTCATTGCAGCCAGGTTGATTGTTGCCCCTGTCATTCACACAGGTCTGGTCGAATGGCGAAGGGGTGATGAACAATAACTTCGGTTCACCCGCCTCGGCACGGATGCGTGCGGACAGCTTCTCCATGTTTGCCTTGTAGTTGATCAACGCACCCTTCTGGGCGGCCTTCCGTTTCTCATCGGGATCCGCCACGTAGTTGCCACGGCCTACATCATTCATGCCAAGCATTATTGCCACCGATGTCGGCTTCTTGGAAATCACATCCTCCTCGAGCCGGTTCAATGCCCCGCCGGCCGAATCGCCGGAAACGCCGGCATTTACGAACTTAATAGTTCTGTTCGGGAAACGTGTCAGGTAATAGTCATAAATCATCCCATGATACCGTCCGCCATGCGTAATGCTGTCACCAAGGAAGCACACGACTTCGCCGTCCTTAAACACTTCACTTCTGGCTGAACTTCCGAACAGACAGAACACCAGGACAGCCACACAGGAAAGAACAGTTCGCCTTATCATTCTCTCTTCTCCTTCTTCTGCGCAAATCAACCCAACTTACGACATAAGATTATGTTCCACAAGACAGCCCGGTGCTTTAATATCAAGTGCGGTATCTTTCGGTAGAATAATACGGTTATTGGTAATGATGTGACGTCCACCACCAGGCCCTGCCGAAATCGCAGGGACCGGATCTATGCCATCAAGGATGTTGCCTGACACAATACAGTCTTCCGCATCACCCAGGCGGAACCCGCCCTGGTTCGGTTTTGAACCTTTCAAAGGGAAGAAGGCGCCGCCATAAACACTCTTCCGGACCGTGTTTCCGGTAATCGCATGTTTCCCGGAACCGGCCGCCTCTTCAATGATAATCGCCGCCTCGTTATTGTTTATGAAATCATTGCCAGTGATTGCAAAGCCGCGGCACTCACCGACCAAACGTATGCCTGTATCGGCGTGCAGATAGTTCGAAGTAATTGCAATATCCCGGCACCGGTCACGCGGCTTACTGTCAGCCACTCCACGTGCTTCAATCGCAACCTTGAAACCTTCAATGGTATTGTTCGCAACCACATGCTGGGCCGTTCCATCAAGAATGATTGCCGTATTCGCCCCGTAGGCAATGTGATTGTTTACAATTCTTACCTCCCGGCAATCCCAACTGATATAAACGTGTTCCTCCTGTACCTGTCCCTTTGCCATGCTGCGCGTCTGATTGCCATGAAGAGTAAGATGGTGAATATTTTCAGCACGGACTCCCCTCTTGCAGTCGCGTATCCAGCAATCGCGAACCGTAACATTGGTGCCGTGCGGAACAAGGCTGATCGCCTGTCCGCCATGTCCAAGGAAGAAACATGTATCAACCAGCGTGTCATTGGGATAATCAACGATCAACGCATCGCCGCTCTGGTTGTTTCCAATGAAAGCAATATCCCTGATTGTTATACGCAAGTCCGGCCACCAGGATCCGGTAATACCACTTATGTGCAGCAAAGGTTCGCCATTTGTGTTTGCGTTATGCAGAACAGTTCCACGCCCATCGCCGACAAGGAAAAGATGCTGCCCCTCCAGCAGTTTCTTTGTCACAGGTTTATCAAACTTGTAAGTCCCTGTTGGAATGTGAATGGTCCCGCCCTGTTTCGGCAGGGAATCCAGCGCCGATTGAAGCCCTTCTGAGTCCTTTACGCTTATCCAGTTCTCCATTCCGGGTTTTATCGCCATCGCTCCAGCGGCAGCTGAGGCACTCATGAACTGGCGACGGGTTACTATAGATTTATCTGTATTCATTTTCATCCTCCCGCTTGTAATATCCGGATTAATTAGCCTTGATAAAATCCCGCACCCATGTGGCCTGTTCCGCATGCATGTCTATGAGTTTTCCGCTGATAATGGAGTAACCCTGTACCGTTCCTTCCATAACGTATTTGCAGACGAGATTCCACTGGTGTTTCAACATATCCATCGGGACAGCGTCCAGCAGTGTGAAATCACGCAGGTAACAGCCGATATTTATCGGCTTTCCCGGGAATATCTCGCGACACTGTTCGACATAGCGGTCAAGATTAACCAGGTCCTTTGATGCCCAGACCCAGAGCGTTATGACATCAAGCAGGTCAACAAATCCGGACCAACTCTCCTTCTTTAATTCATGCGAATATACCACACCCCAGTGCTTCATCTTCGGATTGGCGCTTTTCACTGCACGATGCACCGCGGAATAATCAGTCGGTGTAATGTGCTCGGCTTTGATTTTGCCATAGAGATCATCGTCAAAGGCCCCTGTAACGTTTGGAAATTGCAGCGATAACCTGCCGACAATTTCCGCTTCGCGGCACTTTCGTTCGATCGCACCATCATGGTTCATCCGCATCGGGGCACCCAGCCCCTTGTACTGCGTGTGTTCGACCTTCTGGTATTCCCATTTCGAGATATCACAGACGATCTCTTCCATGTCACGCAGCTTCTCCATGGCCATGGCGGTGTTGGGATGAAACATGAAACAACACTTTCGCAGACCAAACCACCGCGTGCCCTCCCCGGCTCCGAAAATGGACAATCGCCATTGCCCGTTAAGCCCCTGTCCATCCCAGCACCACCCGGCATCAGACAGCCTTCGTGGTCGAGTTGGAATCTCAACTGCACCTTGCGAAACAACAGTTGCCGCCGACGCCACCATTGAAGAACAGACAAATTCACGTCTAGTAATTAAATTATTCATGAATTTCGCCGACCTCCATTTCAATAACCAACCACGTACAACCAGCCCCGGGTTAAAGATCATGCTGCTTCATCTTGCCAGATCAAGAAAAGCATTAATCCGGCCGGCAACGGATGGCGCGGCAGATTGATCAATATTTTTGTGCATTGTTTTGAGGGCCTTTAAAACCTTAGGTCTCAGATCATCGGCAAGCTTGTCAAACTGCTGGAAAGCGGCAACCAGCCTGATCACTGTGTTCTCGTTGATCGAAGAAAGTCTGATCACTGTATCAGTCATCCACTGGATCCCCCTGTCCGTCCAGAGCATCTTGTTGTTTCCCGCCATTGGCAGATACAACGCCCGACTGTGCGTTGGATGCTGCACAGTGAATGTCGGCCTTTTCTCCTCCGCTACAATCAGGTCAAAGACATCATCGTGTATTCCGGACCCGACAATGCCCAGATAACTCGCGTACGCGCTAAGATGGTCTTTCCAAAGCTCAAACCCTTCTTCCATCAATGTACTGCGGCGCGGATGTTCACTTAAGTTTATGCAATGGAGCGTGGAAATCCTGTCAGTAATATTCCAGGCCTTGTGGAAATGGTTCTCCGCCAGCTTATGTGTTTCAGATGTATTCGCCTCGACAATCGTTCTCAGCAGAATGCCCTTTAAAAGCCTTTCTTCTATTCCATCCTTCGGCTGCTTTGGAAGGGCATAAGTATCAACGCTGTCAAAAGCTTTCCGTAAAGCAGGCATGCAGTTTTCTGCTACGGCTTTTAACAGGGTAATCCGCGCGGCATAACGCTCACGGCAGAAAGGCAGGTACTTGCGGTCAACCGACTGCTCGTCAATCCTGAGCAGGTATGCCTTCAGGCCGTACGGCAAAGACATGTCCTTGAGAATCATTTCATAAAGCGAAAGCCAGTCTTTACTGATTACAGCGGCCGGATTCTTAATCAAGGCAATGCGCTCCATGTCAGTCAGCCTGCGCATAGCCTCCACGCGGTTAAACCTGTTAGGGTCGGCCTGGACCTGCCTGACAAGCTGTTCTCGTGAAACAGATTTGTCTTTGAAAGTGCCATAAAATGAACAGTCGCGATTGAATGAAACAAACGCCGGCTCCGGAACATTCTTGAATTCCAACTTAAGCTGTTTGCTGGTCAACTCAACTACTTCCGAAGATGAACGAATATCCTTCCCCTTCGAATCCACGGCTGCCAGTTCCACCGGTACATGGAAGAGACCTCCCCTCCCCACGCGCTTCTGGGTCAGGCTGATTGAAAGCTTGCGCTTTTTGCAATCATATTTCCAGGCAGCCTCGATGACCGGGTAACCGATTGTGAACAACCATTCTTTCTTGAACTGGGAAAGATTCCTGCCGCTCGCCTTTTCAAAGCATTTGAAGAACTGGTCCGTGTTCGCATTGCTGCCGGTATATGTTTTGAAGTAGAGCTTTACCGCTTTCTTAAAAACAGCTTCGCCGAGAACGAGTCGGAGCATGCGGATAACTTCCGCCGCCTTAACATAGGTAACACCATCAACAAGCTCGTCAGGATCGTTAAATCCCTGCCTTACAATGTTACCCATGTGCCCGGCATCTTCGATTGCCTGGGGGCCATTAACGGGGGCGCGCATGGCATCGACCTCATCCAGCCTCAGGCGGTCGGGATCAAACTGACTTTCCAGGAACTGGCGTTCCACATCCACAGTGAAAGCCTCGTTAAGCCACATGTCAAAGGGCGTTTCCATCGTTACATCGCTGCCGCACTGGTTATGCTCAAATTCATGCACAATAACGCCATGTGCGTACTTGAACCGGGCATCGCCTGTGAATTCGTCAATTAGCGCGGCATCGGTAATGATCGTGGTATTGCCGGTGTTCTCCATGCCACCGAAATTGGATTTCTCCATGCAGATTGTGCGATATACATCACGGCAGTATTCATATTCCTGGGTTCTCCCCTGCCACAATACTGACTCCTTCAGGATCTGCATCGGCAGCTTCGCGCCTTCTTTCCTGCCAGGCGGAACAAGGTATTCAAGCTTTACGTGCCTGCCCGAAGGATAAACAATTTCATCCTCCAGCATGTCCCAGGTTCCAATACAGGCAATGAACAGGTATGGCGCCATGGGTATCAGGTTCTCATAGGTAATTATCTGACGCGACGGGTTACCCGGCACAGGAACCGGCCTGCCGTCGGGATTTGAAGATTTCCTGATGTCTCCATTCGATATCAGGTGGGTATAGCGCGCATCCGCTTCAATTGTCGTGACCATTGTGCATTTTGCCGTGCAGTCATCCAATACTGGAAGAATTCTCTGGAACCCCCATTGCTGGCACTGCGACATATACTGCTGGGGACAACCCGGAGGGTTGGTATCTTTATAAATTCCTTCCAGAATATTATCTGACGGAACACACGTTGCACGAATCGTAACCGCAAATGTCTGACCCACCTTGACACATTCAGGCAGCTTCACAACAAGAACATGCGCACCGTCAGGATAATCATAGTCGAGAGGCTTCCCGTTTTTGCCGGCGAGCATTACAGAATGAATCGTTATGTCGCGCGCATCCAGGCTGATGCTATCCAGCGATTTCCGTGCAGTCATCCACAATGTATTTGTTCCCTCAACTTTGCCATCGAGAAAATTGAGATAAATATTCATATGCTCCAACCTTACCGGCAAAGGTTTGAAGTCAGAGCGATTGTACTGATATTTTCTGTTTGTTTTCATATGAGGCCGCAAATATTAGCATATTATTGTATTTCGTCTTCCGGATTTTTCTTATTTACTCTCGTTATATGCAAAATCCTGGATTGTGAATAAAGTCGTAAAAAACCGGTTTTTCCGAGGATTTTGGGCCTGTAAATAAGTTGTTCACAACTACCAGAAAATGTTCCTTGACTGTAATTGAAACCCATAAAAGCAATATTTCCTCGGGAAAAAGGCTTTTCCATTGTTTTATTTGTAAAATTACAAAAAGATCAGTCATAACACCTTAGAATACAATGTATTACAATATTCAGCTGATCACACATATAGATCCTTCTATTGCATTAAAAATGACATTGGTGGGGCCATTTCCCATGTTTTTGTTAGGAAATTGTAAGAACCATCACCCCCTTTTCATATCTTTCAAAACCTGAATATTATACGACCTTGGAAAATGTGCCCATTTCCTGCCATTTTTTATCGCGACTTGAAGTAGTTACCTCATAAATGGCATATTATATTTATGAAATTTGATTTCGCATCATTTCTTGTGGAGTTGGAACAGTTTGCCAGCAACATGGGCGCAAAAGTATTTGGCGTTGCAGATCTCAACAAGCTGAGAACCAAAACGCCTGATCTTTTAAAAATGCTTCCGGGATATTACAGCCGCGCAATTGTTTCAGGCATACGACTGCAGAAAGCCGTTCTTAAAGATATTCGCAACGAACCAACCCCACTCTATTTCCATAACTACCGGCAGGTCAATTATCAGCTTGATGCACTGGCACTGATGCTGGCAGATAAAATCCAGGAAGCCGGATACAATGCATTAGCAGTTCCGGCATCCCAGATTATAAAGAAGGACCCGATGAGCGGGCATATTTCCCACAAGCTGCTCGGTTGGGCGGCAGGAATAGGTTTCATAGGACGCAGCACCCTGCTGGTTCATCCGGATTACGGCACACAACTCCGATACGTTTCAGTACTTACCGATATGCCCCTTAAAGCCGGCGATCCGCACACTGGTGACTGTGGAGACTGTAAAGCCTGCATCCCCGCCTGTCCCGCAAAGGCAATTAAAGAAAAAAAAGAGGATTTCGACCTGCAGGCCTGCTATGCAAAACTGACCGAATTCACGAGAATCCCCTTCATCGGCCAGCACATATGTGGAGTCTGCGTCAAAACATGCACCGGAAAAATCAAAACCGATCCTTCTGATAAGAATCAAGCTCTACGGGCTAAAGCCAGAAGTTTACCAGTAGAATCAAAAAGTTCGTCCGGCGAAACTGTGGCTAAGACGGATGAAATTCCAAAACCTAAAGGTGCAGCATTTTCTGCAAAAACATCAAAATGACAGGTAACTGACCATGGGCAGCATTAGACCAGTAAAACCTGTTAAATATTTCTGCGGAATCATCGGTAAAAATATCGAAATCATTAACCTTTCAAAGGAAAAGCTGATTGGCCTGATGGGAAAGATTGACCAGGAAAGCGAATTAATCCCATTTGATTTCACAGATTACTATACAGAAGAGATGGGAAGCGGGCTGATTCGCCAGTTTGTTTCATTCCATGAGCTCATGAGTCCGGCAAAACTGGCGGAAATTAAATTGGCGACAAACCTGATCGAAGACAAGTTTATCGCTAAAGTTGATTCCAAAATGAACCGTGTTGTCAATCTAGACCCGGGCTATATCACTGCGGCAAATCTCATACTTGCCACCACCAAGGATTTCTCACACAGAATTTACATCGGTGAAGGAATATATGCGGAAGTAACTCTGATCTTCAAAAAAAGCGGCTGCGTTTTCTTTGACTGGACTTACCCCGATTTCAAGTCGGGTAAATACCTTTCATTCTTCATGGAGCTGCGCCGCAGGTACATGGACACAACAAAAGATTAGAAATCAGCGCCGAAAGCGCCGTTAACAGTAATCCCAGGGCCGGGATGCTGTAAGCTGAAACTGCCGGCAACACCACGAATAGCAGGCGCAACAGGTGGACTTTCCTTGATAAGGCTGCCATTAACACTGGACGAACCCAGCGAACCAATATTGTATGGTGAGCCATTTACGGTCAAAGAATAGCCGACAAGAGGCACAACAGGATTCAAAGAAAGAGCGCCATTGATATCGATCGATCCTCCGTACTGTCCTTCCGGCGCCAGCCTGGAAACAATAAAATTCAAACTATCGCCCCCGCCAGAAAGCATGAATTCACCGCCCCATGCCGGTGTTACAGAATTTCCGACAAGGACTTCAATCGATACACTTCCATTCATCTGACCGCTATAACCACCCGGTCCATTGATCACAGCACCGGCTTGACCAGAACCAGAAAGAGTCATGCTTGCTGTTGCAGCAATAATCGCCTGATATTCAGCGGCTGGAAGGAACTCATAACCAAAAGCGCTATTTGCCTTGTATTGAACCGTCCCGCTCTGCCAGATTCCCCATTCCCAGGTGTTGAATGGAGCTCCGCCAACCATAACGGGCGGTGGTGTGTCAGGTGGCGGTACGTAAGGACCCGATGTCGGCTGGGTAAATTCATGCTCCTGCGATTTCCCCGAACTCTTTTCAGCTGTCGGCATTTCCAGCGACTTTTCAACCTGCTCAATCAGGGCAACAATCGAATCCGACTTCTCCTTCATCTGGGACCCTGTGACGGGAACAGCATTCTCGGTTTTATCAGCTGACTTCGAAGGTGTTGCATCCCTGATAAGCTGTCCGCTTTCCGCAGGAGATATCGGGCGCTCAACCAGGCCGGCAGACGCAGAGATAGTTACGGCAACCCCGTCATTTAGTATCTTCATAATGCGATCAGCCGCGCCAATAACGCCACCTTTCGCCGCTTCATCGGCAACAATCTTTTCTATCAGAATACTGTGTCCACGCGGCAGGTTAATCACGTACACATCCTCCCTGTTTCCCTGAAGACGAAAACCCAGCTCACAGCCACGTATCCCGATTGTCGCCAGGGTAGTCTTAACCTTGAAACGCTCGGGGTTCAATTCGGTAATCTTGCCGGTTATGGTCCTGAAAACACCCTTCATCATTTTAACAGAGCAGTTCACATTCTGCTTGTCTGCAGGGTTGTAAACATACTGGTCGATGGTCATCTCGCTCTTCTCGCCCTGGGAAATCACCGTGTCGTCGGTAAACCTTATCTGAAGCTTGGCGCCGGCGGATGAAACGATCCTGTCATTCATGAAGACATCCGACTTGAGCGACAATATCCTTTCCCTGCCATCAACACCGATTGCTTTTACCTCACCATCAATGGCAATTATCCGCCCAATAGAATTTTCTGCAGCCATACAGCAGGGCACTATCAGCGAAAATAACAAAGTTACAATTATAAGTCTTGGCATCATCATTAAGTCACCCGATGCAGGCATTATACATCTTGATAATGGAACATGTAAAGAGTGGTTGACTATTTCTTGTATTCTAATGAACCGCTCTTACCAAGTTCACTTGAAAACGCGTTTTCCATAAGCCATTCCCGCGCTTTTCCACTTTTGCGAAGGTAGGCATCCCGAAAAGCCATTGAACTCTGGCGTATCAGGCTGTGAATAGTCTTGGCATGGCTGGAATCACCCTTCCTGCGCGCCTGACCGGAAAAAACAGTGTACCGGTCATACAGAATACCGGAATCTTAATCGAACAATAAGCTTCAGCGTTCGCCCGTGGAACCTGAGAGAGAATTATTAAGAGAAAAAATGCTAATGTGAACATAAGTACCAGACCGCATGATTGATACCCAGAGCATACAAACTTGAGATTACATCATCCATCACTATGCCTACTCCTCCGACGAGGTCCTGCGCCTGGCGTGCCGGCGGCGGCTTAACTATATCCAGCAGGCGGTTTACCACAAAACCAACACCAAGAAGCCATAAATGCGATGCCCACGGAAGACCGAGCATGCAAATTGGAAAGATCAGGTACTCGTCTGC
>Ga0156394_1245_pt2 | contig 16830 bp, 19 predicted proteins | sample RifOxyA3_FD_108038 | JGI IMG/M metagenome (GOLD analysis project Ga0156394, IMG submission 108038) | Lentisphaerae bacterium RIFOXYA12_FULL_48_11 | reverse complement strand
CCGCCGGACCCGCCGTTGTCTAGAGCGGCCCCGAACATTCGGGGCCCTACCAATGTTGTGCAGGCACCAAATCGCAGATGCGCCCGAGGGCAACCCTGGCTCCTGTTTGACGTTGACAGCCGCAACAGTGCAATGCAGACTTCCCGGCTGATGAAAAGGTTTAAAATTAAAATTGCCGGAGGACAGGATGAAATACCTTGCAAACAGGAATCGCTACATTGGAACCAGCCGTCGTAATTTTCTTGTTGGAATAAGCGCCGCTACAGGCGGTCTCCTTCTGGCTACCCCATCATTGTTGGCGGCTGACGAGAAACGTCCACAGGTCCGGATCCCCAGGCGAAAACCACGTACGGCCAATATAGGCGTATTCGGTGTTGGCCACTACACCTACTGGTCCCAGTTCGAAGGCCTGAAAGACGAGCTTATTGACAAAATGGATGTTCTGGTCAAGCGCGTCAAGGCACAGGACGTCAAGGTCACCAACTTCGGACTGATTGACAATGCTCAGGGCGCATTCGAACTTCTCCCCAAGCTAAAGGCGGCAAACCTGGACTTGATTTTCTGCGACATGGTAACATATGCCACCTCGTCCACCTTCGGCATACTTATCCGTGAACTCGATGTACCTATAGTCCTCGTCGCCCTGCAGCCTCTGAAGGCCCTTGATTACAGCAAGGCATCCACGCGCATACAACTGGCAAATGATGATTACTGTTCCGTACCGGAATTTACGGGCGTGGCAGTCCGTATGGGTAAAAAGGCCCCGCCGCTAATACTCGGTACACTGTACGACGATCCAAAGGCAGAAGCTGAACTTGCCGAATGGTGCAATATCGCAAAAGTCCTGCACGACCTCCACGGCGCACGTATCGGACACTTCGGCCATGTGCTTGAATCCATGCTCGACATGCATTCCGACCCAACCGCCTTCACGGCTGCATTCGGCTGCCATATCGTTCAAACCGAAGCAGACGATCTGCTGCGGCTGCACCATACGGTCAAGCCCGGAGAGATCGAAGACAAGAAAGAACAGATTCTCAAGGTTTTCGATACACCGGATCCGAAGTCAGACCCGATCACCCGCAAGCTCACCGATGAAGACCTGCAGCTGGCCGCCCACGTTGCGGTAACACTTGATAAGTTTGTTGAGGAAAAGAAGCTCGACGGACTGGCGTATTATTACGAAGCCCAGCCCGAAAGTGAATTGCGCCGCATCGTAACGAACCTTATTGTCGGTAACTCGCTCCTGACAGGCGCCGGTTTCCCGATGTGCGGCGAATCCGATCTGAAAACCTGTATCGCAATGCTGATATTCGACCGACTCGATGTCGGCGGCAGCTTCGCGGAGTTCCACCCGGTGGATTTCCAGGAAGGTTTTGTGCTGGTCGGTCACGACGGTCCGCACCACATCAACATAGCCGAAGGAAAACCAGTACTGCGCAGTCTGCTGAAATACCACGGCAAGCCTGGATCAGGGGCCGGCGTCGAGTTCAAGATCAAGGAAGGACCTATCACGATGCTGAGCATAAGCCTGACCGCTCAGGGTAAATTCAAGTTTGTCATCGGCGAAGGAGAATCGGTCCGTGGCCCCATCCCACCCACCGGCAATACCAACACACGAGGATTTTTCAAACCGGATGTTCGAACTTTCCTGAAGGCATGGTGCGCAGAAGGTCCGACACATCATTTTGCACTGGGAATCGGTCACCACGCCAAAACCATCAAGAAAATAGCTGATATCCTTGGCGTAGAGAGCGTGATTGTAAATCCGCAGTGAACATAATTAAAAAGAAGTCAGGCAGGTTATACGGAATTTTCGAGTATTTCCAATTCGCCCTGATTATCCTGTTATAACGTCAAATTATTTTGCCTTTTTGTATTTAAGGAAAAATTCAGCCTTTTATGACACCAAGAGGCTTTAACTTGGCGACAATCTCCACGAGATCGGACTGGGAAGTCATTACCTCATCTATGTTCTTATATGCCTGCGGCGCCTCACTCAGATCCAGACGGCCTTTGCGATCCTTACTCCACCTTCCGAAAACAATTCCTTCCATTGCCTTATCGCATTCTTCAACGCTGAGCTTCCTGCATGCTTCATTCCGCCCCATGGTCCGACCCGCTCCATGTGAACACGACATAAATGATTCAGGGTTCCCCTTCCCGCGCACAATATAAGATGAAGTCCCCATAGACCCGGGGATAATACCCATCTGCCCCTTGTTCGCAGAAGTTGCCCCTTTCCGATGTACAAGAACTTCTCTGCCAAAATGCCGTTCCGCCGCACAATAGTTGTGATGAATATTAATCATCTGCGTAACATGACAATGTGCACGGTGGCAAACTATCTCCGAGAAACGCTCCATCATCAATTCCCTGTTCCTTGCCGCAAACCGAAGGGCAAAATTCATGGCTGCCAGGTATTCATCTGCTTCCGAACTGTTTTTTGGCAACCAAGCAAGATCACCAGAAGTAAGGGGTACATCATGTTTTTCGCATAATCGCTGCGCAACCCGGTGATAGTATTCAGCTATTTTCAGCCCGAAATTACGGCTGCCACTGTGGATCATCAGCCAGACGAGCCCGTCATCACCCTCCTGTATTTCAATGAAATGATTCCCCCCACCCAGGGTACCAAGCTGGCGCTTCGCTGATTCCAGTTCCTGTCCGACAGGCGGACATTCAACGGGCGCGGATTTCCAGCCATCCCAGTTCTGGGGCTGTTTGTGGTGGTCAAAACCGGCAGGAATAACACCACGCACTTCCCCCATAATTTCCTTTATCAATCCGGTTGTCAGGCCTTCAGCTTCAAAATCCGTCTCTGCCGCCAGCATACCACATCCGATATCTACTCCAACCGCATTTGGAATCACGGCATCTATGCAGGCAATCACACCCCCTATCGGCATTCCGTACCCGACATGGCAGTCCGGCATAAGCGCAACATGCTTGTAAGTAACATTAAGCTCCGCCAGGTTTTCAGCCTGTTCCAACGCGCCTGATTCAACCGCTTTACACCACGATTTGATCGGTATCCGCTTGTCTGTTCTTTCCCATTCCATTAGGTACAATCCTATCCGGGTGTAGGACAGATTTGTTGGTGGCCTTCCCATCTGTTCCCAAGCCAATTCCTCATGGGTAGGGATGAGCGGCTCGCTCATCCGTGGACGACTCAGACGTCTTCGCTCTGAAGCTACGCCGCTCCAAGGCGAGTCGTATCTACCAAAGACCATTCCCTATCTCTCAATCACCCGCAAATATGATTTACTTCCATCTGATCCCAAGGCTTCAATTTTCGATTGTAGAAGCCATACATTTCTTATAAGTTATCCGCCTTTCATGAAAAAGTCATTGAAATACCGAGCAGCTATAGCAGAAGCAAGGCGTATCGTAGTAAAGATGGGTAGCCGTGTGCTTGTACAGAAAACAGGCCGGCCGGATATCCGCATGATAAAGGGCCTTGTCCGTGATATTGCAACTCTGCAGAAATCGGGGCACGAGATTGTCGTTGTTACATCGGGCGCGATCGGGGCCGGGATGGAAGCTCTTGGCATGGAAGAAAGACCGACATCCCTTCCGGATCTGCAGATGTCTGCGGCAGTCGGACAATGCCGGCTGATGTCGCTTTATGACAGTCTTTTCTCAGCCGCAGGCTGTAAGATCGGACAAGTACTCCTGACACATGATGACTTCCATCACAAGATACGGATGACAAATGCCCGCCGCACAATGGAAAACATGATCCGTTACAAGGTCATCCCGATTGTAAATGAGAATGACGTGGTGGCTGATGAAGAAATTAAGGCAGACCTTGCCCTTGGTGACAATGATTTGCTGGCATCGCTCCTCGCCAAGCTGATCAGGGCCGACCTGCTTATAATGCTTACTACCGTGGACGGGCTTCGCGAGACAACAGCCGGGAAGAGCCACAGGGTAAAATACCTTGAGAATATTACAAGGGATACATACGCGCTGGTTACCGGCAGTAAATCGAAACTTTCAAAAGGTGGAATGGCCTCCAAACTGCGCGCGGCGGAATCGGTCGCAAAGGCCGGCTGTTCTGCATTAATTGCGAACGGGCGTCAGACTGGCGTCCTGACCAGCATAATGAACGGAAGCGATGTTGGAACGCTTATTCTCGCAGCAATATAACAGGCCACCGAGGACACTATTGCATGAATATTCATGATGAAATGATTGCCATGGGTGACCGCGCAGTTGTTGCTGCACGCGAACTTCTCCTTTTAAGCGCCCGCAAAAAGAACGCTATTCTCCAGGCAATGGCTGATGAAATTGATGCGAGAAAAGCCATACTGAAAGAGGCAAATCGAAAAGATGTTGAAGAAGCAAAATCCGCCGGCCTGTCAAGCGCCCTGGTTGACCGCCTGCTCCTGACAGACAGTCGCATAGAAAGCATGGTTCACGGTATCAGAGCCATCGTTGGCCTCAAGGATCCGATAGGCGCAAGAATAAGCCGCTGGATAAGACCGAACGGGCTTGAAATAGTAAAGCGTCGCGTTCCCATAGGTGTTATTGCAATCATTTTCGAATCGCGTCCAAACGTTACAGCTGACACTGCCGTACTCTGCATCAAAACTTCAAATGCGGTCATACTGCGTGGCGGCAAAGAAGCAATTAACTCAAACGTTGCCATCGCAGACGCACTCATTGAAGGCGGCAAAAAACATGGCCTGCCAAAGGATGCAATCCAGCTAATACGCACAACAGACAGGGATGCTGTAAGGGAACTCGTCCAGATGGAAGGCCGCGTTGATCTGGTGATCCCGCGCGGAGGCGAGGCGCTGATCCGGGCTGTAACGGAGCAGGCCCGTGTCCCGGTAATCAAACATTACAAGGGTGTATGTCATCTTTACGTTGATGAATCGGCAAACCAGGAAATGGCCATGAACATCGCCGTCAATGCAAAGTGCCAGCGGCCCGGTGTCTGCAACGCCATTGAAAAAATTATTGTTCATGAAAAAATAGCTGCAGAATTCCTCCCGAAAATGGCAAACCGTTTCCGCCAGCTCAAGGTTGAGCTGAGGGGTGACGAGGCGTCCAGACAGCTGGTTTCATGGATCAAGCCGGCCAAAGAAGAGGACTGGTATGCGGAATACCTGGACCTCATCCTCACGGTAAAAATCGCAGGATCAGCACGCGAAGCAGTGGATCACATAAACCGTTACGGCTCAAAGCATTCCGATGCAATCATAGCCGAGAACGAAGAAGTACAGAAGCTGTTCCTTACAGAGGTTGATTCTGCAGCAGTATATGTTAATGCATCAACACGCTTCACAGACGGTGGAGAATTTGGAATGGGCGCAGAGATAGGCATCAGTACGGACAAGATACACGCCCGAGGACCAATGGGGCTTGAAGAACTCACCACCTACAAGTATGAAGTACAGGGCCGCGGACAAATACGCGAATAGTCTCTACTTATTCTCGGGCCTGGATTTCTTTGTGGTCGTTTCCGGAACTTCAGACTGAATGATTACCGGCGCAGCTGGCTTTTCCATCTTTGGAGATTCCGGTGAAGAAGAAACCGGCATGGGCGCCTGCGCCCTTTCGCCTGGCTTACCGTACTTGCCATAACGCCTGCGTTCAGCGTTTTTGTCCGCTAGCTTCAGGTCGTAAGTCTTGGCAATCCATTTCCATTCAGCTGTAGTAAAATCAAAATACTCGTTCAGGCCATTGAACACTTCCATTATATTGAGCGTGGGAACGCGTTTTACGGTGGAACACCAAGCAGAGACTTCACCCAAAACTGGAGGAACATCCTTCTCACTTCCAATGATAATAACCTTCCCGGGTTTGACAGCAAAAATACTGCCAGAGCCATAATCAGCAAAAGTTGTTTTCACCCAGGCAGATGTGGCGGCATCCCATACATACAACGCCTGGCCGGTTTTCACACCCAGTTCACTGAATGACACCATCATTATGTTTCTTCTCAGTTTAGAAACGTCAAACGCAACCTGAACAGTCGTATAATGCGAAGGAATCACAAGCAGGGTAACATCGGAAGAATCCTCACCGGCTGCTGAATGATAAGAACCAAGTAAACCCATGGCAATCAACGCCATAACAAAAGAAGAATTTTTCTTAAACATAGATACCTCCCGAACTTCAGAATGCAAAATGATCCAATTTATGGTCTTTTTTAAGATAATCAGTGGTCAGGAGCGTACTGTCAAACCTATTTTTTCAGAAGTTTCCTGAACTCCTGCGTAAGTATAGGTATCAGCTTGAAAAGGTCCCCTACAACCCCATATGTAGCTATCTTGAAAATAGGAGCATCCGGGTCCTTGTTTATAGCAATAATAATGTCAGATGCAGAAATACCCGCTAAATGCTGGATCTGTCCGCTTATTCCACATGCAAAGTATATCTTCGGGCATACCGTCTTACCCGTCTGGCCGACCTGATGCGAGTATGCAATCCAGCTTGAATCGACAGCCGCACGGGAAGCTCCGACCCCGGCACCCAGAACCCCTGCAAGATCCCTCAAAATAGCAAAACCTTCGGCATTCTGCATTCCCCGGCCGCCGGAAACAATGATATCGGCATCAACTATGTTAACAGTAGTCTCTGCTTCCACTTCAAGCTTCAGCCTCTTTGTCCTGGATTTAAGAACTTCAGCCGCCACTTCCTGAAGAAGAATTTCACTGTTACGGCCTGTATCAAGAAGAGCTTCTTTCATAACCTTGCGGCGGACAGTTGCCATCTGAGGCCTGTGGCCGGGCGTTACGGAAGTTGACATCAAGCTACCCGCAAGAGTCGGGCGCGTCTGTAAAAGATTTTTCGTCGCCGGATCAATAACCAATCCAACACAATCAGCAATTAGACCGGTATTAAGCAGTGCAGCAGCCCTGGCACTCATACTGCGCCCAACGGTTGTCGCACCACAAAGAAGTATGCCTGGCTTGTGTTTATTAACAAGATCTACGAGAACTGCTGTATATGATTCATCATTAAAAACGGCAAGTTCGGGCTTATCAACAATGTAAATCTTCTGGGCACCCCTGGCCGCCAAATCCTGCGCCTTATCCTGAATTCCGGAACCAAGCAGAACCGCACAAAGATTAACGCCCAAACTGTCCGCGAGCTTACGCCCCTCGCCCAGCAGCTCAAATGTAACCGACAGGATTTTACCGTTGTTCTGTTCGGCAAACACCCATACATCTTTATAAAGATCTATTGATCCTGACATCTTATCTGTTCCTTATTTCGCTGCTGCCGTCACAACATCTTTAAGCTGTTCCACCAGTCGGCCAATAACCTGTTCAGGTTCTCCCGTGAAAATCTGCCCACCCTGTCTTGCTGGTGGTGCGAAGATCTTCAGGACCTTCGTTGTCGAACCGCCTAGCCCGACTTTTGCAGGATCCGCGCCTATATCCAAAACTGTCCACTTTACAATCTGCGCCTTCTTGGCGGCCATTTTACCTTTGAGAGAAGCGATCCTGGGTTCATTAATTTCCTTAACAACAGTCAACACACAGGGAAGCGATGAATCGATGAATTCATGTCCTTCTTCCAGCAGACGCTGGGCGACTAGATGCTTATCATCAATTTCATCAATTTTCCGCACATAAGTGATCTGTGGAACGTTGAGATGCGCGGCAATTCCGGGGCCAACCTGCGCTGTTTCTCCATCGGCCCCCTGCTTACCGCAAATAACCAGACCGGCATCACCCAGTTTTCTTATAGCAAGGGCCAAAACATAACCGGTCACCCATGCATCACTTCCAGCGAGGGCCGGATCGTTGACCAGGATTCCCTTATCCACGCCCATGGCAATTGCTTCACGCAGAGCCGATTCAGCCTGAGCCGGGCCCATGCTGATTGCCGTAATTGAGCCGCCGAGCTTCTCCTTGAGTCGCAGAGCCTCTTCAACAGCATATGCATCGAATGGATTAAGAATGGACGCCACCCCCTCTCGGAGCATGACGTTCGTATTCTGGTCGAACTTTACACTTTGCGAGTCCGGAACTTGTTTAACACACACAACAATATGCATCAGAAATCTCCAAAACTCCTGAAAAGTACAGAACCAGACATTACATTGGCAAGTACGAATTGACGGAATGTGTATTACGGTGTAATGCAAGAATGCGCTGTGGACAGCGCACACTACAGGTGGAATTTAGTTGTAGAGTCGGCTGTCCCTGCCCGCCCCGATTCCCGACAGAGGCGGGCACAGCCGAAATACATCGACACAGGCACTCCAGATTCGCTTTGCGACAGAGAAAGCCTGTGCGAGAAAAACCGGGGTAAAGTCCCGGGACACTGATATTGACTGATGCAATTCTCTAGAGTACAGTGTACCCCTTTAACCAATTAAACCACTATAAAAGGAGATACAAATGTCTAGAGTATATAATTTCTGTGCAGGTCCGGCAGTTCTTCCCGAAGAAGCTCTTCTCGAAGCACAGAAAGAGATGCTGGATTTCAATGGATCAGGCATGTCGGTTCTCGAGTGCAGCCACCGCGGCAAGGAATACGCCGCCGTCCACGACGAATGCATTGCCAATCTTAGGAAAATCATGAAACTTTCCGACGATTACGCAGTACTTTTCCTGCAGGGCGGAGCAAGCATGCAATTCGCAATGGTCCCGATGAACCTTCTCGGAAACGGTCAGACAGCTGACTACGTCAATTCCGGCACCTGGGGTGGAAAAGCAATCAAAGAAGCCAAACTTCTAGGCAAGGTCAACATTGCCGCTGACTGCGCAAAGGAAATTCCCACGAGGGTTCCCTCCGAGAAGGAAATGAAACTCACGCCTGGCGCAGCATATTTACATATTACGTCCAACGAGACCATTTCCGGCGCACAGTACAAGACATTCCCGAAAACGGAAGCGCCGCTGGTCTGCGACATGTCGTCAGACTTTCTTTCGAGGCCGTTTGACGCCAGCCAGTTCGGCTTGTTTTACGCCGGTGCACAGAAAAACCTCGGACCAGCGGGAGTAGCAGTGGTTATAATCCGCAAGGACCTGGCCGCACGCGTTCCGGCGAACGTTCCAACAATGTTGAAGTATACGACACATATCGAGGAAAATTCACTGTACAACACGCCGCCATGTTTTGCCATCTACATGATCAACCTGGTCACACGCTGGATATTAAAAACTGGAATTGAGAACCTGTACAGGCAGAATCGCGAAAAGGCGCAGAAGATCTACGACATTCTTGACAGCAGTAAGTTCTACAGGGCAACTGCGGTGAAGGAATGCCGGTCAGATATGAACATCACGTTCCGCCTTCCGACCGAGCAGCTTGAGGAACAGTTCATCAAGGAAGCCAGCGCCCAGAAAATGAAACAGCTCAAAGGGCATCGGTCCGTTGGCGGTATTCGCGCCTCAATATATAATGCATTCCCCATTAAAGGCGTAGATACACTCGTCTCTTTCATGAAGGAATTCGAGAAAAAGAACGGCTAAGCCACTCCAGTTAATGTTTGTTCAGCGAGGCATGACAGGATGCTTTCATCCTTGTCATGCCTTCAGCTGTTTTCTCCTTAGGGACGAAACCATCTACTCTTATACACGGTATGGTATTGCATTACATTGATGGCAAACGCTATCATCATAATCATAAAGATTGTCTGAATATCATTAAGGGAGGTAAGCCACATGTCCAAATCACACGATACAAAAAGAGACCAGAGAAAGTTACCCCAGAAAACAGCTAAAGAAAAACGACAGGCAAAACGCGACAAGAAGAACATGCCGTCATCGTTTTCTGTTTCGGCAAATTAAAAAAGGAGACTGACCATGGGCGATACAGGCAAAAAAGATAAAAATAAAAAACAGGAACAGAAAATCAACAAGCAGAACGAAGAGGCTAAACGAAGACAGCAACAGCAACAGCAGAAAAAAGTTTTGTAGAACATCCTGCTGAGAATGGAATTTGCCGGAGCATTTAATGGATCACTCCATCGTCACGATGGAGCAGCCAAAACAGTTTTCGAAACTGTCTTGGTCCGGAAATTTTGAGGCTAGCGGAAGAGAAGAAGAGTTGAGAAGCGTTATTTGCCGGTAATTTCTTTCTTGTTTACAGATTCCTCAAGCCATTTCCGTGCCTCGGCCATATCCGAGAATCTATTAATATTCACGCCCCCCATGGCAGCCCCAAAACAGAACATATCGACGATAAATCTGTTGCGATGCCCGGCGGTCACAAGCGCAATCTTACCTGTGAAAAACTCCTTCTTGGCCGTTACATAAGAAGTCAGGTTGCCAATCTCGCGCACCTCGGGCTCATATTTCATTTTGCGAAGATCGACCAGCACCCTATATCCGGGCTTGGTTCTTGGGTTCTTAATGCTTGCCTCCATCAATTCAACACATGATTGCAATGTGATACGCCCCTCGGCAGTCACATAGCAGATCTTTTCCGTATCGGACATCCTGTAGCTGAATGCTAGTTTCGTCTTCATGATAATATATTCGCAAACCTCATATCACGGGGATTGCGCAGGACCAAAAATATCCAATAATTACTTACTTCGATTGGCTTCAAGATATTTACCAATACTTTCACGCCCTTCCTGAACATCAGTTAATACGCCATACCCCTTCCCTCTCAAATCCCTTAGCAGCGCAAGCCAATCATTATGATTCCAACCCTGACGCCCCTTTAACCATGCCTTCAGATCCCTTGTCGGAAGTTTCAGTTTATTAACTTTGCTTACTTCTGCCATATATATCCCTCCCCTAAAAAAATCCCTTAATCTTTCCCTCAATTCAGTGCTGATTCCTGCTAGCCCTCGACCAAACCAGTTGCTTTTTTTGGAATTATATATGAATCATCATAAAATGTCTGTCGTGAGAGCTTGATTCCAACTGTTGATTTAAAAGCATCAAAACCAGAGATCACGAAGAAGAATTATTTTAATTTCTTTGACTGTTCCCCGTAGATACCATTTCATTATTAACCATGAAGACAAGCGATGCAGGTAAAACCAGGAATGAATTGGTTACCGAACTTCGGTCCTTGCGGCAACAGGTGGCCAATCTGCAGAGAATTGAATCACAACTCAAAGATTCCGAGGAACGCCTGGGAATGCTTTTCGAATTTGCACCAGATGGTTACTTCATGTGTGACTTCAAGGGCAGATTTATTAATGGGAACAAATCCGCAGAAAAGATTTGTGGATACAAGAGGGAAGAAGTGATTGGGAAGAGTTTTCTCAAGATAAAGATGCTGTCTGCACTGGACATTCCCAAGGCCGCCAGGGCAGTGGCGAGAAATATAATAGGCAGGCCATACGGGCCCGAAGAATTTGTCTTGAATCGCAAGGATGGCACCCGGGTACCATTGGAAGTTATGACGTTTCCAGTCCGTATCAAAAGTAAACCCATTATACTTGGCATAGCCCGTGATATAAGTGAGCGGAAACGGGTGGAGAAGGAGTTGCTGGAAAGTGAGCAAAGGTACCGGACAATGTTCGAACACGCAACCGAAGGAATTGTCCTTATGCGGGTGGACGGGAAAAGCCTTGTGGTAAATGAATCGTTTGCCCGGATGCACGGCTATGACAACCCGAAGGAAATGGAGCACTTACGTTTGGCGGAACTGGATACACCGGAGACAAGCAAGCTGGCGCCAGGGCGCCTACGCCAGCTGATGGCCGGCGAAACGATGACTTTTGAGGTGGAACATTACCGCAAGGACGGGAGCAGTTTCCCGTTACATGTCAGCTGTAAAGTCATCGAATTAGGGGGTAAACGATATTACATCGGGTTCCATCAGGATATCACAGCGCGCAGAGAAGCTGAAGGTGATTTGCGCGAAAGTAAAGAGCAGCTTCGGGCGCTAGGGTTGAGGCTGGCCGAATTACAGGAAAACGAGCGGCACATAATTTCCCGAGAACTACACGACCAGGTAGGGCAGACTCTCTCAGTCCTGGGAATCAACCTGGTCGATATCAGAAATAGGCTGCCCGGTAATGACGAGAAAATCCCGATTTTCAACGATATCATCGAACAAGTGGAAGAATTGACGGAGCATGTCCATAATATGACCCTTGATTTGAGGCCGGCAATACTGGATGACTACGGCTTATTATCCGCCCTGCGCTGGTATTGCGCAAGACTTGCAAAGCGAATAGGCCTGCCAATACGCATCGAGGGTAAGGAAATGAAGTCACGGTGGGAATCAGATATAGAAATAGCCCTCTTCCGGGTGGCTCAGGATGCCTTAAACAATATAGCGAAACATGCACAAGCCAAAAACGCAACGGTTTCGCTGACAGAATCACAAGCCAAGATCCGCCTGGTCATTTCTGATGATGGAACAGGTTTCAACGTCAGTCCTGAGCGTGGGAGGAAAAGAGAACCCGGATGGGGCCTGATGATAATGCGGGAACGAATAGAGGCCCTGGGCGGGAATCTGGATATTGAATCGAGTCCGGGAAAAGGTACGCGTGTAACAGCCGAAGTGAAAAGGCAACCGTTATGACAATAAAAATTGTATTGGCCGATGATCACGCGTTATTACGTGAAGGACTTTCCTCGATTTTGAATAATCAGGAAGACATAACAATAGTTGGAGAAGCTTCTAATGGACGAGAGGCTATACAATGCGTTGAACAGCTCCATCCGGATATAGTGCTCATGGACATTACAATGCCAATTCTAAACGGAATAGATGCCACAGAACAAATCAGAAAGAAGTTTTCGCATACTCAGGTGATTATCCTGTCTATGCACATTACAGCAGAATATGTACACAGGTCATTAAAGGCGGGTGCATTGGCTTACATTCTTAAACAATCGGCAGGCAGAGAGGTCGTGGATGCCATACGCAGCGTTTATGCCGGACGACGTTACTTGAGCGAGAAAATATCGGATATTCTCATGGACCATCAAATTTATGGCAACTTTAAACCAAAAAGTAAAAGCCCCATAGAACGACTCAGCACGAGAGAACGTGAAATCCTGCAACTGGTTGTTGAAGGCAAATCCAGCGCAGAGATCGGAGACGCTCTTAGCCTTTCCCGCTCGACTATTGAGACATACCGCAGTCGGCTTATGAGTAAACTGGACGTTAAAAATGTTCCTGCATTGGTAAAATTCGCCATGAAGCATGGCCTTACTGAATGACACGAACACGACCATTGATAGATCCAACCACCTTATCTCTGCTTACCATCACAGATTGAAAACATTCACTGATTGAGAAGCCGAAATAATTCTTGTGGTGAGAGTTTGACAAATATTTCACCCTGCCTACACCCTCCGCTTGACTTGAAAAAACATTAATAGGATTATTTATAGTGTGTGGATTATTTAGCAACCTGGAACTGTCTGGAATTTCCTTATAATTGAATTTTACAACTATGTCCATTATCGACAGAATTATCAACGATATCGAGAAACAAGTGGCGTGTTACAGTGACTGGCATGTCAAAATAACAACACAAACCGGGGAAAATAAAGTCTACGCAAAAGAGTCACACTCATGGGACGTCGAGACTCCAGAGGGAGCTAAGGCAATCAAAGAATATCTGGTCGCAATGGGAATGAATGACGGGACGCTTGCCGAGCCTCACGGTTCTTTTGTTTATATCGAAAAAATAACACATAAGTCATGAAAAACGTTCTGGTCATAGATGACGATTTACTAATTGGCAGACTTATTGACAAGTTGTCCCGGCAAAATGGGGCTGTTTCAACCATTGTCAGGAACGGAAAAGAAGCCACAAGTGCTCTAGAAAGCGGAACCACATTCCATGCTATTTTTCTGGATTTAATTGTTCCAGACATAAACGGATGGGACATATTAACGGTTATAAAGAACGACCCAGTCACCAGAGAGATTCCGGTCATAATTCTGACCGGAGCTTCTTTATCCAAAGAAGAAGCAGGAAGATTACAAAACAGGGTTTACGCTATTATCGACAAAAGAACCTTCGATAATGATCAGATAAATGATATTTTGAAACGCATCGTGTAGACTTGTCCTGCAATCACATTCCTCTAAACAAGTCGCATTTGTTTACACAAGAGATGGCTGGCAACTATCGGAGTGCAGATAACCGGAAACACCTTCCATAAGCAACACGCCAATGCTTCTGACCGTTTCTTCCGCGTCTTCTCCGCAGGCGGAGATTATAACAAGATCACCTTTCGCTATATCAATAGAGAGAAGCTTAAGTATGCTGTGAGCTGTATATGTACTGCCTTCGCTTTCAATAGTAACTCGCGAATTGCTGTTGTTGGCAATTTTCGCGATCAACGCAGAATTTTCCACGCTCAGCTCTCCTGGAATCTGACATACCATTCTCTGCGTAATTTCCTTAGAACATATCTCAAGATTGGTTCTAGTCATTGTGTACCTGCTTTCTTGATTTTCAGACAAAACCTTCTCTGTCTTTCCAGGAAACAATCGTACTTAATGATAAAAATGAATTGTCATCAGATTGTAAATAATGACCCAATCTTGCCGAGCTCGAGCACCAACAAAATGCCAGGATAGAACACCTCACCAGAATTGCCACATGCGCCATCGTTAATTACGGGTAAAGGTGACTTTACAATGGAAATAAGAATTGAGCCTGCTAAGCTATCCATAACAGGGGAATACTTTATGAAAACGACAAGTTATACCTTTTTAATGATTTCACTGATGTTTGTCGGCTTTAGATGGGGAGGAGAGACTCTTGAGAAAATCAAGACCAAGGCTGATGCCGGAGACACTCACTACCAGGCTATTCTTGGATCAATATATCGCAAGGGGGAGCTGGGGGTTAGAAAGGACTATGAAAAAGCGATACAATATCTTGCTCCCGCCGTGAAAGCCCGCAACGGACTGGCATTGGCTCAGCTGGGTGCAATGTGCGCAAACGGGGAAAAAACCGCAAAAGACAAATCCAAGGCTGAACGTCTTTATGCCGTTGCAGTTCCCGGATTGAAACAAATGGCTGAGAACGGAGATGCCCGATCGCAATACACATTAGGTTGTCTGCACATGGAAGGTTCCGGAGGATTGCAAAGTAATTTAGTAACAGCCGTGGATTGGTTCAAGAAATCAGCTAAACAGAATTATGCAGGCAGTCAGTTCGCCCTTGGCATGTGTTATTTTCAGGGAATAGGCGCCATACCCGACAAAAGGACAGCATTTAAATGGTTTGAGAAAGCAGCAAAACAACACCATTCAGATGCTCAATTAAAATTAGGATATTTTTATGAAAACGGTGATGGCGTCGGCAAAAACGAACAGAAAGCTTTCGACCTATACATGTGCGCCGCCGAACTGGATCATCCTGTCGCTCAATTTCTTCTAGGCTTGGCATACCTAAGGGGGCTTACCGGCGAGAAAGATGACGAGAAAGCATTGCTGTGGTTTATAAAAGCCCTGGAAACCGGGCTGCCATCAGAACTTCAAGTATCAGCGCAAGAACAAATACCATTGCTTCAAGTTTCGATTGGCTCACAGTATGCGACGAAGAAAAATGAGAAACAGGCAGCTGAGTTGTTGTACAAGGCTCTAAAATCCGGCAACACAAATGCAATTGCACTGGTAAAAGAATTTCTAGCAATTGACGGTCTTCAGGAAGTTGCTCCGAATCTGAAGACATATTTAGCGGTACTGGAGAAGGGGCAACCAATAATCCAGGCCGAACCTGCTGATTTAGACAAAAAGAATAAATGAGGACATTCGATTAAGCAGCCTCCTCATGGAGTTTACTTTTAAAACCATTGTAACGCCTTAGCCTGCTTATTTCCCAGAGCAGCCCCTTAAGAGTAAAAAGGCAGTCACCCCTTCTTCTCTGCAGATTATACAGTTATCCCGCTTCCTTTCCTGAAACAATCTTGAATATCTCCAGCTAATACCACATACTTCTGCTCAGTTAATTCACCATGAAAACCTGTAAATTATGTCTTCATCGTAATAAGGATGGCATCTGCAGCATTCTCAATAGATTTGTCGCAGAAGATAGCGCCTCCTGTTATTATTGGGAAAAGAGAAAAAGCGACCCGACATAGATCATTTGCTACGCCATAATTAGAAGTATTTGCACACTTGGATGTAATGGCGATGAGTATGATCCCAGGCATTGTACCTGCACCGTGCGGATGCCGCAGAATTTCCTTTTTCATTTCAGGAAGGGATGGAAGAACCCTTCATTCGGCAGCTATAACCCAGTCGGTATTAATGATACTGGGTGCTTCTTGCCAGTCCGAATATCACGCAAACAATACCCGCATATGTAAATATCTGCGGGCATTTTCGACCAGCAACTGGGGCAATGATTTACTTTTGGCGCCGAGGGTGTTGAACGAAATACAGCGGGAATGGTAAATATATTTTCGCAAATTGGGCAATGCACGTTCTGCATCGCCATGGAGTCTGGAGCACTTAAGTCAGTATTACAATGAGGGCATCCGAAACTAAAATCAGGCTCCGGGGCTATTACTTCCTTATTACATTCAGGACAACTAAAAGATCGACCGATAGAAACATCCTTAACACAAAGATTCTTTCCACAGCTCAAGCATTTAAAAAGCAGATCACTCATATTCGTACACCCCGATACGGCACGGCACAAATCCCTTCTATTTCTCACATCCTAACCTGCCATTTCCTGAAACTCAAGCGCCGTCAGGATACCCGATTAATAGGGTTAAAATTAAATGTTATCGAGGAAAGAACCGGGCGCATCTGCAGTTTGGTGCGTTTTCGGTAGGGCGGGGCCGCCGGACCCGCCGTTGTCTAGAGCGGCCCCGAACATTCGGGGCCCTACCAATGTTGTGCAGGCACCAAATCGCAGATGCGCCCGAAAGAACCTGTTCAAGTATTATTAACTATTTGCAGAAAGAA
>Ga0156394_1061_pt1 | contig 16923 bp, 15 predicted proteins | sample RifOxyA3_FD_108038 | JGI IMG/M metagenome (GOLD analysis project Ga0156394, IMG submission 108038) | Lentisphaerae bacterium RIFOXYA12_FULL_48_11 | reverse complement strand
CCTGCGTAGCTTCATAGCGGAGCATGGGCGCGAAATGCCACCTGCTTTCTCTTTATACCCACAAATATGATTTACTCCCATCTGCGGAGAAGACTCTTATTAAGAGTTGCAAATGTACCGGTGAAGTTGTACATAGAAACACATTGATTCAGCAGGGCAGGGTATCCTGCTCTTCAGCCAGCCGAACAACCAACAAACATAGGGAGATCAACAGCATGAACCGACGTCAATTCATCAAGAGTACCGCAGCAGCAGGGACAGGATTTCTGATACTTCCCAGTGGGACGCGTGCGGGCAAGAATGCACCAGGCAATAAATTGAACATAGCATTGATCGGAACCTGGGGGCGTGGCGAAGCGCATTTCGGGCCGCTCTCACATGAGAATGTCGTGGCGCTGTGTGACGTAAATGAAGAACATCTCGCTTTCGGAGCAAAGAAGTTTCCCGGTGCCAAGACATACGTTGACTGGAGAAAGTGCCTTGACCAGAAAGATATCGATGCGGTCCTGTGCTGCACCACCGATCATACGCATGCATTCATTGAAAACTGGGCCATGAATCGCGGCCTTCATGTTTACTGCGAAAAGCCGCTTGCCATAACGGTGGAAGAGGCGCGTGTTGTGCGTGCCAATTACTTGAAGAACAAGAACAAGATTGCTACACAGACGGGTACTCAGCGCCATTCGATTCCAAATTTCAACCGTGTAAGCGAGCAGATCAGGGATGGCGTGATCGGTGAGCTGATCGCCACTTATGCATGGGGAAATCGGCAGATACGCCGGCCTGGTTATCTTCCTGGACAAGGTGAGCCACCAAAGCATTTGAACTATGATCTCTGGATCGGACCTTCCCCGATGCATCCATACAATCCCGGTTATTTTGCGGGTGGACCCGGTGCAAATTGTCTGAGTTGGAACATGTACTGGGACTTCGGGGTTGGTCAGATAGGCGACATGGGCGCTCACACTATGGATATAGCGTGGGATGCTATTGATGCAGGACTGCCGTTGACTGCGGAATCCAAGGGCGAAAAGTTTAATCCCGACGTAACGCCTGTTGAACTTGAGATGCATTTCAAGATGCCCAAGAATGACTGGCGGCCTGAAATCACAGTATCGTGGTACCAGGGCGGCGCCATGCCGAATAGTCCGAAGAACTATATTGATTTGAACAAGATAGGGCATGGGGCGATGTTTAAAGGAACCAATGGATTCCTGATCTCTGATTTTGATTCGCACATAATTCTGCCGTACGGTAAGGAAGCCGACTTGACTTACTACAAGCCGCGACCAAAGGAAAAACTGCTCCCGCCTGTTGGTGTATTCCAGGACGAATGGATCAATGCCTGCAAGGGAGATCTCAAGACGTCGTGTGACTTTGACTATGCCGGCAAGATGCTCGAGATGATGAATCTCGGCCTTGTGGCATACCGTGTCGGCAAGAAGCTGGAATATGACGGTAATACCGGGCGCGTTACCAATTGTGAGGAAGCAAACGCTCTTCTAAGTCGCAAGTATCGCGATGGATGGACGCTTAACGGTTGATAATGGCATACGTTAATTGAAAAACAACGGCGGAGGAGATTGTTGTCTTCTCCGCCGTTTTGCTTGTTACAGCAGTGGATGAATGAACGGCAATGGAAGTAGTGGATTCAATATCTCAAGATGCTGCAGGAAAGACCCTGATGGGGCATCCGCGCGGATTGTTCCTCCTGTTCCTTGTCGAAATGTGGGAGCGATTCAGTTATTACGGGATGCGTGCCTTGCTTGTCCTTTATCTTGTCCATGAATCGGCTGGTTTAAATCCCGGGCGTGGCTGGTCAAAGGCTGATGCAAGCAATCTGTACGGGTGGTATACCGGGCTGGCTTATCTTCTGCCGCTTGTCGGCGGTATCATCGCCGACAAGTTTATCGGCACTCATCGTTCCATGGTTATAGGCAGCATTGTTATAGCTATGGGACATGTTGCACTTGCGATTTCAGGGTTTGGTTCTCTGGTTCACAGTGAGTTGGGAATGTCGGTCTTCGTTATGGGGCTGGCTCTGATAATCGTCGGGACTGGACATTTCAAGCCAACCGTTTCCGTAATGGTGGGACAGCTTTACGCGCGTGATGATCCGCGCCGTGACGGGGCATTCACAATATTTTACATGGGGATCAATGTCGGAGCATTCATATGTGCGTTTGTATGCGGTACTCTCGGTGAAAAGATTGGATGGCACTGGGGGTTTGGATCGGCTGCAGTGGGTATGATTCTGGGCCTTTTCACGTACCTGCTTGGCAAGCCGGTTTATCTTAAGGATGTTGGCTCTCCTCCCGATGGCAAGCCCAACTATTCGCCTTGGTTTGTTCTTGCCGCAATTATTATTTCGGCAGCTGTTGCAATGCTTTATTATGCCGGTTTTTTCACCTGGATTGAGCGGTGTTCTGATCTTGTTTGCGGGACATCCTTTGCTGGAGTTATTCCAATTGGTGTTACGGCGGTGGTGATTGTCTGGTCAGCCTGCTTCATCAGGAGGCAGGCTCAGGATGATCGTGGTCCGACTGCATGTATTCTGATGTTTATTATCTTTAATGCTTTTTTCTGGCTGGCTTTTGAGCAGGCTGGCAGTTCTCTAAACTTTTTTGCAGATGAGAAGACAAATCGCTGGATAACATTACCTGCCATAGGGTTGTGGGAAATGCCTGCCACATGGTTCCAGTCGGTCAACCCGCTGCTGATTATACTTTTCGGGCCTGTTTTTGCGGCTCTATGGCCATGGCTGGCGCGATGTAACAGAAATCCCAGCCAACCGATGAAAATTGCCATCGCGCTGCTACTGGTGGGCGCAGGCTATATCTTCATGGTCGTTGGTGCAATGAAGGCTACGCCGGTGGCGGCCAAGGCTGGAATGTTCTGGCTGTTGGCTACGTACACATTACATACCCTTGGAGAACTTTGTATCTCGCCTACAGGGTTGTCATTTGTGACACGTGCTGCGCCGGTGCGGTTGGTGTCTTTCCTGATGGGGATATGGTTTCTTTCTTCCTTTGTTGCAAATAAGCTGGGCGGTACAGTGGCAGCGCAAATTGAAAAGATTGAACATGGGCAGATAAATTTGTTCTGGTACCGGTGGTTCAAACTGGGCGGGCAGGCAGATTTCTTTCTTATGTTTGTCATATCTTCCATTACAGCCGGAGTGATTGTGTTGTTGATGACCCCCTGGCTTAAACGTCTGCTTCATGGCCGAGAATAAAGAGCGGGTAAATTGCCTATTCCCGGATACCTTCAAAAAGACGTGTTTTCAAGGACAACCTTTGACCAGAGGAACAGCGATGGGGAAATCAGATGATGAGGCGTTCCTTCAGGGCGGTCCGGCGGAGATGTATTTCGTTGTTCTTGATGGCTATATAGATGGCTTTTTTTGAACCAACTATGCACACCAGCTTGCGGCCACGCGTAAGGGCGGTATATAGCAGGTTCCTCTGCAGAAGCTTGTAGTGCTGGGTTGTTATAAGAATGACAACGGCAGGGTATTCGCTTCCCTGTGCCTTGTGTATGGAACAGGCGTATGCGTGCACCAGCTCGTCGAGTTCTGAGAATTCATAGAGAATGTGCCTGCCGTCGAAATCAACAACAAGCTGCTGTTCTTCGGTGTCGACACGGATCAGGCGCCCGATATCTCCATTGAAAACATCTTTGTCGTAATTATTACGAATCTGCATTATACGGTCGCCGACCCGGTACTTGCGCCCGAATCGCTGGATTTCAGTGCCAGACGGGTTGAGTGCCTCCTGGAGCACTGCATTGAGATTCTCAGAGCCAAGCTGATTCCGGCGCATGGGAGTAAGCACCTGTATGTCGTTCATGGCGTCAAAATCAAATTTGCGGGGTATTCTTGTTTTGACTAGTTCGATCATGGTCTTAATGGCATGTTCGGGATCCATCGCTTCAATGAAGAAGAAGTCTGATTCTTCCTCATCTTCCGGGAGTTCAAGGAACTCGCCGTGGTTTATGCGATGGGCGTTCTGAACTATCCAGCCGCCAGCCTGCTGGCGGAATATTGTCTCCAGCTTCCGGGAGGGGATGGCGTTCGAGTCAATCATGTCGCGTAAGACATTGCCTGGGCCTACGCTGGGAAGCTGGTCCACGTCACCAACAAGTACGAGGCAGCTTCTGTCAGGGATTGCATTCAGGAATGCCGCCATGAGCTGGATGTCCACCATGGAAACCTCGTCGAGAATAAAGACATCTTCCTCCAGCTGGTGTGCTGTTCCATGTTCGAAGTAGCCGGTAGTTGGAATGTATTTCAGCATTCGGTGGAGAGTGCTGGCATGATGGCGGGTCGCTTCTTCCATGCGCTTGGCGGCGCGGCCTGTTGGTGCAGCAAGGGCTACCCTCAGGTTTCTGGCCTTGAAGACATCGACCAGCGCGCGGATGATTGTTGTTTTCCCGACACCCGGCCCTCCTGTTATGATGGATACCTTTTCTGAAAGGGCCATACCCAGGGCCTCTTCCTGCATTGGAGCAAACCGGACCTTCATATTCTTACCGGCCCAGGATATTGCCTTGTCGGATATTATGGGCGGAAAACCGAGCGCAGTGTTCTGAAGCTTCCTGATCCTGGATGCAACTGTTATTTCGGCATCGTATATTGGGGCAAGAAAAATACGATCCATTTCCTGGACGAGTGCCTGCCTTTTGATTTCATGATGGAGGGCGCTTCTCAGAACGTCGGCGGAAATTTCGAGAAGTTTCTGGGAGTAATCGATGAGCTCATCATCGGTGCAGAAACAGTGGCCTTCTTCTGTCAAGGTCTGCAGGACATGGACAATGCCGGCACGTGCCCTCATCTCGGAATCAGGTGGAATGCCTATGCTCATGGCTACGCCGTCTGCTGTCTTGAATCCTATGCCCCAGATGTCGCGGCACAATCTGTATGGATCTTCTGTGATGAGTGCTATTGCCTCGTTGCCGTAATGTTTGAAAATCCTTGTTGCCTGGGCGGTGCCGACAGTGTGTGACTGCAGGAATATCATTATGTCCCGTACGGCTTTCTGCTCGTTCCATGATTCTTTTATCATTTTCCTGCGAGTGGGGCCGATACCGTCAACTTCTTCGAGACGCTGAGATTCTTTTTCAATGATGCGGAGGGTTTCCTCGCCGAAAGCTTTGACCAGGCGTTTGGCCATGACCTTCCCGATACCCTTGATCATTCCGCTGCCCAGGTATTTTTCTATTCCGCCTTCGGTCACCGGTGCAATGCAGGTGATGGTATCTGCCTGGAACTGGAATCCATGCTGCTTGTGGCGGACCCATTTACCCCTGGCTTTCAGGGTTTCTCCTACCCAGACTGCGGCGCAATTTCCTACTACTGTTACATTGTCCTGATGACCTGTAACTTTTACGGAACACACAGTGTAGCCTGTTTCTTCAGAACGATAGATTACGCTTTCGACTATGCCGTTTACATTTTCCTGGCTGTCGTTTGCTTTTTCTATTTCTGGTTGCTTCTTGTTGTCGGCTGGTTTCATTTAATTTCTACATCTAGCCAGAAAGGTGTCTTGTTCACAAGGAAGAATGAGAAGGTCCGTAAAATATGAAAATAATGCGGGTGTATTCCGGGAAGGGTTTTACTATAATGAATTCAAATGGTGAAACTGTCGCATATTGTTTTGTCAGCTCTGTTCTGTCTGGCAAGTCCAGCTTTTGAAACGCGCGGGGCCGTGGATAAGATTGTTTCTTCACCAGTATCGGCAACTGCTACTGCCGGCAGGGTCGTTGTCAAATTCAAGCCTGAACAGGTTGCCCGGTTTCTTACTGGACAGCAGCAGAAAGACCCAGGTGTTGTGTTGTCTGCTCTGGGGTTGCCATCCGGAGGATTACTCGAAGAATCCATGTATGCCAAGTGGGCCAGGCGGGAACGCAAGAAAAAGGGGTTGACGGTCCCGGACGTTGACTGGTCGCGATTAATGTTTTTTCACCTGCCGCCCGGAGTTACGCAGGAAGAATGCCTGAAAATCCTGAAAGGCCATCCCCTGATTGAATATGTTGTAACGGAAACCTGTGCCAAGGGCGGAGAGGTCTATCCAAATGATGAACATTTTGGCAATCACCAGTGGTATCTTGCCGGGTCAACCGGACATATCGGGCGGATAAGTGCGCCTGAAGCCTGGGAGTTCACAACGGGTTCCTCTAATATCATCGTTGCCATTCTGGATACGGGATTGGATACGAATAGTACCTCGGAATTTGTCGGAAGAGTTGTGCCGGGTTATGACTTTATTAATGGCGATGATGATCCAGTTGATGATAACGGGCATGGAATGAAGGTAGCTTCGGTCTTATGTGCCACTGGTAATAACGGAAGTTTCGGGGCTGGACTTGACTGGAACTGTCGCATAATGCCCTTGAAGATTCTTGATATGAATAATTCTTCGAGTTCTGAACTGCCCTGTATTGATGCCATTGACTGGGCTGTTACAAACGGCGCTAAGATCATCAACCTTTCGGCCGGTGGCTGGAATGGTCCGCTTACCAATGATATGCGAATTGCCATTACTAATGCCATTGCCAAGGGTGTGATATTTGTGACGATAACCCATAATTTCCCCGACTATGGATCAATTACATTCCCAGGTACAATGCCTGAGGTGATTACTGTTGGAGCATCGGATACGAACGGACAAAGGTGTGGGTTCAGTCTTTTTGGTTCGACAATTGACCTTGTGGCACCTGGAACCAACATGTATGTGGTTACCACCAATTCGGGCGTCATCTTCGGCCCATCCTGCTACGGTACTTCCTTTGCTGCGCCGCAGGTGGCTGGCGTAGCGGCACTCATTTGTTCTTTACGGCCTGACTTGAATAATCAGCAGGTGAGGGATTTGCTGTGCGCCGGAGCAGTCAACCCTCTTTATCCTACAAACGGATGGGATCAACTTCATGGTTGGGGCGTTTTGAATGCATTTAATTCTCTGTTATTGGCACAGACTAGTATTGCGGATGTTTCAGTAACAAACGACGGTACGATTTCGGTGTCTTGGATTTGTCCGCCGAACTCCAGCAACAGACCGCCGTTTAATGTTGAATATGCTTCCACGTTGACAGGTAATTGGACGGTTGCCAGTAATGTGGTCTATGATGCAACCAATGCCATGTGGACTGATGTTGATTCGACTAATGCCTCGATGCGTTTCTACCGTGTCAGGATGCGGCAGCTTTAACCCTGTCGGTTATACCCGTCACCAGATAATCGTTGATTTCGGACAGACTGAATCACAGGGCTGATAGCATGGTACAGCCGTAGATGAAGCCCATTCTGAACTGGTTGATGGAATAGGATTCGTTTGGCGCATGAATCCTGTCTTCGTCCAGGCCGAATCCTATCAGCAATGGTTCAGCGCCGGCAGTTTCCGCTAGTGAGGCGACTATAGGCACGGATGCACCTTCCCACATGAATACAGGCTCCTTTCCTGACATCTGTCTGAGCACGTCTTCCGCTTTTTTGACAAGTGCCGAGTCCGGATTGAGCTTGAATCCAGGGCCTCCAATAGATTGTTCGACGACGGATAGATTGAGTCCAGTAGGGGTATTTTTTATAAGGTGTTGGATAATTGCCCTCAGGCAGAATTTGGGATCCTGTCCTGGAACCAGCCTGGATGTGATCTTTGCTATCGCACGGGAAGATATAACCGTTTTCATGCCGGGTCCGCCATAACCGGAGTGAATTCCATTGATGTCAATGCTGGGCCTGAATCCCAGGCGCTCTGCAGGCGAGAAACGTTTTTCACCTGCGACTGGTGGGACTCCGATCGCTGTCATATATGTGGCTTCATCGGGCGCTGAAGCGTTTGCGAGTTTCTTTTCACGTTCAGATGGCTCGGCCACGGAATCGTACATGCCTGGCACGGCAATACTGCCGTCCGGGTTGTGGAGACTTGCCACGAGCTTTGCCATTCCTGCGGCAGGATTGGGTGCGACGCCACCATGCATCCCTGAATGGAGGTCATGGCGAGGGCCAGTGAGTGCAATTTCCAGGCTGATGATTCCTCGAAGTCCCATGATAATGGTGGGTGTATCAGGGGCGGCCATGTTTGTGTCGCAAAGCATCAGTATATCAGCTTTTAACATCTCCTGCCATTTTTCCAGAGATTCCGAAATACCCAAGCTCCTGTATTCTTCCTCGCCTTCAATGATGATTTTTACGGTACAATCTAGTTTGTCCGAACTGACAAGGATTTCCATTGCCTTTATTATGGCGAAAAACTGTCCTTTATCGTCCTCGGCCCCTCGTGCATACACCCGTCCATTTCGGATGACTGGCTCGAACGGAGGAGTTTGCCATTCGTCGATGGGGTCTACCGGCTGGACATCATAATGGCCATAAAAAAGAACGACGGGTTTACCGGGTTTACCTTTTCGTTCGGCGAAAACGACAGGATGTCCGGAGGTTTCGAGGAGTTTTGCCGGGAAACCTATTTTATCGAGATGTGATACCAGCCATTTGGCGCAACTGCGGCAGTCCGGCGCGTGAGCTGGATCAGCGCTGATACTGGGGAACGCTAGCAGTTCACTCCATTCGCCAATGAACCGTTTTTCTTCCCTGGAAAAGATGCCTGCAGGATTGAATTTAGCCATCAGCCGAATGTTCCGCCTTTCCAGCCCCAATTAGTTGTCGCCACTTCTGTGAAGGTAAGGTAGATGTTTTCAGGGGCGATATTTAACTCAGCCTTCAGGAGGTCTGCCACCTGTTTTGAGATTCCTTCGTTGACTTTCTGGTTAAGCCCGCCGATTCCACGTACATCGGCAAAGGCGGCTGATGAAAGTTTGCCGCCCATGCTGGCGGTGGTCTCGGCAAGGGTGACCATAGTGTAGGCTTCTGGCTTGCCGGTGACATCGGCCAGTATCCGGGAGAGTGAAAGAATCAGTTTTTCCTTCTTTTCAGCCGGGACTTTTGCGGATGTTTCCATTTTCATCAATGGCATATCTATCTCCTTTTGTTTATGTTTATATATGCTGATTGTATTGACGACGGCTTTCAAGAGAATAATAATGCCTGCCTTCAAAAGAAAGGGGAGAATGAGCATGAAATACAGAGGAATGATGCTTGGATTGTCTGTGTTGTTGCTTGCGGGTAGTGTACATGCCCAGGATGTGGAGGCCATAATGAGATATGAAGTTTACAAGGATGCCTCCGGTGCGGAGCTTAATTACAGACTTTATCTGCCTGACGGTATCGACAACGTCAAAAAGTGTCCGCTATTGTTGTTCCTGCATGGTGCAGGGGAGCGAGGTTCCGACAACAAGAAACAGTTGAAACATTGCATCAAGGATGTTGTTTCATATTCTCAGAACAAGAAAGAGCCCATTATTGTTGTGGTTCCGCAGTGTCCCGAGAATATGAAGTGGGTTGATGTTGACTGGAGTGCCGGTTCAAATGCAATGCCTGAATCTCCTTCTGTTTCAATGAAGATGACAAAGGAGGTTGTTGAAGGCCTGGTGAAGAAACACAAGGTCGACAAGAATCGAATTTATATCGCTGGCTTGTCTATGGGCGGTTATGGAACGTGGGATGCGATTCAGAGGTGGCCTGATTATTTTGCGGCTGCATTGCCTCTATGCGGTGGCGGTGATGACAAAATGGCTGACAGGATCAGAAATGTACCGATATGGGCCTTCCATGGCGACAAGGACACGGCGGTTAAGGTTGAGCGGTCCAGGGCAATGATTGATGCCATAAAGAAAAACGGGGGTAATCCTAAATACACCGAATATCCCGGTGTTGGGCATGATTGCTGGACCGCTACTTTCAAAAATCCGGAAGTCCTGGACTGGTTATTTACCCAGAAGAAATAATTTTTTCTGTTATTGATCGGATAAGTTGGCGCGGTTATAATGCAACTATACAGGGAGGGTTGGTTGGATGAGAATCCTCATTTTAGATGATGATTGGGAGCTGCTTGAAATCACAGCTAAAGTGCTTGCCAAAGCATCTCACGAAGTTGATTGTTCCGATAACGCCCGTCAGGCTGTTCAGATGGTGACGCAGAAAGCCTACGATTTTGTGCTCGTTGACTACAAGATGCCTGAAAATGATGGCATCTGGTTTATGAAGAATGCAAATCTACCCCGTGCAACAAAAACGCTTTTAATAACGGCTTTTGTAAATCGTGATATAATAAAGAAAATGTTTGCCCTAGGTGCGTCGGGTTATCTGATCAAGCCTTTTGATGATGAAGAACTTTTACGTCATATTCACTTTTATGACGGGTCATCATCTGTGTCTGCATGATGTTTTGTTCGTCCGTTTCATCTCCAGATTGACGAATCGCTTCAGAGCTGTCAGTATTCTTCCGTTAGCTCGTCTTTACCAGGATCCCGGTTACCTTGGTGAGAGGAGTTTTTTACAAGGATTAAGACATTGTGATTACAATTATTGATTACAAGGCTGGTAATTTGACCAGCGTAAAGCTGGCTTTTGATGCCATCGGTGTAGAAAGCGAGATTACTGATTCTGGTCCCAGGATTTTAAAGGCTGACAGAGTTGTTTTTCCGGGCGTGGGTGCTGCAGGCGCTGCCTTGCGCACGCTTAATGACATGAAGCTGGTGGATGTGATAAGGCAGGTTGTGCAGAAGGGGAAACCTTTCCTCGGGATATGCCTGGGTACGCAGATAATATTTGAACGTTCCGAAGAAGATGACGGGGTTGAGTGTATCGGCCTTGTGCCGGGGGTGGTGAAGTTATTCAGGCCAGTTAACCGGTTTGAGAAAGTTCCCCAGATGGGTTGGAACAGCGTCAGGCAGGTTTCTGGTCACAAAATATTCAATGGTATATCAGATAACAGCGAATTCTATTTTGTTCACAGTTACTATCCGTCTCCGTCTGACAAGTCATATATTCTGGGCGAGACCGAGTATGGTGGGGTCAGTTTTGCTTCAGTTGTCGGGACGGGCAGTCTTGTTGCAACGCAGTTTCATCCTGAAAAGTCCGGCAAGGTGGGGCTTAAGCTGCTGGACAACTTCTGTAAGTGGAGTGGGGATTGAAAGAAGAATTCAGAATAAAGGCTAATGTGAGAAGGATTTGAATGTTAACGAAGCGAATAATTCCATGTCTTGACATAAGAAACAAGAAAGTGACCAAGGGTGTCAGATTCCAGAATAATATTGAGCTGGGTGATCCTGTTGAGCTTGCTTCCAAATACTATGATGATGGATGCGATGAGCTTGTTTTTTACGATATCACCGCTTCTGCGGAACGCCGGCCTATAGATATAGACATGGTCAGGGAGGTGGCCAAGGCTGTGCGGATTCCTTTTGCTGTGGGAGGCGGGATTTCGACCTTAGACGATATGTCCAGGGTACTTCTTGCAGGAGCGGAAAAGGTATCAGTAAATTCGCTTGCTGTTGAAAACCCTGGGATTATCAAAGATGGAGCAAAGGCGTTTGGTTCGCAGTGCATTGTACTGGGCATGGATCCATTGAAGGTGAAGATTTCAGCCGAAATTCCAAGCGGATACGAAATCACAACCCGAGGATTCAGGCATCATACAGGGCTGGATGCGCTTGCATGGGCTCGCAAGGCTGTAGATCTCGGTGTAGGCGAGATCGTGGTGAATTCTGTTGATGCAGATGGAACACGGAATGGCTTTGAGATAGATCTTACACGGATGATTGCTGATAACGTTGGTGTGCCGGTTGTCGCTTCAGGTGGCGCCGGCACACCTGATCATCTCGTGCAGGTGTTCAGGCAGGCCGGTGCTGATGCTGCAATTATTGCGGGTATGATTCATACAGGCCAGTTTACTATTCCACAGATCAAGAACTTCCTGGCAGAAAGTAACATTCCAGTCAGGAAACAGTGGTAAAGGTTTCTTCCTCTTACCGTTCGCTTTGCTGTCATAATCCTCGACGTGTTTTAACCACCACGGCTTCATGTCTGACTTTCTGCCTTTCGGATCATTACTTGAAGATTCATGGTATTTTTATCAACACTTCAATTAACTAAATAGCGCATCATCAGCAGAATTTTGTCTCGGAACATGAATACGATGAAGGGCAACATGCATATGAACGTGGCCGTAACGTAATCCATTATCATTTTCGCTTGGTGATTGCGTGCCACAAGAACCTTCTGACGGTTGATCCATTCTTCTCTCTCTCTCACAAGTTTGGTTAGTACTGACATTTCTCTGCGCCCCTTTCTTCACTCCACCATGGCTATAGAGCAGAAAGAATGCCAATGTAGGAAAACCCCTATAAAACAAGGGTTTCCGAGAAGTGCGTTCTCATGTGTGAGAAAGAACTTAGATGTGGAGTCAGCTGGAGAATGACCTGATTGATTCCACTAGGAGACAATCACTGCACGACGATCTGTTGTTGAGGCAGAAGTCATGGAAAATCTGGATAAGGCCCTGTTGTCTCAGTCCACTCCGGTATAATGCAGGGTTATGATCTCGGCCTAACAGGGCATGAGCGGCAGTACGTATCAGATTGTTCCCTTGTTCGGGTGGGAGATTGTTCATCAGTCTTTTTATCGGGATTTCTCTGGATGCCAGGAAAGGCAACAGGACATTTAATTCGATGGCAATAATACGTTCTGTACCCAGCAAGGCTATGTTCGATTTCTGGACGGTGCCGGAAAAACTCAACCGCTGCTTCCAGTAACTGATGGATTCAGGCAGCTTGAAAAGGTTTTGTACGTTCTTATGCCAGCAATCAAAATCGGCTGTACTAATTCTGGCAAATTTTGACGAGAGGCTGTCGTCTGTTGTAAAAAGTGAAGCCGCCGCCGCCATGCGGCGCAGGGGTGAATTCTGGGGCCGTATACCTGCCAAGTGCCATGCATCTGTCGGCATGCGGCGAGTTTCCCAGTTTGCCTGGTTCTTCCACCAGTTGTCCCATAACTGGCGGATGAATGAGCGTGTTTCCGTGTCCCATTTTTGTGATACTTTTGGTGGCAGGAGTCCTGACACGCCTGCAAGCAGGCAGTAGCCCTTCAATATGTTACCACTGCTTTCATCCCGCAGAACCTTGAGAGGGATGATTTGTGCCAGTTGGCGGAATGCGATTGAATTGTGTTTGTAGCCAAGAGCGGTCATAATTTCTTCATATAGAATCTGATCTTCGCCGCGTTCTCTGATTGCTGTACCCATGCGGAATGATTTTGTCCTTAGTCTTTCTTCGCCAGCTGATTCAAGGAGCTTCGTTATTTGATCGTTATTCCATCCTGCAAGTATTTCTGCGCATGGCGGTGTTTGCCCTCCGGGAGCGGAATATGGGTAGGCGCTGATGTCAATATTTTCGAACGAAAACCCCGGGTTTGCTTTCAATGCGTTGCCTAGTGACAACTGTATGGTGCCCGCTGGCAGGGTTTCTTCGGGGATATGCCCTGGAAAAAAAGAAATATGAGCGATGATCTTTGAGTATGCCTTGTTCCCGTAATGCTGGTGAGTTTTCCAGTCGGAAGGGTGAATGTGAATTTCAATATCGCCCCGCATCTTGCGGCGGTCCGGTCCAATAACGATAATGGCATCGAGGAAGTCAGGCCCTGCTTCAAGGTTCCATCTGCCCGGATTCTCGACAAATACCTCTTCGCCGGAAGATGCAATGAGCTTTTCTGGACGGAGTGATTTGTCAAACCAGATGCACTGGAGATGGCGTTCAGAATAAGTGAAAAAGAAAGAGGAATCGCGTGTTTCGTGAACTGTTTTGGCTGGTACGCCTGTGATATTTCTGTATTGTTCGGCCCTGGGAAAGAATGATGACAGGACTGCTTTCTTTTGCCTCGTTCCATCGGATGCTTGCATGGCGTACATTCTGTTATTCCTTCTGCTCGTTTCAGAAAACAATCTTTTTTGGGCCAATTCTTGACTGGAGTACAATAAACGACATAATAGCTGTTTATTGGTTTCAGTCAAATGCAGCTAAAGATAAAATGATAAAGGTTGAAAATCTTACAAGGCGATTCGGTCGTACGTTGGCGATCGATAATCTCTCATTTGAGGTTAAGCAAGGGGAGATTGTGGGGTTTCTCGGGCCTAATGGGGCGGGAAAGACAACCACGATGCGGATTCTCTCCTGTTTTCTGCCTGCTACTGGAGGAAAGGTGACGATCGGTGGATTCGATGTTTTTGCCGATTCTCTTGAGGTGCGGCGCAGGATTGGTTATCTGCCGGAAAATGTGCCGCTGTATACTGACATGAGGGTTAAGGAGTATCTTAATTACAGGGCAGTTCTCAAGGGGTTGTCTGGCAAGAAGAAAAAGCAGCGGGTAAAGGAGATGCTGGAAACGTGCGGATTGGAAGAGGTGTCGGGCAGTGTAATAGGACGCTTGTCCAAGGGGTACAAGCAAAGGCTTGGCCTCGCCGATAGTTTGGTCCATGAGCCTGAACTGCTTATTCTGGATGAACCGACCATTGGACTTGATCCCAATCAGATTCGCCATATCCGTAACCTCATAAAAAGTCTGGCACATCATCATACGGTTCTCCTGTCGAGCCATATCCTTCCGGAAGTTGAAATGATCTGCGAGCGGGTGCTTATCATCAACAGGGGAAGGATAGTTGCGTCCGACACACCTGGAAATCTTGTTGGCCTGATGAGGGGTGCGCCCAGGACAATTGCCGAGATCAATGGCCCGGTTGAAAAGGTCAGGGAAGGCCTGCTGAAAATACGCGGCATTATCAGTGTGATACATGAATCCGACGGTGATTGGGGGCGTTATCTCTGCGACTGTGAAAAAGACGCGGACGTAAGACCTGAAATATTTGCAATGGCTTCTTCCTGTAAGTGGATCATGCGTGAATTGGTTCTTGAGAAGCGAAACCTTGAGGATGTTTTTGTCGAGGTCACGACGGAGGAAAAGGAGTTGTGAGAAATCTTTGTGCAATATGGCGTAGAGAACTGGCTGCATGCTTCCTTTCGCCCATCGCTTATGTGACCATGGTTTTCTTTCTTATTGCTTCCGGGAGCACCTTTCTCGTGGGCGTTATCAAAAATGCCGGGAGTAATGTTTTTCTGACGAATCTGCTTTTTGCTTCTGTGGTCATGTGGCTTACGGTCCTGATTTCCATTGTATCTATGAGGCTTTTCACGGAAGAGGTCCGGTCTGGAACGATAGAAATGCTTATGACTGCGCCGGTTACCGAGACGGAGGTTGTTCTCGGCAAATATGCGGGGGCTGTAACTTTTGTTCTTGTTATTGTTGCTCCAGCGATTGCGAATATTTTTGCGCTTGCGGCGCTTAATCCGTCAATCGGTAAAATTGATGAAGGTGCAGTGGTTGGTGGATGTATCATAACCTTCCTGGTGATAGCATTCTGCATGTCGATGGGACTACTCGTGTCGCTCATGACGAAAAATCAGATTGCTGCGGCAATAACCTGCCTGTGCCTGATCTGGATCATGCTTTTCCTGGGGAATATTGTATCGGCCTTTCCGTTCATGCCGGCCAAGCTGGTTGCGTATCTTTCAGTTCTTGCTCATGTTGATGAGTTCTCCCGCGGGTCGATTGATAGCAGGCCTGTGATTTTATACCTGTCTGGGTCGGCGTTTATGTTGTTTACAGCCGTACGGGTACTTGAGTCGAAACGGTGGAAATAGTTGTTCAGGTTTAATTATGGATTCTGATTTTACAGACGACAGGAAAGAAGCCCGCAGGAAGATCTGGTTGAGCCGCGGCAGGAGGTTTACAACAGGTCTGAATGTCAGTGTTTCCGTTTTCCTGGCAGTAATGGTGCTGGTGCTGGTGAATTATTTTTCGTCGTTGTGCCACATGCACAGGGATGTCAGTACGACTCGGTATTATATGCTGTCTGACAAGACTAGAAACCTTCTTCAGAGTTTGAAGGAGCCTGTTAAGGCCATTGCTTTCTTCCAGCAGGGGCATGAACTTGCCGACGATGTCCGCAATCTTTTAAAAGAGTATGGGTACGAGGCAGAAAAGATGGGGCAGTCGAAGTTCGAGGTTGAGATTATTGATCCTGACAGAGATCTTGCCCATACAAGGGAATTGAAACAAAAATATGATTTGGCGGATTCCAATGTTGTTGTTTTCGAGTCGGGTGGTCGGAAGAAGTATGTGGAGGCCAAGGAATTGGTTGATTTTGCAATAAACCTGAAAAAAGAAGGTGGAGTTGAGCGGAAAAATATTGCCTTCAAGGGTGAGCAGGCGTTCTCGTCTGCCATCCAGAACGTAATTCAGGTGAGTCAGCCTGTTGTGTATTTCCTTTCAGGTCACGGGGAGCGTGATATCAATGACTACAACAGGCATTCAGGATATTCATCAATAGCCAGGGCATTAAGACGTGATAATACTGAAATACGCTTGCTCAACCTGGCAGAGCGCAGGGTTGTTCCCGACGATTGTTCGGCTCTTGTGATAGCCGGTCCGAATAAGAAGTTTTCCGGCGATGAGCTCGCTAATTTATCGAAATACATGGATAGAAAGGGGCGGATACTGGTGTTGTTGGAGCCGGCGACTACGACGGGCATTGAAACTTTCCTGGAAAGCTGGAATATCAAGGCGGGGCCAGGGATCGTTGTCGGGTTGAGTATCAGCGGCCGTGAGCTGGTTGTTATGCAGTATGGAGAGCATCATATTACCCGCAAGCTCAAGAATATAACCACTGTGTTTTATCTGCCTCGTCCTGTAGAGACAGAGTCCGTTCCTTTACCTTCTTCCGAGACGCCGGTGGACAGGCCGCGAGTAACTGTTCTTGCTTCAAACACCAGTGAAGGGTGGTTGGAAACGAACCTCAAGGAGTCTCCGGCCCGATTCGATTCCAAGACGGACCGGCAGGGACCTGTTTCCATAGCTGTTGCAGTTGAGAAAGGACCAGTAAGCGGAATTGAAGTGGAGCTTAAGCCTGCCCGGATGGTTGTGGTTGGGGATTCTCTTTTTGTTTCCAATGGCGCATTGAGCGAAGGTGTTGGTGGTAATGA
>Ga0156394_1205_pt2 | contig 17042 bp, 11 predicted proteins | sample RifOxyA3_FD_108038 | JGI IMG/M metagenome (GOLD analysis project Ga0156394, IMG submission 108038) | Lentisphaerae bacterium RIFOXYA12_FULL_48_11 | reverse complement strand
GTGGTTCGGTTTGTGCGCCGGAGACTCTTCTTGATAACAAGGGCCGCAGGATTTTCTGGGGCTGGATAATGGAAGCGCGTCCTGCGACTAACGGGTGGGCGTCAGTGGCAACCCTGCCGCGGGTATTCTCGCTGGCCGATGATAAGTCACTGCAAATTGAGCCTGCGCAGGAATTGGAAGCGCTGCGGTACAATCCGCGTCAGAAATCAAATCTGTCGATTGCTGCGGATGGAGAGTTGAAACTCGAAGATATCAAGGGCGATTGCCTGGAGCTGGCCGTGGAAATAGAGCAGGGTGATGCGAAAGAATTCGGTGTAAAGGTTCGTTGTTCTCCGGACGGTGCGGAACAAACAGCGATTGTCTGCGTGCCGCAGAAGGAAGCGTTGAAAATAGAGCTGGCAAAGTCCACACTGGATCCGCTGGTGAAATACTCATGGTGTTCTCCGCAATTTGCAAAGGATGTTCTCAAGATCAGTGAAGAAGAACGTTTTGCCAGGGAACAGGTGGCACCATTTGTTCTGAAGAAAGGCGAATCCCTCAAGCTGCGCATCTACCTGGACCGCTCTGTGATGGAGGTTTTTGCAAATGGCCGCCAGTGCATCACGCAACGCATTTATCCGTCACGGCCTGACAGCTTGGGTGTTTCTATCTTTGCCAGTGGTGGAAACGTGAAAGTCAAACGGCTTGATGCGTGGGACATGAGTCCTTCAAATAGCTGGTAATCTGATTGGGTGTATTTCCAGAATCGTCAGGCTGAATGATATTGCCCGTGGATCAGGTTTGTGCGTTAATCGGATAGCGAACATGAGCACAAATCGATATTCTTTCTGCCTGACTGTGATAATCCTGTTTTGTTCGCTGAATTGCTGTGAGGCACAGGAGGCGATACCACCTCAATATATTGTCGATACTGTGCGTGAACCGTTGTTCGACATGATACGTCTTGATGTCGGCATTAAAGCACTCGGGAACAAGAAACTTGCAGCACTGGGATATGTGGATGTCACGGCCGCTCCTTTTAACGCCGACCCGACCGGAAGGACTGATTCGACAAAAGCTTTGCAGCGCGCGATACAATATGCGTGTACGAATCAGATGGCCTGTTTTTTTCCGCCAGGGACTTACCTGGTCTCGAATACGCTTTCATGTGTTCAGCCTCTTTATCGCAGACAGAATGGAAAACTTGGTTCGGCTCGTTCATTTCCAAATGTGTTGGTGGGGACGTCTGCTGACAGGAAAAAGAGAGCGGTCATACGGCTTGCTCCGTCATCTCCAGGATATTCGGATGTATCGAAGCCGAAATATGTTGTTCATTTCTGGGTACGAGACGAGAAGGGCCTTGAACAGGAATACAAGCCATCAGGTAATGTGTCGTTTTCGCAATTACTGGTGAATATCGATATCAGTATTGGAGAAAACAATCCGGGTGCTGTCGGTGTCCGTCATCGTGCTGCACAGGGTTCGAGCGTGCAGGAATGCACCATTGACGCAACATACGGTCTCAAGGGGCTTGAAGGCGGGGCGGGTAGCGGTGGCAGTCATCACCGGGTTACTGTGATTGGCGGTGAGATCGGGATGGATTTCACCGAGTCACAGCCGGCACCGACGGTCAGTGGTTGTGCATTCATGCGGCAAAGGAAACATGCGCTCATATACAGCGGGATGGAAACACTCTGTATGGTCGGCTGCACTGTTGAACAGTGCGGTGATGTGGCAATCGTCGGGAAGGCACAGAATAAACAACCGAACGAAGGTCTTATTGTCATTGCCGATAGCATTTTCGATCTAAAGCGGATGCCCATAGTGCGTACCGAGCGAAGCGTTTACATTGCCGATGCCTACGCCAGGAATACATCGGCAATTGTAATGACGCCGTTAGGTACGGTTAACTGCAGGGATGGATGGCAACATATCAGAGAATGTGCGGTGAGCATTGATCCTCCCGAGTGCCTGGGGAAACAGTATCGCACTGCTGTCAGGATTGATGGAGCTGAGCGTAATGTGATTTCGGATGTCACGGATGGAGAGCCCCCGGATGGATTTATAAAACGGCATCTTTGGAATGACACTCCATCATGGGAACATCCGGATGCAGTGAATGTTAAAACTGCATATCATGCTGCGGGTGATGGTGTTGCCGACGACACCGCTGTACTTCAGAAAGCTATTGATGAAAAGGAGATCCTCTTTTTTCCGAAAGGTATATACCGGATCACGAGAACGCTCAGGCTTCGACCTCGCTCGAAACTAATAGGAATTTCAGAACAGTTCTCGCTCATTACAACTGCCATTGATACTCCTTTTTTTGCCGATGTGCGAAATCAGAAACCACTTCTTGAAACAGCAGATGCGGCGGAGGCCAATACTATGCTGGCCTTCATCGGGACATATGTACCGACATCGCTTACAGGTTCATACGATCTACTCTGGCGTTCAGGCGGGGCATCCATGCTGCGATCGTACTGTGCACATCATGTGCCGTGGAATGGCTATGGATATTCCGGGAAACAGGCGCTATATGAGCAGAATATCGGTGCCACGGTGATTGTTACGGGGAATGGGGGCGGGCGATGGTATAACTGGTATGGTGAGGCGCATGGAATGGTCTGGGGCAAAACCGCACAAGATAAACGTTTCAGGCAGATAATCATAAGAAACACGTCGCAGCCGATACGGTTTTATCAGCTGAACCCTGAGGGATCTGAGAGTGCAGCGCGCGTGGAGATAGACAACGCTGCGCCGGTATATATATACGGGATGAAGAGCGAGGGGAACCATCCAGTGCTATGGGCGCATGATACGGAAGAATTGAATATTTTCGGATATGGCGGGAATGGTACGGCTTTGCCGGGGAATGCGATGTTCCGCTTTGAAAATGTTAAACGTCTGCTGGTTGCCAACGCGATGCCGCGTCCTATGAAACCAGGACAGAAGCTGCTTGGATTGTCTGTATCTCAGGACCCATCAGCCTGGACGCTGATCGCCGATACATTTGCAGGTAAAACGTTTGGAACAAAACCGCTTGAACGTCCTGTGGTATACCGTTGCACACAACGTTAATCATGAAGATCTTATGAGATTTATGATGGTGATATTTCTTTTCTTATGCCTGGCATTACATGCCGCTGCGGCGGATCCCTGGCCTGCTGAAAGAACTGCGGACGCAGTTTCCCTTGCCGGGGTTGATCCCGCGTTTAATAATGAGAACATGAGCGGTGCGGCATGGAACCCGTTAACACGTACTTTGTGGCTGGTCAACAACAGCGGTCGTTTTTATGCGCTTGTTGAAGATGATAAAGGTAGTTTCATGGTTGCTACGAATGCCCTGGGTGTCAAGGCAAGGTGGGCGCCAGGCGGTGACTTGGAGAGCATCTGCCAGGCGGATTTCAATGAGCCTGTTGTTTATCTCCTGGATGAAAACGGATGGATCAGGGAATACGACGTTTCGTATTATGGCGATGTAAAGGAAAGCCGCAACTGGGATATCAGGTCGAACTGTCCCGAAACACATGGAGAGGGCGCGGAAGCCATAACATTTGTGCCTGACGACTGGTTGAGGAAAAGAGGTTTCGTATCGGCAGGAGGGAAACCTTATGCCAGTACGAACGGGATGGGCGGTGTCATGTTTGTCGGGCACCAGCGTGGTGGATATATCCATGTCCTTGATTTGAGCAGGACCAGCAACAGTTACAATTACGTTGGCCGTTACAAGACCGGTCGTGAGGAAACGGCTGGCCTTGATTTTGAACGATCTTCGGGTCTTCTTTACATATGGCACAATACAGGGCCAAACTATCTCGAGATGAGTGATCTTTCCTGCGTTCCTGAAGGCAATGAAATTCGACTCCGCCGGCTTGCCGAGTTTGTCGGACCGCGGAAGGGGAATCTTGAAGGTTTTGCTATTGCATCTGGTGTGGGTTCATACTCGTGGTGCTTCATTACTGATGACAGCAATAGGGGTGGCGAAGCTGTAATGTGGTACAAGTGCTTCAGGATGCCAGGGAGCTTTTCACACCTTCTGAAGCGTTGAGAAGGTTGTGTCACTTTGTGCAATAGATTGGTCATTTTGTCCATTACCTCTTTTTGTTACCTGCCATATAATTCAAGGTTATACATGATAGTACGGTTGAACTGGGAGTGTGGTCCTCGGGTTCAATGATTAAGAAAACCGGGGTGTGAGTAGTGATTGGACTTGCCCATAATCTGGCTGAAAAGAATGGGACAGCATATGGCCGGATAACGGCAATTGCTGCCTTGATGATCGCTTGCGCGGCGCTGTCTGCATTTGCCGATACCAATGCCGTATTCTCTTCGTCCTACCTTGGCAGCGGTAACCTTGATGCAAGTATTGGGCTCAGTCCGGGTAAAACCTATCTCAATGCTGTTAATCTCCACGGAACTAATCTAACCATCAATGGCGTTGGTTTCGAAGCCAGTTACGATGGCAATCCGTTCGGATCAACATGGTCGTTCAGCAACGAGTTGTCTGTTATAGTTGGTGGAGCTGCAAATAATATCACTGGCCAGCTTGGTTTGTTGGTCAACGATTTCATATATGGAGGTAATCCCGGGTGGATGACCCTCAGTAACCTGACGGCGGGGCAGACTTATATTCTTTCGTTTTATAACAGGTCATACGAGGCGGCTGGTTCGGGCGTGCGTGTGCAGACGGTCCTTTCCTCGAGTGGTGCGTCTACTGTCTTTGATGAGAATATCGGAGCTTCCGGGGCAGGTGAGGGAACGGTCCTTCGTTATACTTTTGTTGCTACCGGCCTCACGGAATCGGTGATGTTTTCTCCAAACAGCAGCGGGACCATGCACTTGTATGGTTTCAGTACTGAGCAGGTATTCAACAAAACATGGGCAGGGGGGAGCGACTGGGCCGGATCTTCATGGGTTCCTGCCGGCGCACCGGACGGGGTCGGATCCAATGCTTCTTTTACAGCGGCGGCAATAAGTGCTCCAACCACGATTGTGCTTTCCGCGGCAACCACGCTCGGTCACCTGCAGTTCGAGGGACTCAATGCCTACACTATTTCCGGAGGCGGCAACACGCTGACCATACAGGCTGATACAGGGGGCGTGGCCGTACTTATCGTGAGTAATGGTACCCATTTCATTTCGGCCCCGGTAGTGTTGAACAGTCCTGTGAATAAGTTTGGCGATGGTACTCTGGTGATTTCCAGCAATATCACCGGTTCGGGGAAGGGCTTGTATATCGACAGCGGAGTGCTGTTGCTTGGCGGTTCCAGCAGTTATCCTGGCGGGATTGTCAACGACGGTATGCTTGTCATTTCGAATTCAAGCGTGCAGGTCATAAGCAATAACATAAGCGGATCTGGTTTGTTGGTAAAGCAGGGCGCTGGCATGCTCACTTTGTCGGGTACCAATACCTGTCACGGTTCTCTGGACATAAGTGACGGAACATTGGTGATCAGTAATATAGGGACGACATGTTATGGTGGTTTTTCAGGCTCCGGCCCGCTTATAAAAAGGGGTTCCGGCACAATGTTTATTCTCGGGACCAACAACAACAGCGGTGACATCTTTCTTATGGAAGGAAAGATCAAAATGGGTGGAGGAACTGTTTGTGTTTCCAATTACAGTTTTGAGGTACACGATGTTTTGACGAACGGGAGTTACCAATACAAGCCGACCGGCGCAAGCTGGAGTTTCCCTTCCGGTTCGGGCATTAATTCCAACACAGGCCCGTTTTACACGCCTGTTGCGCCGGACGGAGTTGCCGGCGGATTCATCCAGGGGAGTGGTGTCATTTCGCAGTCGGTAAATGTTGTTACGGACGGCTATTACAATGTTTCCTTTATGGGGGTGGGGCGTGGTGGCACCCTTGGCCCGGATGGACTGGTTGTCCAGGTGGACAGTGTCACCGTGGGCTACTGGGGCGAAAGCCAACTCATCCAGTCCGCGTGGCAGAATTACACTGCCCGTGTTTACCTGGCGGCTGGCAATCACAACCTGGCTTTCCTCGGAAGCAACAGGTATGGGGGCGACCGTTCATCATGTATTGATGCCGTGGAGATAACGTCACCATGCGGTTTCATGTCCGGCAAAAGTATCCTTAAGATTTCCAGTGGAGCTGCGTTTGATCCCGGTGGTTCGACGCAGAATGTAAAGCGGCTGTTTTTTGACGGCCACTGGCAGTATCACGGTACTTACGGCGCCACGGGAAGCGGCGCCATGTTCACGAATGACATATATTTTACAGGTGGCGGAATGGTCAATGTCTTGCTGGATCCTGAAGGTTTCATCTTCATGATCCGGTGATTCGGCTGGGAATTATTGACCGCTTGGCAGGGATGAGCCGATACGCCATATCGAATGATGTGGCCGGCTCATCCTGTTATTCCTTATTTCTTCTCTCCAGGGGCAGGCAAAGTTGCTTTTACTTTCTCCCAGTCGGGGTTGAGGGTTGCTTCGCGGATTGTGAAGTTTCGGAAATCCACACTCTGGCCTGCAACGGTCAATCCGGGTGCCACGCGTTCTTTCTTCAGGAAGTCATCGCTTCCCCATGCAACGAGGTCATCAACCTGGCCAAGCACAGTGTTGCCAATCATTTCCATCCTGACCTTGTGCCATGTACCTTTTGCGAACTGCGCTGGGAAACGGCCGAAGATAGCAGCCCTGGCAGGGCCATCCTTGTCGTAGTCGTCACGCAGAATAGTGACTGAATTGATTGAAATGGAAATACGTGCCATATGTCCCTTGGGTGCATTTATGGAAAGACTGGTACCCTTACCACCTTCGAACTTGAACTCGTATTCAATAATAAAATCCGGAAGTTTGTTTGGCAGACGTGTTACAGCGCCATGTTTATCCTCGGGCTTTTCTGACCCCCTCCAAACGCCTTCTATAAGTTCCCACTTGCCCTTTGCCGCTTTCCATGGATCGTCAGGGACAGCATCCAGCTTGCTTTCGAATATGATCTTGCCTGGAATTGCAAGGAGCGGCTTTTCTTCTGCATTAACGGTTATAGTTAGACCAAGAGCAAACAACGTAAACATGGCATATTTCATAATTACTCCTTTCTTTTGATAACGGTTGTGCGTGTTGCAATATTGTGTCCAAAGGTGTTTTTCTTCTAAATGTTATTGCAGGACGACCGAGCCGGTCGTCCCTTCTACCAAGTGGTAATACGGTAGGGATGAGCCGATGCGCCATATCGAATGATGTGGCCAACTCATCCTCTTTAATCATTCGACGCAGCCGGATTTTATCCAAAAGGTTTTTGGTGTATAGGCTCTTGGCTGATGAAAGTTCAGAATCTTAATTTTTAAGGGCAGACCCCTTGGCTTTCGTTCTACGAGCGTCTAAGGAGGAAATTTCTTTGTTCGACTCAACGCCTGACACTAAAAAACTTAAGAAACCCCGGGGTGCTTGGGTGTGTGAGGTTGTGTTTCATTTTTCCTGCTCCTTTGCAACTTGAGCAATAATGAAATTAATCATCTGCGCGTGCCTCACTGCGGGTGCGCCGGGATAGACGAGTTCGCAGGAGACGCCGGCCTGCTGGCAGCGCTCCAGGAGCTTCTGGCCGAAGTTGGCTGTGTGCGTGGGATCCTTCTGCGGCTGCGCGAGAGCGGGTGCTTCGCGGTAACTCAGCCAGACGGGTGGATCATCGTGTGAGACGAGTGCATAGGGCGAGTATTCGTTGATTAACGGTTGCAGTTTGTCGCGGCACGACAGGAAGCGATCGAAGTCCGTATCGAACTCGCCAGCTTCCGCGACAGAAGGTTGACCCTTGAAGATGCCAAAGGCGTGACCGCCGTAATGGCTGTTCGGCGTCCACTCACGCATCAGCAACGGATCGAGCGTTGTCTGCGCATTGCTCACGGCGGCGGCGAGCAAACGCGTGGACTCACGGGCAACGGGATTGCTGCTCGCGGGGTCGGCGAGATCATCATGATAGGTGAGCCACAGGCTTGTACAGGCGCCGGCGCTGTTGCCGGAGGCGACGATCCGCGTCTTGTCGATGTTCCACTCGCCGGCTTTTGAACGTACGAACTGCAACGCACGGGCGGCGTCGAGCATCGGACCCTTTACCGGAGGGGTGATACCATCGGCCATTGCCTCGCTGATGAAGCGGTACTCAACACTCACTACCGAAATGCCCGCTGACAGCAGCGGTTTCAACATCCCGCTCAAGCCGCCGATCCGTGTCCCACCGGTCCAGCCGCCGCCGTGGACAAAAAACAAAAGCGGTGAAGCCTTGGCACTGTCCGCTTTCCAGAAATCCAGTACCTGCTTCGGATGCGTACCGTAGGGTACATCCGCGAATGTTGGCGGTGGTGGTTGCACCGCTTGTGCGCCTTTGATTTTAGGAATGGAAGCGTTGGTGTGACTGGGTCGGAGATTCATCTCGACGTGCTTCAGATCCATGACCTGTGTGCCGGGTATAGTAAGGGCTTCCAGCGTGAGCTTAGCAGGACCTTTCGGCAATTTGAGCGTGCCCAACTTCAACGTGGCCCAGTCGCGGTTGCGATATTTGCTCTTGCCGGCTTCATCGCGGTGCGGGAGCGGAATTTCCTTTGCTTCTGCGGCTGGAACAACGGCCTCAACGGCCACATCGCCGACGCCTGCTCGGATACGCGATCCCTTGTCGGCAGTCGGACAGCCATAAGCGATCTCGATCTCATAATCGCCGGCCTGTGCGATCTCGATTTCATACCATACTTTCGCCTGACTATCAGTCCAGCCGGTGAGCCAGTCGTTGGCGAACCCCGGTCCGCAGGCAAAGCGCAGCGGCTTGTCGAAGAAGGCCTGCGGAACATGCAGTTCGACGGGGTTGTGCTCGGCATAGCCGACCGGCAACGGGAAACGCTTTAAGCCCTCACGCGAGATGTCGGCGAACCATGTGTCATATTGCGCACTGAGCCGTTGCACGATGTCGGGATACTCTTTCGCGATGTTGGTGCTCTCTCCAGGATCACTCTCCATGTCGTAGAGCTGCCACGCGGTGGCGCTGGCGTCGTTAGCCTTCGCGCTGGAGCCGCCAGAGGGGCCTTTGATTTCGCGCACGAGTCGATATTTCTGCGTACGCACGGCACCCGGATACTTGTTCGCCTCATCGATGGGATTATGTGTAAAGAGTATGCGTTCAGACCACAACCTGCTGTCGGACTTTTCCAACAAAGGCCGCAGAGTGACGCCATCTATCTCGAGACCGTCGGGTGCTTTCACACCGCAAAGGTCGAGCAGCGTCGGATAAAGATCAATGTGCGAGACGATGGACTTTACCACGTGAGGCGTCCATTTCGCCGCAGGCCAGCGCATGAAGAGCGGTACGCGCATGCCGCCTTCGTGCATGCTGGTTTTCCCACCGCGCATTCCGGCGTTGTAAATCTTCACGCCCGCGGTGCCGCCATTGTCGGTGAGGAACAGGACAATCGTGTTGTCTGCGAGATGCTCGGTATCGAGATGTGCGAGCAGCCGGCCAACGTTGTCATCAAGGTTTTCACACATACCATAGAAAGCTGCTACGACGTCGTCGAAACCCTTCACCTTGAACTTGTCAAAATACCTATTCGGTACCTGGTAGGGCGAATGTGGCGCGTTGTAGGCGAGGTAGCAGAAGAACGACGCGGCCTTGTTCGCAGAAATGAACTTCATCGCCTCGTCCGTGAGCACGTCGGTAATGTAGCCCTTCGTCGCCTCGTGCTTCGCGCCGCGCAGCAACACCGCGTTGAAGTAGTTGTTCCAATGGCCGTTGTTGAAGCCGAAGAACTCGTCAAATCCCTGTCCCTGCGGCGTGAAGGGATACTGCTCGCCATTGTGCCACTTCCCGATGCATGCCGAGCGATAACCTGCGCCGTGCAACGCTTCGGCAATCGTTACCTCCGAGGACCGCATTGCCTCGCGGTTGTGCGTGACGCCGTGGCAACCAGTGCGCAAGGGCCACCGCCCCGTCAGCAAGGCCGCCCGGGTCGGCGCACAGAAGGAGTTCACGTAGAAGCGGTCGAACCGCACACCCGTCTCGGCGAGCTTGTCGGTATGCGGTGTCTGGAGATGCGGATTGCCGTGGATTGAGAAATCACCGTAGCCCTGATCGTCGGTGACGATGAGTAGAATGTTGGGCTTCTTCGCCAGAGAATCTGCGGCTTTCAACGCGCCCAGTGGTACAATTAGCAGAGCGGCTAAAATTGCAAATATATTCATGGTGTGTATTCCTTTCGTTTTTCAACGAATCCAAATGCCTTTCCCCTCCCCACCGCACGGCGTGGTTTTCGGGCAATCGGCATTAACCATTGTCAACAGGACAAATGCACAGCCGGCAATGTTGATGCGGATTAGGATAGATTTATACATTCCTATTTACCGGAGATTTTCTTGCCGAGCAGGAAGAATTTACGCTCCGGATACCAGAGTACCGGCACACCATTGCGAACCGTAAAGCTGGAATACAGGGCCAGATCCATACGTCCCTTTGTCCCCGGCTTTCCAAGCGAAACCCCGTCATGATCGAAAAAGAATTCCGGTTCGTTAAACCAGACCGGCTGGTCTGCGCCTGGTTTGAATGTGCCGCGCACTATATGGATCGGGCGTCGGTGGGAGCCTGTGTCAGTTGGGCCGAAGTTCTTGTAGTGTCCATCGTGGTTGTGAATAAAAAGAACGTAATGTCCGCTGCCTGCCGTGTTGCCGCCAACATCATACATGGGGCAGGGAGAGAGCGGATGCAGTAACGGTGTACCGCCATCTTTCCTGAGTAACGGCCGTGGCTGGGTCCATGTCTCGCCGATGTCCGCACTGATACTCCAGTAGGGACTTCCGGAAGCAGTACGCATTGTACAGAAGAGCCGACCGTCAGGCAGTTTTACGACTGTTGGTTCCTGGCAGGCGCTGACTTCGGGATGACCCGGGAATGGAACGGAGAGTGCCTTTTCATTTGCCGCAAACCAGCTGATCTTGATATCTTTTACTGCAGGATTGTCATCAATGTTCTCAAAGCGCATGAATTCCACGCGTGAATCGGCTGATATCCATGACTTTGTTGGATTCTTGGTGACGGCGAAGCTTGTCCAGCGCGTGATTCCTGCAAAATATTTTCCATCCTTGCCGAGCCGAAGAGGCTTTTGCCAGCAGAGTATACTCGGGGGAAATGTCTGGTCTGGATTGTCACGGATGCTGCGGGGAATTTGAATATTTTCCGGGGCAGACCACGTTTTTCCATTGTCGTCACTGAAAATGCCATTCAACCAGCCATTATGGTGTGGGAAGTTATCGACCTTTCCGACATGTTGGCTGTACAAGACATAGATGCGACCGGACTTGGTAACGAGCGGGTAGGCCCAGCTTGCCATGTGGCCGTCGCCGGGTTTCTTCGGGCCTGCAATGATGCGCGGCTTGCTCCATGTTTTGCCTTCATCGGTGCTCTGTACGAAGACTATATGCTGATCTGGCTGGCCCTCGGCAGAGCTCTGGGTCCAGACAGCCATAAGCGATCCGTCCGGTCCGTCGAATACCAGGAAGTGTTCGTTGCCGGTATCATTCACGCCTGTATCGGTGACTTCCGGAACAAAGACGACAAAGTCCGGCTTGGTGATGTTCAGCTGGGTCGGAATCCGTGCTTTCAAATCCGCCGGAGTGGCAATGTAATTAGGATCGTCCTTTGGTGATGGCTTTGCCTTGTCGGCGGCATAAGCCGTGAGTTCTGAAAGAATCAATAGTGCTGATAACCATACTGTGAGCTTTCTCATTTTTATTCTCCTTTTACCGTGATTGTATCCAGTTTAAGACGAACGTCGCTTGCGCGCGACATGCCCATTGGCCATTCAGGTGCAACGTAAAGTCCTCCAAAGCATATCTTCCGCAGCAGCTGTTTTTTGAAAAATTGCGGATTTGATTTATTGATTCTAACATTGAAATCGTCGCGCGTTATTTCAAGTTCAACGTGATTCCATTCCTTCATCTTGAAAGGCGCAATCTCGACCCACCTGTTGGAGCCGGCATTAACTTGGAAGAGGTCCGTCTTCCTGGTTTCATCATAGAAAGCGCGTAACGTTGTTCCCTGGCGGGTTTTTCCGCCAAGTGTAAGGATCGGCCAGTCACCGCCATTGTAGCGATTAATGTTTACGTCGAAGCTGAGAAAGATCCTGGTGCTTTTTATGAGTTCTTCTGTCAGGACCAGGCCGAGACTGGTTTGTCGCTGGCCGAAGCGGGCGATGCTGTTATCGATAACAAGTCCAGGCCGTCCGCCGCGCGGAAGAAGGAATGGGCTTGAAAAATCAGGCAGCGGTTCTATCACACTGCTGTGCATGCCTCCTGCAAAAGTATAGGCGACATACAGTTTGTCGTTGTCGATAAAACCATTTGGGTAATAAGCGGTGCCGCCCTGCGGTTGAATTACCGGGCCTGGCAACAGCAGGTCAGGATCGCATGTTGGTGTACAATACAATGAAAGGAAATATCGGTCGTGGCTGATTCGATCCGGAATCCGGACATTGTTGTCATTCATAACCATCAGCAGGCTGTCAGGTGAGTTCACGCCGGATACGGCAAAATTGCGCGAACAGATTGTGTCGAGTTCAACCGTGCGGGCCTTTGTCCAGGTCCGGCCATGATCACTGCTGGTTGAATAAAGCAGCATGCGATGCGGTTTTTCCATGCGTTCCGGGTTGTCTTGTGCCGTGGAGTTGCGAATGAGCAGCCCGATTTTACCGTCAGCCTGTTCGAAGAGCATGGGTTCCCACAGCGTCACGAGTTCACCGCCGAATTCTTCTGGTTTTTCGCCGATCTTTGACCATGGCAGCGCTTCGATCGGTTCGCTCCACTGCCATGCCTTGCCGCCATCGGTGCTAAAAATCACACCCGCGTATTGTGTGTGGCCGACAATGCATTTCTGTTCGACTATCGGCAGGCTACATGGAAACATCATTACGTCTTTGCTGGTAAGCAGACCATGATTTGTTGGGAAACCAACGACTTGGCCGGATAGAGACTTCGGGGCAGTCGGCACTTCGCGGTTGGACCACTTCAGGCCGTCTGTCGAGGTGGCAATATAGGTCTTACGCGCATTATAATCGCACCAAGCGCAGAAAAGTATCTTGTCGTGGTAATTAATGAAGTCCGGCTGCCACTGGTTGTCGGTTTCAACCGGGTTTTCCGCGTTGGCGTCACGCGTGAACATTCTTACAGGTATAGACCAGTGTTCGAAATCGTCACTTACACTCAGGAAGTTGAACTGACCGGGGACGTCTTCGCCACGGGATTGATTGGCGTTCCAGGTGGCAAAGAATCGGCCTTTGAATTTGACGATGTCGACATCGTGATTGTATTTTAGGACCGGTTTTGCGCCAGGGTGATAAAAGTAGATATCGTTGTGCTTAACGGTCGGGGCGTATATGGGTAACTGTCTGCCATTGCCGTTTGCTGTACAGCGTGCGGGTTTGATTGTGGTTGAGCATCCGCTGGTACAGATTCCAGCGGTAGCAATGGCTGATACTGTCATGAAATTTCTTCGTGATATATGCTGGTTCATGTTCCCCCTTTTTTTAAATATTGAATTTCCTATGCTGAATGGTAGGGATGAGCGGCTCGCTCATCCTGCTTTCGGACAACCCGGCGGGTTGTCCCTACCTTTGTTAATCAACCCGTGCCAGCAGTTCGTATCGTCCGGCGATGAAATTGCGAATGTTCTCCAGACATGAGACGGCCATCCGGTTATTTGCCTCCCGTGTGTTTGATCCTATGTGCGGCGTAAGCAGTACATTCTCCATTTGGCGCAAATCCTTGCCGGGTTGTATGGGCTGGTACGGCTCGGTTTCGAAAACGTCAAGGGCGGCTCCCTCCAGTTTGCCTGAAGACAGTGCGTCGTGGAGTGCAATCTCGTCAATAATCTCGCCACGTGCTGTATTGATCAGAAATGCGCCAGGTTTCATCAATTCCAATCTTGCCTTGTTTACAAAGTGCCGTGTGCTTTGGAGGGATGGCAGGTGAATGCTTACGATGTCAGCCTGGCGGAAGACCTGCTCACTATCGGATGTGTAAAGAGCAAGCCCGTGTTCGGACAGGAATTTTGTCTGATTTTCTTTTGTTTCGGGCAGTGGACGTGAATCGGCGGCGATGACTCTCATTCCGAACCCGAAATGTGCGATTGCAGCCACCCGTTTTCCTATATTTCCAAAACCAATGATTCCGAGAGTCTTCCCCTGTAGTTCAATGCCGGTTTGTCCGACAAACCGGCCGGTGCGAATCTGCGAATCAAGGCTGTTTACATGCCGGGCAAGGCTGCCCATAAGGAAGATTGCATGTTCGGCGACGCTGGTGTCCAGTGTGCCGGGCGTATTGGTGACAATGATGTTGTATTTCCGGGCAAGTGCTTTATCGATACCGTTGTGGCCGACACCAAAACGCGCAATTAGCGCCCCTTTTGCTTTGCCAAGAGATTCGTAAATATCTTTGCGATAAGGGTCAGGACCTGCGACTACAACCCGTATACGGCGTGCTGCAATTATTCCGGCGAGAATCTTTTCTTCCGCCGGGGCGGACTCGCAGTTGAATCCATCTGCTGTCTGAAAGACAGCCTTTGCTTTGTCGAATTCCGGTTGCGTTACAAGTATGGTCTCGACCATTTGTTAATTACCTTTTCTAGCTTTCAGAACATTCTGGCATCCTTCGCGGATGAAGAGGGTGTCGATTCCCCCTGCTATGAATCTGAATCCCTGGTCGATCCTTTTGCGGACGCTTTCCGGATCAGCCTGGACCAGATGTATTCCTGCCACCACGTTCTGGCGTTTGCATGCGTCCAGAATCTGTTGCTGTGCGGCCAGTACATCAGGGTGATAAAGCTGGCCGGGCAGTCCCATCGAAGCCGAAAGGTCGTACGGTCCGATGAGTGCGGCATCGATGCCGGGTGTGGCAAGAATTGCATCTGCATTTTTCGCGGCAATGATGTGTTCAAGCATTACAACGACTATTACTTCTCTGTTATGATTGGCGTAGTAATCGGGGAAATTGCTGCCGTATCCTGTGGCCCTGCACAGGGCGGCGCCGCGTACGCCTTCAGGCGGATATTTTGCAATGGCAACAGACTGGGCGGCTTCTGCAGGTGTGTTTACTGATGGGACAATGATTCCTGCTGCGCCCATGTCCAGCACCTGTTTTGCAAGGACCAGGTCGCAGGAGGGGAGCCGCGCGAGAAGATCGCAACCGCTTCCCTTTGCTGCCAGGGCGAGCTTGTAAAATGTATCCACGTTGATGGACGTGTGTTCCATGTCCACGCTGATAAAATCAAAACCCTCGTGCGCGATAATTTCTGCGACTGCGGGGTTTCCGATCATCAGCCAGGTTCCAAGTGCCAGTTCTTTTTTCTTCAGTTTCTCTTTTGTATTGCTCATTTTCTTCTCGACCTTCCTTAGTTGTTAAACGAAAGCGGGTATTTGCCGAATTCTTTGCATGCCTTAACCATTGCCACCAGATTTTGCGGACTGCATGACGCATGAATGCTGTTCGACGATGCCAGGATGTAACCGCCGCCGGGTGCGGCATCTGCTATTGCCTGGCGAACTGCCTGTCGCACGGCTTCCGCTGTCCCGTGCGGAAGCAGGTGCGCGCAATCAATGTTGCCGGTGAGGCAGACCTTGTTCCCGACAAGCTGTTTGACCTTCTTAAGCTCCATGCCGGCCACTGGTTCAATTGGATTGATCCCGTCCGGTTCGGCTGAAATGATCATATCCAGCAGGGGATATAGATTTCCGTCAGAGTGCTTGATGCACAACGCGCCTTCTGCATGGATCATATCTATCATCTGTTTCAGTGGTGGTAGAAGGAATTCTCTGAAAAGGTCCGGGCTCATAAGGGGGCCATTGTTGCCGGCGTAGTCGTCTCCTAGGATTATGATTTCAGCGCCTGCCCGGATTGCGTTGCGGACTATCTGCATATTGCAGCGGAGAACCTTGTCCATTACCACTGTGACCAGTTCAGGTTCAACCAGCAGGTTAGCCAGTATGTTGTCCAGTCCCATCAGGTAGGCCGACCACATGAAAGCGGCGCGATGATGGAAGCAGATTGCCCTCCTGCCCTTGTAACGTTCGACCAGTTCCGGCAGTTTTCCCAACCGGTATTTTGCATCAGGATCTGGTGGATTATATGCTTTCGCATCTTCAATTGTGGAAATCGGTCCATGGAGAGGGTGGGCTATGGCCTGTTCGCCGGGAATGTAGGATATTCCCCATTCGTCCACATACGAGCCGTCAGGGTTGTTTTTGACAGTTTCAAAGCGAGCCCCGCAGCCGACGTTGTCCATGTCAAGCCGGTCCATGCAGTCGGCCACATCCTTGCAGCCAGGAACTGCGGCCTTAGCGACTTTTTCATCGATAAGGAATTCCATGACTGGTACACGGTCAGGCTGACCAAGTTTCAGGGCAGTTTTTGCTCTTTCAGTCGAATTCATTGTTCAGTTCCGGATTTATTCGAAAATTCTTTTACGTGGATCTATAAAGCCCCAGCACACTGCGCCCATGAGGAACAGGCCGCCCATGACATATAGAGGTATATTCCACTCGCCGAATTGGCCAAGCAGCCATGTCACCATGATTGGGCTGAATACTGAGCTAAGCGCTCCGGATGTATTCATTGCAGCGCTTATAACGCCGGCGTGGTTGCCTCCTATATCGAGGCAAGTACTCCAGGAGGCTCCGAGAGTAAACATGCTGGCCGCCACCGCCACCGCGATAAGCGTTGCAGCAAGCTGAGGTTGAGAGACGATGCCGGCCATGATCATTGCACTGCCTGCAAGCACATATGCAACTGCGCCGACAGCACAGCGCCCGATACGTATTCCGAACCGTCGCGTAACAACGTCGGTCGTAACTCCGCCGAAGAGATCTCCGACAACGCTGAGTATTAACGGCAGGCCGGCAAACAAGCCGAGCTGCATCGCATCGAAACTGTGCTTTTCCTTGAGGTATGTTGGCAGCCATGTGATGCAGAAATAGAAGGCGAAGCTATTTGGGAAATACATCAGGCAGAGCGGAAGGGTGTTCCGGTGTGTAAGCAGCTTTTTCCAGTAGTCCCATCCTTCATGCTTCTGA
>Ga0156394_1030_pt2 | contig 17073 bp, 16 predicted proteins | sample RifOxyA3_FD_108038 | JGI IMG/M metagenome (GOLD analysis project Ga0156394, IMG submission 108038) | Lentisphaerae bacterium RIFOXYA12_FULL_48_11 | reverse complement strand
CCGTGAAGTTGAAAACATAGAGGTTTATGCGCGCGTATCGCCGGCTCATAAACTCAGGGTTGTCGCAGCATTCCAGAGGAACGGCCGGGTCGTCGCGATGACCGGTGATGGCGTCAACGACGCGCCCGCACTGAAGACAGCAGATATCGGCATTGCAATGGGTATCACAGGAACAGACGTCACCAAGGAGGCATCGGCCATGATGCTTACTGATGACAATTTCGCCTCTATTGTTGCCGCAGTTGAGGAAGGGCGCGGCATATTTGCAAACATCAAGAAATACCTCATGTATCTCCTTTCCTCTAACATAGGGGAGATAGGCCTTATGGCTGGAGCAACATTGATTGGGCTGCCCCTGCCGTTGACCGCGGTTCAAATACTGTATGTAAACCTGGCAACGGATGGGCTACCGGCACTGGCGCTGGCCGTTGATCCCCCAGAGTCGGACCTGATGGGACGCAAACCGCGTAATCCGCGCGTTGGAATTTTCACCCGACCGGTTATAACACTCATGTCCGTGGGCGGTATATGGTCAACAATCGCCAATCTCTCCCTTTTTGTCTGGGCAATGAACTCCGGCAGATCTTCCGAGGAGGCAATGACCATGACATTTGTATCGCTGGTTCTGATTCAATTCTTCAAGGCCTATAATTTCCGATCAGACCGTCTCTCGGTATTGCATAAGCCTTTCGCTAATAAATGGCTGAACATTGCCATATTGTGGGAATTACTGTTGCTGGGCCTGATTATTTATGTTCCAGCGCTTCACAAGCCCTTTTCGACATTTTCCCTTACACTGGTTGACTGGGCAATAATTATCGGGATTTCGCTGACAGTATCGCCCGTGCTTGAGCTGGCGAAATGGATGGTACGGCATGGCTGGTTCGGCAAGTTGACTTGATGCTGTCAGATGGTTCGCATATAATAGATAAATATAATAAACATGGAAACGCATTTCCCTATTATTAAAAAGATTGAGCCTCTGGCCGGAATGGCCGTCATGTCGCTTATCATTATCGGCTGTCTCATCATATTGAGACCTTTTCTTTCAGCCATTCTCTGGGCCGGCATTCTCTGTTACTCGACCTGGCCATTGTTCATCAGGCTGGCAAATATGCTTCGTGGCCGCAGGTCGCTTGCAGCGCTGCTCATGACCCTGATTGTCACATCCGTTTTGATCGTTCCATTCGTCGTGGTCGGCATTAAAATGGCGGAGAACATGTCGCAGGCTGTTGATTTTATAAAAACCTTTATGTCCAGCGGTTCTTCTGAACCTCCTGAATGGGTGCAGAACATTCCGTTTATCGGGGCCGACATTACTTCGACATGGCAGGACTACTCAAAGGATCCGGAAAAACTGGTTACAGTGGTTAAGGAATTTTTTGCCAATTCCGGAGGATGGTTCATGAGGCGCAGTCTTGACCTGGGACACGGTATACTGCAACTGACGCTGAGCGTATTCATTGCTTTTTTCTTCTACTGCAGCGGGGAAAAAGTTATGGAAGCCTTTTCCGGCTGGGGGAAACGCGTAGTTGGCGATTCAGCCCAGCATATCTTCCAGATCATAGGTAACACCATTAAAAGCGTTGTCTACGGTCTGCTTGGTACCGCACTCGCACAGGGAATATTTGCGGCCATCGGATTTAAGATCGCCGGGATACCATCTGCCCTGCTGCTCGGCCTGATAACATTCTTCCTGGGGCTTGTACCTGTAGGTCCACCATTCATCTGGGTTCCTGCAACAATATGGCTGTTTTACACGGGCCATATCGGCTGGGGTATCTTCATGGGCATCTGGGGACTGCTTATTATATCAGGAGTGGATAATATAGTCCGGCCTTACCTGATAAGCCTGGGAACTGATCTGCCTTTTATCCTGATTCTGCTTGGGGTCCTTGGCGGTGTGCTCGCTTTCGGGTTTATAGGTATTTTCATAGGGCCATCTCTCCTTGCAGTGGGATATTGTCTACTCCGGGAATGGAGTGTTTCGCGCAAGAATCCAAAGCCTGAAAACTCGGCAGAAACAGCCCATTAAAGGATCAACAAAGGATGATTTCCCCACCCCTAAGAATCACCTTTACAAAGTACCCTTTTCTATGGTCTGCTATTGCGGTCTGAATGAATCAGCTGGAGGAATAAAGCATGAAAATACTCGAATGTAAAGGTTGCGGCCACATTGAATTCGACGAAGCGCCCGATAAGTGCAAAGTATGCGGAGCAGCCAAAAGTGCTTTTGCAGAAAATCCCACTGCCATTCAAAAGCCGGCAAATCCCGCCGAGCTTACAGAAGGCGATAAGAAACATATCCCCCAGATTGTCGTGGTTAAAGAATGCGGGCTGATACCTGGCGGCTGCTGCACGGATGTTCACGTCAAAGTCGGAGAGATTGAACATGTTATGACCGATAAACATCTGATCCGTTACATTGATTACTATCTGAACCACAAGTTTATTTCCAGGGTATGGCTTTCTCCCGAGGTATGTCATCCGGCTGCAGCCCTGCACCTGAACGTTACGTCGGGAACGCTTACCGCTCTGGAGAACTGCAATATCCACGGAAACTGGTTAAGCGAAACTGCAATATAAGCCCTGGGCATGACGGCAGATAGTACTGCTTTTCGGCACCAGGTCAGAGAAGCGGGGTAAAGTGATGTCTGCAGCGATTCTCGGTGCCGTCATAGCTTCCATCGTTGCCACAGTTTTGGCCCTGATCATCGGCTACATAGTCATGCGCAAGCAGGACATGTCGTACGCGGCCGAGATCTCCGAGAAAAAATCAGAAATCCTCATAGAACGGGCAGAGAAACAAGCGCTTCACGAATCACTCCGGCTCGAAACTGACAGGTACCGGATTCTTTTCAACAACACACAGGATATGGTATTTATACATGGAGTCACACCAGAAGGAATCCCAGATACCTTCATCGAAGTAAACGATATCAGCTGCCAGAAACTGGAATATTCCCGCGAGGAACTAAAGGGGCTTACGTTGATGGATATCAATGCCTCCCCCCCTCCCGTGGCTATTCTCGGGTATTCCAGGGCAGACATGGTTGTGCTTTCCGATACAGACGTTGCCGAGAAAAGCAGGAAATACATCGCCCGTGAAGTACAGGACCAGGTGAGCAAAGTCCTGGATAAGCGCCAATTTGTTTACAACAGTGAATTCATCTCCCGAAACGGCAAAACAATACCTGTTGAAATTATTGCCCAGCGTTTCGACCTGCAGAACAAACCGTTGATAATGTGCACAGCACACGACATCACGGAACGCAAGCAAATCCAGCGGGCTTTACGCGACAGTGAACAGCGCTTCCAGGACTTTTTTGCACATTCACCTATCGGCGTCGCCCTGTATGACGGCCAGAGAGACCTGCTCAACGTAAACCAGGCGTGCCTTAAAATGTTCGGTATTCCTGATATAAGGGAGTTCGCGAAGTTTAATGTATTCGACAATCCTTTTATTCCAAAAACCCTGCGCGACAAAATAAGCAAAGGTGAAACAATCCGCTTTGAAGTTACCATGGATTTCAAGGACGTTCTGAAAAACTCTCTATTCATCAGCAGCAGGACAGGACAGGCCAGCTTCGACATAATGATACAGAATCTCGGGGTTGATGCCGAATACAAGCCAAAGGGCTACCTGTTCCAGGTCCAGGACAACACCCAGCGTGTAAAGGCCGAAGAAGCTTTGCGGCACAGCGAGAAACAGCTCCGGCAGGCAGAAAAAATGGAGGCCATCGGCTCGCTTGCCGGCGGTATAGCCCATGATTTTAACAACATTCTCACCCCTATTCTCGGGTATGCCGAAATCATAATGAGGACGACCCAGAAGACTGATCATATTTATACTTACATGCAGGAGATACACAGGGCCAGCAACAGGGCAAAAGAGCTGGTTAACCAGATACTGACATTCAGCCGCAAGACCGAGAAGGAAGGCCATCCGATCCACATCAGCCCCATCGTCAAGGAAGTGCTTGTACTCATACGCGCATCCCTGCCTGCGAACATTGAAATCAACCGCATAATTAAAACAGAGGAAGATGTAGTTCTCGCTGATCCGACACAGATACACCAGATCCTGATGAACCTCTGTACCAATGCCGGTCATGCGATGAAAGTAAAAGGCGGGATACTGGAAGTACGGCTGTCTGATTTTATGATAACAGGACGGTCCAATGAATTCCCGGGGTTAATTCCCGGCCGTTACCTGAGAATTTCCGTAAAAGATACAGGAACCGGTATTGACAAGTCTGTTCTCGGCAGGATTTTTGAACCGTTTTTTACAACAAAAGAACGCGGCGAAGGAACCGGTATGGGCCTGGCAGTAGTCCACGGAACCGTAAGCAGCATGAAGGGCACAGTCACCGTGGAAACAGAAGAAGGGAAAGGTTCGACCTTTAACGTGATACTGCCGCTCATAGAAAAGAAAGAAGAAGAAGCAATAGAGCAGGAAGAGCCGCTTCCCACAGGTACTGAATGCGTGATGTTCGTGGATGATGAACCTGAAATCACCAGAATGGCCGGCGAAATGCTCGGCCATCTGGGCTATACGCCAGTTCTGATGAATCACGGTATTGACGCAGCCAGAATGTTTGAGAATAACGCAGAGTATTTCGATCTGATAATAACCGACCAGGTCATGCCTGGCATGCGTGGAATTGAGCTCATACAGAAACTGAAGGCTATTCGCCCCGATATTCCAATAATATTGTGTACCGGGTTCAGCGATACGTTTGCCCAGAAACAGGCCGAGAACATGGGTGTAGCCGGGATATTGATGAAACCCATTATAATGAAAAATCTCGCGGAGATTATTCGTACAGCGCTCGCGGGAAGAAATAAATCGTAAAAGCCGGTCAGTCTATTCGATCGTCCTGGTATAAATTATCTTGTCGTCACCATCGGCGTAAAATCCCGCAATCCTGGCCTGCTCAGAATAACCCAGCTTGTGATAGAAACAACGCGTCGAGTCATACAATCCCTTGCCGGAAGTTTCGATTACACTCATCCTGCCACTGCGCGAGGCAATAAGTGTCTCGGCCTGCCTCATCAACGCACCGCCGATTCCCATGCGCTGACAAACGGGATCAACGACAAGCCAGTAAATATCAAAGGTGCCCAGAGTACAAGGTGTCGGGCCAAAGCAGATCCAGCCGACCGCTCTGCCGTTCGATTCTGCCGTAAAGGACTGGTAATGCCCTTCAGGCCCCTTCAGCAGGGCATCATCAAGTACTTCGCGCGCCACTTCTATTTCGTCCGGTCTGAAGTAACCGGTACCTTCTGTTATCGTAATTATTGCATTCCTATCTTCCACGCTGGTCCGCCTGATTACAAAAGCCCCCCGGGCAACATTATCCGGAATGGTTTTCGCAACAGGAGATTTCCGGAGTTTTAACCGTTCGGCCGCGTTTGAAACAACCATGCGTACAAACTCTTCACACGGCACTGACCCTTCAGACAACGCTGCAACAAATCCTGCATCCAGCGATATATCAGGGTTTGCATTGATTTCAAGCACGTAGACTTGACCTTCCTTGTCCATGCGCAGATCAACACGGACAAAGTCCCGGCATTCCAGCGCATGCCATGTCTTCAGGGCCACATCCTGAATCCTGGCGGCCATATCCTTGCTGATTTGCGCAGGAAGTACCCGGTTGGTATTCTTGTATTCAAAAGAATCAGGAAGCCATTTGGCTGCATAATCGATGATCCTCGGCTTGCCCTCTGCAAAGCCCGAGAACTCTATCTCCGCAACCGGCATTATGCGGATATCTTTTCCATCCTGGATCACTGAAACATTGAATTCCCTGTCACCCACATATTCTTCAACAAGAACAGGCTGTCCAAAATCCTTTTGAAGTCTTTGGACAGTCTCTTCGAGCTGTGGGCAATATCCTGCGAAAACTGAGCTGCTGCTTATGCCCTCACTTGCATCCGACTCCGCCGGTTTGACAATAAAAGGGCCTTTCCCAAGAGCTTCAGGCGAGAGGTTCCCATCAACAGGAATTATTGCTCCTCCAGGAACCAGAATACCGTATGCCCTCAGAACGGCTTTGGTCCGCCATTTGTTCAGAGTCAGGCTCAGGCAGGGTGCGTCACATCCGGTTGACATTTTTCCGTAGGCAGAACAGAGCGCCGGCAGGTGACTCGCATCCTGTGCCTCACCTATCAGACCTTCAACCAGGTTCCATACCACTGTTTCACTGGCTGACGCCAGAACTCCGGGTACATCCGACAAGCGCCTTACCCCAACGACACGGTAAGGAGCTCCTATCTTATCCATGGCCCCAGTAACAACCTTTACTTCATCAATAACACCCGCCCCGCTTTCCTTCCCGAATTCAGATAGAATCCACAGGTTCTCGGAAGTATCAGGCAGATTATAAAGAATAAGAACTTCAGGCAGCATAACCATTTTAACGTCCCTTGATTTTCCTCAATATCATTTATTTGCACGCTGCAGGCAAATGATTCTTCATCATTTTCCCACCCTCTGCAATGCGCTTGTAACTATCGCACAGATCAGGTCCTTGTACGAAAGACCCTCCTGCGCGGCGAGCAGGGGAAGATCGGAATGTCCAGGATTCAATCCCGGCAGCGTATTGATTTCCATGAAGCTGGGGTTGCCCGCATAATCCAATCTTATGTCGGCCCTTGCGGCATCACGACACTCAAGCGACAGATAGGCTTTGAGGGCCAGGGATTCTATTTCATCCCGCAAAATTTTATCTTCAACCCTGGAATACTTTACCAGCTTTCTCCAGTTCTCCTTGGTCTCAAACGAATAAATCTTTTCGCCCGCTTCCGGAAGTATTTTCACTTCCATTGTTCCAATGACACGGGCATCACGCCCTGTTCCGGTGATACCGATAGTAAATTCCCTGCCAGGCAGGAATTCCTCAACAAGAACAGGCTGATGAAAGCGCTCCAGCAGCATCTTACACGTCGACTCAAGCTGGTGGATTGATTCAATGCGTGAATGCTGATCGATCCCCTTTCCTGTCCCTTCGGCCACAGGCTTGGCAAAAAGGGGGAACTTCAGGTCACACGCGGACAAATCGGATATGGCGTGAACGAGTATGAAATCCGGGGTATTAATTCCGGCACCGCGTACCAGCTTTTTTGTCACCGCCTTATCCATGGTTACGGCGGAAACCAGGGGATCGGAAAACGTGTAGGGTATTCCGTAAACTTCCAGTATGCCAGGAACCTGCGCTTCACGGGAACGGCCTGACACACCTTCGGCAATATTGAAAACAAGATCCCAGCGATCCCCTGCCGTCAAGCGGGAACAGAGGGCACGCGCATTACCAACGCGCTGAACCCTGTACCCGAGAGCACTTATGGTATTATCAAGCGCCGATATGGTTTCTTCAGAATCAAATTCCGCGGACTGTTCCTCTGAAAAGCCTGCAGACAGGTAATCTTTTCGAAGATCGTAAACAAGACCTATAAGAAGACTCATTGGTGGACGCCCCTATTCAGCATTAACAGGGTGTGCCCTGCCGCGGCGGGTCTGATTACCTGCATTTGCAGGTTGGATTGTTGAAGCATGCCCCCTGGCCAGATCCCATACGCTTGGGGATTCCTTCAGCGGTCCAAGGTCAACAGCACTTGAGACTTCAGCGTATGGCTCAGGATAACTGACCAGCATCCCGTTGGAATTTCTCAACACCGTGTGCGTAGGGCTCATGGAAATAACATAGTTAGGCAGAACGGGAACCTTGCCGCCACCATGCGGCATATCAACAACAAAAGTCGGTATTGCAATTCCGCTCAACCTGCCGCGCAAGCTTTCCATGATCTCCACACCTTTCGACAGGGGTGTCCTGAAATGTTCAACGCCGGCGACAAGATCACACTGGAAAAGATAATACGGACGTACTCTCATTCGTATCAATCCCCTCAAGAGCTCTTCCATAATCTGCGGATTATCATTAACCCCTTTGAGCAGGACAGACTGGTTCCCGACCGGAATACCGTTGTCCACCAGTTTTCCACATGCTTCGGCAGCTTCCTTTGTAAGTTCGTTCGGATGATTGAAATGGGTATTGATCCAAAGAGGATGATATTTTTTCAGCATTGCAACAAGTTCATCCGTAATACGCGAAGGCAACGTGACCGGCGTCTTGGTTCCTATCCTTATTATATCAACTGTTTTGACGGACCTGATAGCCGATAAAATCTGATCAAGGCTTCTCGTGGACATTGTCAGCGGATCACCGCCCGAAATAACGACATCCCTGACTTCAGGATGATTCGAGAGATATTCAACGGTTTTTGCGATACGTGAGCTGGAAATACAGGATTCCCTCATGCCTGTTACACGCTTGCGTGTACAATAGCGGCAGTACATGGCGCACGCGCTTGTGGCGATAAGGAGAACACGGTCCGGATACCTGTGCACCAGTCCGGGCACCGGCATATTACCTTCCTCTTCAAGCGGATCCTCCCGCAGGAACGGGGGATTCCATAATTCCTTTTCCCTTGGAATTGACATCATGAAAACAGGGTCGGTCTCATCAAGTTTCTTAATAAGAGACGCATAATACGGGGTAATTGCCAGGGGAAATTTCCCTGATGCCGCAACAATATCCGAGCCTGCTTCCAGAGAAGGAAAATATTCCGCCAGTGCCTCAACACTCCGGATGCGGTTTTTCATCTGCCATTGCCAATCTTTCCACTGGGGGTCACCGGACATTTCCGCAAGCCTGGGAGAAAGTTTTTTATCGGAGAATGGGAATCTAAATGTCTCATTCTGTAAGAGACACGGTTCCTTGATGGAACACTTCAATTTCTTGTCCAGAGCGGGAATAGTTTCTTCTAAAAGACCTATGTCTGGTTCGTCTGCTTCTTCAAGCATGATTCTTCTTCTATCCTCTCTCCACGTAATCTCGATCTCTAATGGTCAAGCTTTCAACAAAATCGCGTAACAACCATCAAGTCGTTTGTTTTTTGCCATTCTCCAGCATCAACAAAATATGTCAATACGAAATCCTCACTTTTTTAACTTTTACTCAAACGTTCCTTCCGACAAACCATCGACGATCTCGCGGAGAATTTCATCCCACGCTCCCGATTTTTCCGCCATCCCGACAAGCTCAATAACAGAAGCGGAAAATTCAGAAGGATATTTCCGAAGAGCCTGACTCATAGACGTCCCCTGTTCCATCGCTTCCTTAATCGAAGAGATAACAGCCCGGAATGCTGCGTCGTTCTCTTCACCTGCAACAACCTCCAGCGTGCGAAGTACCGGAACCCTTCCCCGGGTCAATCGGAGAAATTTGCGCCAGAACCTGGCGTTTCGCTGCTGTTTATCCGGTAAATTCATTTTTTATCTTCGCAGGTAAATTCCAGGCATCAAATTTCCGATTCGTTACCCGGTACATATCTGAAAATCCACTGAAGGGCCGCATAAGAATCTGTAAGCTTCTTTAAAAGATCACTAAGCTTGAATTCGTCCAGTTCGAGCCGCTTCAAAACACCGGGGATCATTCTAGTCAGCATGTGATCACCCGGGTTCCCTATCAACTTTGCATGCGTCACGACATAGGCAAGATTCAGACAGTCTATTTCGCGTGATGTAGATGGACCGTGATGCCATTTGATAAGGTGGGCTATGGCAGCATCGAAATTCCAGTATTCCGCCGCCCAGAAACCAACCTCGGCATGGGAAACCCCCAGCACCCTTATTTCAGCGTCTATCATACGTATGTGATCAGACCGGGATAAGGCTATGATTTGATCAAATTCCTCTGGAAAACGCTGGCTCAGAACGAGGCGCCCGATGTTACAGAGCAATCCAGCCATGTGCATGTCCGTATTAGTGTGGCATATCCCTGAGGCTTTCATGTAATCCGCCGCTACAGCCGTGCCAAGCGAGTGTCGCCATAGCGCCGACATGTCAAACGTTTCATGCGAATATTCCTTTATTGCAGACGACAGCATTATGCCGGAAAAAAGATCGCGCAGGTGTGATATACCCAAAAGAACCACGGCTTCTTCAATACTGTGTATCTTCCGTTCCACGCCAAAGAAAGCTGAATTTACCATTTTCAGCACATTGGCCGTAAGAACAGCGTCAGAAGCTACAATGTTCGCCAGCTCATGAATTGACGAATTCTCGGAGGTAATCAGGCGCTGGGCACGCTGAAGAATTTCGACAATTGTCGAAAGACTACGCCCCTTGTGGAGCTCACGTTCAACCTTTATCTTGAAGTCATCAGTCCTTATCACTGTATTCTTCCTCAAGCTCTCTTACCATGCAGTATTTTAGAAGATGCATCTGTTCATCATCTTCAACCGAGGAAAACAGCTTGTTAATGACTTCTTTCTTCCGCTGGTATTCCTGATCCGCAGAAGCATTGATAGCCATCTTGTAATAGTGATCGGCACCGGGCGCGGCATGTTGTTCAGCTGCATTCATAATATCAACGTGGGTGATACCCCGCAGATTAAGAACACTGATCATGGCTTCAGAAAGATGTGATTCCGCTTTCAGCAGAACCTTGCCGTCATGAACAAGGTCCCTTTGAAGGACCATTCCAGGCTTAACTTCACGCACATGCAGCATCATTGTCATTCACCCGGTTTTCTTGCGAAAAAGCTTCTCCCAAGACAAAACAACATGTTGTCAGCCGGAAATATACATTTTTCCGGAATGATTTGCAAGATTACACCCTGCTGCCAACCATAATTTATACTCTTCCACTTTGTGGTTCATTGGGGTTATTGTATCCAACCTTTTGGACAGCATATGAAGAAAAATCTTATTCTCGCATCAGCATCGAAACGACGGAGCAAAATACTCTCTGAGCTGGGAGTGCCTTTCACCGTTGTCAGCCCGGATGTTGATGAGTTAATCCATATTGAGAACCCTGAAGGTACAGTAATTGAAAATTCGCTGCGCAAAAACGAATGGTGTCGAAACAGGTTCAAAGACGCATATATCATATCCGCCGATACGATCGTGGAATTCAACGGCCATATTGTAACCAAACCCGAATCGATTGATGAAGCCCGCAGGTTTCTCAGGATGTTATCAGGCCAGACCCACAGGGTATTCACCGGCGTGGCTTTCTCCCGGCCCGGGCTGCCTCCTGAAACACGTGTCGATATTTCTTTTGTAACTTTTAAAAACCTTTCAGAAGAGCTGATCACCGACTACCTTCACAGGGTTAACCCAATGGACAGGGCCGGCGCTTACGACATCGATGAGAACGGTGACCTGCTTATTGCTTCATTCAACGGTTCGCGCACGAACATAATGGGATTGTCAGCAGAAACCGTAGTTGATCTGCTTAAACCCGAAGGTTTCATGTGAAACTTAAACCTTTCTCCATAGGGAACCTGGCCATTGACCCGCCGGTAATGCTGGCGCCCATGGCCGGCTACACTGACTCCGTTTTCCGGTCAATATGCAGAAGATATCACTGCCCGGTGACACTGACCGAGGTAGTCAACGCGGAGGGTACAATTCGAGGGGGGCACCAGACTCTGCACCTGCTCGAAACCGACACGGAAGAACGACCACTCGGAGCCCATATCTACGGAGCAGACCCCGACAGACTGGCCCTGGCAGCCTCTATAATCGAGAAAATGAACCTGTTCGACTTCATCGACATCAACTGCGGTTGTCCTGTCCCTAAAATTGTAAAGAAAGGTGCCGGAGCCGCACTCATGCGAAGTCCTGAGAAGATCGGACAGATAGTAAGAACAGTAAAGGCCGCCGTCTCCCTGCCGGTAACAGTTAAAACACGCATAGGGTTGTCCCCGGAAAAGATGAATATTCACGAAGTTGCCCAGGCAGTTGAAGACGGAGGCGGTAGCGCTATTTTCATTCACGCACGGTTTGCATCAAGACGTCACAGCGGCGAAGCAGACTGGGAAGCCCTGTCGCGGATCAAATCCGAAAGATCCATTCCAGTTATTGGCAATGGAGGCGTTTCCTCGGCCGATGATGTTTTCAGAATGCTTGAACAGACTGGAGTTGACGGCGTAATGATCGGCCGGGCCGCAGTGGGCAATCCGTGGCTGTTCGATGAAATATATTGCCGGGTCAACAACCTGCCATGGTCAAAACACTCACTTGAAGAACACCGCGCCATCATAATGGAACATCTGGAAAAGCTGGTTTTGCTGAAACAGAAGGAACACCGATACAAGAAGAAGGGCAGCACGCCCGTCGATCAGGGGGCGGCACTGCATTTTCGTGCTCATCTGCACCAGTACCTGCGTGGCTTCCGTGGCTGGCCGGACGTGAGGAGGCACCTGAACACCATGCACACGACAGAGGATATCCACAAAGCCGTCGACTGGATCATTGTAAACGAGGCTTAGCTTCCTCCTGATACCCGCGCTTCCTGATGATGCTCAAGCCAACCAAGGGGACACAAAAATGCGAATATGTCTGCAATTACATAAACCTCTGTTCACCGCCCGATTCTTATGCTTTTCATTGCTTGATTACATAGCCCCGTAATGTTTGAATCATGTTTTTACGGAACCAAACCATGAAGAAACAAACGGAAATTACGGTCATAAACAGGACCATTGAGCGGGCCAAGCAGGAGCTTGAGCACATGATCGACCTGAACCCCCAGGTCATGCTGCTTGTTGACCGAAACGGCAGGGTCGTAAGGGCCAACCGGGCTCTTCTTGAACTGATAGGACTGCCCGACTTCAAGAAGATCCTCGGCAAAGGTTTGAACGATCTGTTCCCATGTGAGGATAAGTCATTCTTCCAGAGTCTTCTTTCCAGTAAAGGCGGTTATGATGTACAAGAGATCAAGGTGATTTTCGGACCGCAGATCTATCGCATCATGCGTTTCGCGATAGTCAGTTCGGATAACGATGTTTCGGTTATTATTGTAAATGACATAACATCCGAGAAGGAACAGGCCTTTCACCAGGAAAAGAAATTCAAGAAGGAAGCGGTTCAGGCCCTGATGGGCGGATTGATGCACAATGTCAATCAACCGCTTACTGTAATCATGGTGCAAGCCCAGTTTATGCAGCTGGCTCTTGAAAAAGGGCTCGCGCGACCGGAAGAAATGAAAAAAGAGCTTCAGAACATAATGACGCTCACCATGCAAATTGCTGACATGCTGAAGACTGTTGAACGTCCCAAAGATTTTGTAACTCAGCCATATCTCAACGGTATTGATATTCTTGACATCCAGCAGTCCGGCAACGAAACAGCCAAAACAATCGTCACCGGCCCCGCCTCCCTCGATGTGATCATGCTTGCGTTGGAAACGCACGATCCCGGCGCGGGCATGCACGCCATGCGCACAAGTAAATATGCAGGCATTATCGCCGCCCACATGAACCTGAACGAGAAGGAACAGAACATCGTAAAGCGTTGCGCTTACTTTCATGATATAGGGAAGATCGGCATCGCCGATAAGATTCTCCAGAAACCGAAAGCACTCACCAATGCAGAAACCATCGCCATGCAGGCACATACCGAAATCGGTTATAACTTTCTCTCAACATTCCCCCTCTTGCGCGATGAAGCCGAAACTGCCTTTACTCACCATGAAAGGTGTGACGGAAAGGGTTATCCCCGCGGGTTGAAGAAGAAGGATATCCCCGTTTTCTCAAGAATAGTTTCCGCTGCAGATGCCTTTGATGCATTGCACTTCAGCCGGTCATACCACCCCGCAACGCCGGCGGATACTGCACTGGCAAAAATAGAAGAAGGTTCAGGTCCGCAGTTTGACCCGGAAGTTGTGGCTGTTTTGAAACAAAACATCAGCGAAATGACCTGCGCCATTTAAACTTCCTTTTCGACAGCAACCTGCGTATTATAGTAACTTAAGAATATGTCATGAACGAATCAACCAACAATGCCTTAATCGATCTGCTTATTAAGAACGAAGAAGCTATTGGCAGCTTATACAAGGCATGTGCTCTTCAGTTTCCCGGCTTCGCAGAATTCTGGCAGAAAATCGCTCTTGAAGAAAAAGCACACGCCGATGTGCTCAGGGAGCTGGCCAAGCACCTGCAAAATCAAAAAGTTCTCCTGAATCACCGGAAGTTCAACACTACCGCCGTACAGACAACCATCGATTATATTTTAAAACAAAGGGAGAAAGTCGAGTCCGGTTCGATGACCCTGCTGCAGGTCCTGGCTGCTGCCCAGGACATTGAACAGTCCATTGTGGATAGAGATTTTTTTGAGGTGTTTGAAACCGACTCAGCATCAATGAGGTTGGAATTCGCAGCACTTCGTAAACATACAGTCGAACATACCGCCTGCATTACAGCAGCATTGAATAAATTAAGAAATCCGTAATCATCCGGGAGCAAGCCATGGATATTAAGAACAAGGTTATAGAATCACAGAAACAGATTATTGATTCTCTTGCTGAATGCGAGCTTCAGATTTGCCATCTTTACCAGAAATTTGCCGCGCGTTTTCCTGAAATGAAGAACCAATGGCTTGGGCTGGCCGCTGCGGAACAAACACATCACAATCTTCTTAAGACTATGCATAGCATACTGAAAAAAGGTAATTTATTCTATAACCTCGGCAAGTTCAGCGATGAAGCAATCCAGCTTATGATTGTCCTGATCCGAGATTCGCTGAAAAAGGCTGATCTTCCCGACTTTAAATCAGTAGAAGCCATCGCAATTGGCCTGCAAATTGAATCCTCCATAATGGATTCCCATTTCTATGACGTGGTGAGCTCCGACGCACCTGAGTTCAAAATCATCGCCGAGAGACTGTCAGCGGACACCCAAAAACACGTGGAACTGATCCGTAACCATTTCATGCAGAATAGCAAATGACGCCGAAAGTCTTTTCTGGCGATAACACCATAGGTGTCTTGTCATGCAAAAAACACTTACATGCCTGCTTCTGACAATCCTGGTTATCATCCCTTCCATTCTGAACGCCGCAACAAACTGGAGGATCGTGCTTCCAGATGAACCTTCCCCTGTGGAAAACACCGCAGCAAAGGAGCTCCAGTTGCATTTGCAGAAGGTTACTGGAGATGACTTTCCCATCACCGCGGAAAAGGATGTTCCCGGGGATCTAAAATCAGCAATATTCGTCGGAAATACCTCAAAATCCCCAAAAAAGAAATTTGCCTTTGACGAAATTTTTATTCAGTCGAAAAAAGGAAATCTGATTCTTTCCGGACATTCAAGGAGGGGTGCGCTTTATGCCGTGTACACATTCCTGCAGGATGTTGTGGGCGTTCGCTGGTGGACTCCTGAAGATACGTTCATTCCTAAAAAACAGTCGCTTGATATTCCACACAGGTTGAACATTTCCTACGCCCCGAAGATGATCTCCCGTGAAATGTATCACCGCCGGGCACAGCCTGGCATCTTCTCTGCACGCATGAAAGGGAATGGTAATATACCGCCTGAATACGGCGGACGTGTGAGCATCATCCATTTCGTACATTCATTTTACAAAATCATTCCGCCAGAACAATACTTTGATAAACACCCGGAATGGTTCAGCGAAATCAACGGGAAACGGACCTGCGATCATGCCCAGCTCTGCCTGACAAACGAGGAACTATGCAAAGAAGTTACGAAGAAGACACTCGAAACACTGGGAAGAAATCCCGATGCACGTTTCATCGATATCAGCCAGAATGACTGGCACAAGAATTGTACATGCGAGAAATGCAAGGCCCTGGATGAGAAAGAAGGTTCTCCTGCCGGACCTCTTGTACATTTCCTGAACAAGGTGGCAACCGAGGTGGAGAAAGAATTCCCTGACGTGCTTGTCGAATCGCTCGCATACCAGTACACGCGCAAGCCTCCGAAATTCGTGAAACCGCGGGACAATGTGCTGATCCGTCTCTGTACAATTGAATGTTCATACATTCAGCCTCTCACTGGTGAGCAGAACAGGAAATTTGCAGAAGACATGGAGGGGTGGAATAAAATCGCGAAGCACTTGTTCATATGGGATTACGTTACCAACTACGCTGACTATATCGGCCCGCACCCGAATCTCCGCGTACTTGCCCCAAATGTGCGCTATTTTGCCGATAACGGTGCAGTCGGACTCTTTGAAGAGGGTGAAGGAGACGACTTCGCCGATATGCGCAACTGGATGCTGATGCGTCTGATGTGGGATCCGTCCCTCGACGATAAAGTCCTGTTCCGGGAATTCTGCGAGGGATATTACGGAAAGGGAATCTCCCGGTTTATTCATGAGTACTGGGACATGCTTATTAAGCAGGCGGAAAAATCAGGAATCTATCTCGGGTGCTTTGGAGTCACATCCGATAAATGGGTCGATCTGGAAACTCTGAACCGAATCACGGAAATCATGAACAATGCTGTCAGGAAATCAGGAGAGATTTACGGAGGTTCTTCTGCTGAACTTAAACATCTGCTCAAGGCAAAAATGGCAATCGATCATGTATGGCTTTCGCGCTATTACCCGCTGCGCTGTGAATCACGGGAAAAGAATCTACCCTTCCTCGGCCCGAAAGACCCGCTTAAAGCAGTCATGGAGTTTGTCGCTCTGTGTCATGAGAACAAAACAAAAGCGCACCGTATTGATAATGAAGGAAAGAAATTTGAGACTTATTTAAACAGCCTGTCCGGCATGTTCACATCGCGACAGTTCATTCCGGAAATGTGCAAAAACATTCCTGCAGATACATGGCTGGTATTCGATGATGCGTTATTTGAAAATTTCAAGGATACCGCGACACGCGTAGAGGACACCAATGCCTCGGATGGGTGGACCACCAGAATGCCAACCCAGGTCGACTGGAACACGGGTTACAAGCCTGCCATCAAAGGCAGATTTCATGTTTATGCCTCCATGCGATGTGACGCAACAATAGACTCGGGCAAGGCCGGCTCGCTGGGCGTATACAACTTCCAGGAGAAAAAAGGACTCGTGAGCAAAACACTCAAAATCGAGGAAGTCAAAGGAGATAACTACCGGTGGATTGATCTCGGCACGGTTGACTTCTCCGCCGGGGCGGGTGTCTGGTTTGCGCACGGCCATCTTCCTGAAGTACAGGCATTGTATGTTGACCGCATTGTGCTTGTCATGGAATAGCTGTTATTTCTGAAAGG
>Ga0156394_1011_pt1 | contig 17147 bp, 14 predicted proteins | sample RifOxyA3_FD_108038 | JGI IMG/M metagenome (GOLD analysis project Ga0156394, IMG submission 108038) | Lentisphaerae bacterium RIFOXYA12_FULL_48_11 | reverse complement strand
GATGTTTGTTTCGCTGATTGATGTTGTTCCGGGGTGCAAAGCCGCAGATCTTCAGCTTTCTCCCAAGCAGGCGAGAATCATTAAATTGCTGGCCGATGAAGGTGGCATGTTTCTTAATGACCTGTTGAAGGAAATGGGTGTGACTGTCGGGCCTGTTCGAAGTCTGGAACGGAAAGGGCTTGTGCAGATTGTTGCCTCTGAAATCCGGCGTGATCCTTTTGCCAAATTGACGATTCTTCCATCGCATGCTCTGCAGTTAATGCCTGAACAGAAACAGGCGTTAAATATGATTGAGGAATGTTCTGATAAGATGGAGCCTGAGGGTGGGGATTGTAGGGAAAATGCGGCCATTGGTTCAGGGGCATCGACAGAATCAAAGAATCTCCCTCATGTGATCTTATTGTATGGGGTTACAGGAAGCGGCAAGACGGAAGTTTATCTTCAAGCAATAGATCATGTGCAGAAGAAAGGCCAGGGGGCTATTGTTCTTGTTCCGGAAATATCACTCACGCCTCAAACGGTTGAAAGATTTGTGAGCAGGTTTGGTGACAGGATCGCTGTTCTGCACAGTCATCTTTCGGATGGGGAACGCCATGATGAATGGCACAGGATTAATGACGGTAAAGCTGATATTGTTGTAGGTGCCCGGTCTGCTGTTTTTGCCCCTGTAAAGAACCTTGGGCTGATTGTAGTGGATGAGGAGCATGAACCAAGTTATAAGCAGGAAGAAGCTCCCCGATACAATGCAAGGGACGTTGCGGCGATGCGTGGCCGTATTGAGGGCTGTGCTGTGGTGCTCGGTTCGGCGACACCCTCTGTTGAGTCTTGGTTCAACGTGCGTAAGGGGAAATATCTCCTGTCCAAATTGTCGATCAGGGCTGATGGCAGGAAAATGCCTGTAATGCGCATTATCGACATGAGAATTGAAACTGAGCGCTTAGGGCACGCAAGTGTATTTTCAAGAGAATTACTCGAGGCTATAAAACTTCGCCTGGAAAGATCTGAACAGACGATCCTGTTCTTGAACCGGCGCGGTTTTGCTACATCAATGATATGTCCCAAATGTGGTTATGTTGCAAAGTGTGATCAATGCAGTGTTTCCTATACTTATCACAGAAACAGCGAAGAGTTAAGGTGTCATATATGCGGAGTCAGGAAAAGTATTCCGGCAAAGTGTCCGGGTTGTCAGGACCCGGCCTTCAAGTTTACGGGTATCGGGACACAAAGGGTGGAGAACGTGCTGGCCAAGTGTTTTCCTCATGCCAAGATACAACGGATAGATGCTGATATTACTACAAGCAAAGATTCGTATGACCGGATTTTCGGTGATTTTCGTACAGGCAAGACAAACATTCTGATTGGCACACAGATGATTGCGAAAGGATTGCATTTTCCGAACGTCACTCTGGTTGGGGTGATTTATGCGGACTTGAGTCTGCACATACCTGACTTTCGTGCTGGTGAAAGGACGTTTCAACTACTTGCCCAGGTTGCAGGCCGAGCGGGTAGGGGTGAAGTTTCGGGTGAGGTTATTGTTCAGACCTACACGCCGTTTCATACGGCAATACAAGCTGCCCGGCGTGTTGATTTTGAAGGATTTTGCGATCAAGAAATAGAGTTCAGACGTGAGTTGAACTATCCGCCTTTTTCTCATCTTGTGTGTATAACCGTGAAGGGGGGCTCTGCTGGTAAGACTTCTTTCTGTACGGAGGCGCTATTGAAGAAACTCAAGGGAAGGCTTTCGGAGAATGTTATAATTTCGGATGTTACTCCAGCTCCCCTGTCTAAGGCGAAAGGTTACTACAGGTTCCAGATAATGATGCGCTGTGCGTCACCAAGTCGTATGGCTGTCCCGGTAAATGAAATTGTAAAACAGTTCAAGTTCCCGGATGGGGTCGGTTGCTCAGTTGATGTAGATGCTCTCAACCTGATGTGATTTTTTGAAAAGCGCTGTGTATCTGCTTTGGGATTTACTCGCGCATTTTGTTTGCCGGTTGTGGCGAAAGTCGTATAGTACGCGGAAATATTTGTTCTTATGAAGGGGTATGAATAATGCAGAGTGCCAAATTTTACGTTACCACGCCGATTTACTATGTGAATGCCAAGCCGCACATAGGCCATGCGTACACTACTATACTGGCCGATGTGCTTGCTCGATATCACAGGCTTATGGGTGTGCCCAGCTTCTTTCTCACCGGGACAGATGAACATGGCCAGAAAGTCTCCCAGGCGGCCGAGAAAGCAGGCATGACTCCTCAGCAGCAGGCTGACGGCACGGTTGTGCGTTTCCAGGATGCCTGGAAGAAATTCGAGATAACGAATGATGACTTCATCAGGACAACCGAGCCCAGGCACAAGACGGTGGTACAGGCCATTCTTCAGGATCTTTTTGATAAAGATGAAATATACCGGGCGGATTATGACGGATGGTACTGTGTGACCTGTGAAAGATTTTTTACCGAAAAGGATCTTATTGATGGTAAGTGTCCCGAACCTGGGTGTGGCAGAGATGTTGAGAAAATAAGGGAGTCGAATTATTTTTTTAGAATGAGTAAATATCAGGACTGGCTGATGCAGTACATTCAAGACAACCCTAAATTCATCCAGCCTGATTTTCGTCGCAATGAGACTCTTGGGTTTCTGAAAAAGAAATTAAATGATCTGTGTATTTCGCGTCCCAAGAGCCGCATGAGTTGGGGGATCGAACTGCCTTTTGACAAAGCTTTTGTGACGTATGTCTGGTTCGACGCGCTTTTAAATTACATAACTGCCATCGGTTATCTTTCCGATGAGGCCAAATTTCGAAAATGGTGGCCGGCATCCTGCCAGCTGATTGGCAAGGATATTCTTACCACGCATACAGTATACTGGCCAACAATGCTGAAAGCCATGAATCTCCCCCTGCCGGAAACCGTATTTGCTCATGGCTGGTGGTTGTCCGGCCGTGAAAAAATGAGCAAAACCCTTGGGAATGTTGTTAATCCAATGGAATATGCGGACAAGTACGGTGTTGATGCGTTTCGATATTTCCTGATGGCTGAAATGTCTTTAGGACAAGATGCAGATTTTACTGAAGATGTTTTCCTCCGACGGTATAACACGGACCTTGCTAATGATCTCGGCAATCTGCTTAGCAGAGTCATGAAATTGATAGGCAGTTATTGTGATGGCCTTGTTCCTTCTGTTGGAAGTCTTGGCCAAGATGAAGAATTTTTGAAAAAAGTTGCCCTTGCTGCCGTTGAGAAGATGGCTGATGCCGTAGCCAGAATGCGCATAGATATTGGCTTGGCTGAAGTTGCTACGGTTGTGCGGGAGACAAATCGTTATCTCGAAAAGACACAGCCCTGGACACTTGGCAAGAAAGGAGAAAAGGAACAACTCGGTACTGTTATGTATTTCTCTGTTGAAGTGCTGAGGATTGTAAGTGGTTTGCTTTATCCTGTAATGCCGACACAGATGATTGTTTTAAGAAAGGCGTTGGGACTTTCTGAATCACAACCTGATTTCAGCAGTCTGAAGACATGGGGAGTGATAAAGCCCGGTGCGCCGATAGGGCAGATGATAAATCTTTTTCCAAGGATTGCGCCTGCGGCGCAAGATGACAAAGAAAGAAAGGGTTCAGCTATGACGGAAGTACCGGTGTTGGCTAAAACGCAAAATGTTCCTGAGCAAAAACAACCTATTGCGGCACCTGCAGGTGTTGCCCAGATTGAATATACCGACTTTACGAAAGTTCAGCTTTGTACAGCTGTTATTGAAAGCGCGGAAAAGGTGGAAGGTGCGGACAAGTTGTTACGTCTGCAGATAAAGATTGGCGATGAAGCGAGACAGATTGTTGCGGGGATTGCTTTGCATTATAAACCTGAAGAATTGCCTGGTAAACGAATCGTGGTCGTTGCAAATTTAAAGCCTGCAAAGATCAGGGGTGTCGAGTCCAATGGCATGTTGCTGGCGGCCTCAAGCGGTGGCGTAATGAAGTTAATTACTGTTGATGGTGAATTACCCTCGGGTGCCGTTGTTAAGTAATTGAGAGTGTGGGTTGGTGTTCCATTATGGTGGTGATGTGGTTGTCGATGTGCCATGAGATTACCGACCTTTCTCGGGTGTAAAGACAGGTTGTTCCTTGGTAGAGTCCTAACTCCTTGCAGTAGAGTCGATTCTGATGTTTTTTCTTCCTAGCTAATCCTGTCTGCAATGTTTCAAAACATTAATTATTCCTGCAAAAAATCGATAAATTAATTGACATTGGGTGGGTCAAAGTGTTGAATTATGTCATAAAAGGTCAAGGTATGGACGAAAGTAACGTCATATTGGAGAACGAAATAAAGGGGCAGGGAATTTTTGTAGGAGAATTCCTTCATTCCCTTGATCCGAAGAAACGGCTGACCATTCCATCGGAGTGGCGGGCGCAAGTCGGGTCACCTAAGAGCCTTTATGTTCTTCGTGATGTTACGGACAAATGTCTGTGTGTTTTCCCGACCAGTGAGTTGCAGCGCCGTATCGAACGTATCAGGCACCACTCGATTGCTGATGCGAGGGCGCGTCAATTTACAAGGATGCTTGGTTCGCAATCGGATCTGGTTGCGTGGGATTCGCAGGGGCGAATACGTATCAAAGATGACCTTCTGAATTTTGCGGATCTTAAAGATCAGGTTGTTCTTGTTGGTGCTTTTCACAGTTTTGAACTGTGGAGTCCTGACAATTGGAACAAGGTCAGCGGAACGGATCGTGGAACGATTCATGAAGCTGCGCAGTATGTCGGGTTCTGATGGTTTGTCTAAGAACGAAATAAGCCGCGTGTGGCAGGATGCATGAGTCGGTTTTGATGCGGGAGGTTGTTGATCTGCTGGTTGTAAAGCAGGGCGGAACCTATATCGATGGGACTCTTGGCAATGGTGGCCACACGAGAGCGATAATAGAAAGGGCTGGCGCGAAGAGTTTTGTAATGGCGTTGGACAGGGATGAGCTTGCGCTTGAGCGGGCGGGGAAAGTGCTGGACGTTTTCAGAAATCAAGTATGCCTTGTTCATGGAAATTTTTCAGAGATGGCTGAGGTTGCGCGGAGCAAGGGCATCAATACTGTTGATGGAGTGCTGCTTGATCTTGGTGTTTCGTCGGAGCAGCTGGATGAGGGATGTCGTGGGTTCAGTTTCATGCGTGATGGTCCTCTGGATATGAGAATGGATCAGCAGGGTAATGATATGACTGCAGCGGATTTGGTTAATGGGCTTGGTGAAAATGAGCTTTGTGAAATTTTGATTGAATTTGGCGAAGAAAAAATGGCCAGGCGGGTGGTCAAGGCAATTGCAAGGGAGAGGGAAATAGAGCCAATCCGTACAACCGGTCGACTGGCGGGAATTGTGGAGCGAGCTATGGGGGGCAGGCGTGGGCGTGTTCATCCTGCGACCAAGACTTTCCAGGCCCTTCGAATCAAGGTTAATGATGAGCTGGGTTCATTGAAAAAGGGATTAGAGGGTGGGCTTAGCTTATTGGGGATGGAAGGGCGAATGGCTGTGATTTCATTTCACAGTCTGGAGGATCGGATTGTTAAGCGATTTTTTGCAGGTCATTCCGGGAAATGGGAATCGCTTCAGGGTGGAGGGGCTGAGTGGGTTGGAGAAAAACCCAGGATGCAGATTTGTACGAAGAAGCCGATAGAGGCATCCATTGCTGAGATGGATCGGAACCCGAGGGCGAGGTCCGCGAAGCTGCGAGTGGCTGAGAAAAGTGAAATGATGTGAAAGAGGGGATGAGAATATGATTCGTAAAAACAGAAAGAAAAGATTGCATGGTTTTGTGCTTCCAGCGCCCTTTACGGGGATTGTCGTGGCCGGAGCCCTTCTTGCATTGTCGTATGTCTGGCTGGACTGCCGCTGTGAATCGATAGGTCGTGACATCAAGAAGCTGGAAGCCGAAAAGGTTCAGTTGAAAAAGGATATCCTCAGTGAGGAGTCGAGGTGGAGCAAGATGAAGTCACCTGCAAACATTGAGGCGGTCCTTGCCAAACACAATATTGTGATGACTTGGCCGAGGCAGGACCAGGTCGTAAGGCTTTATGATGCGGGGGTAAATACGGATGTTGCGGTAAAGAAGAGGAATAGTTCTTTGACTTATATGAAACGTGATAAGGCTGTTATTCATGACTGATCAACATACGAAGTGGCGGTTCACGGCCAGTATAGCTGTTTTGTTGCTGGCTTTGATCGGGCTGGGCGTACGCCTGGCCTTTTTGCATCTTGGGCTGGAGGAAAAAAAGCGGGATGGTTTTGAAAAAGCGCGTAGCCTTGAAAAGAAGATAAATCCTGGCCGAGGGATTATCTGTGACTGCAAGGGGGAGAATAACATTCTTGCGCTTAATCTCTTTGTGAAAGATGTGTGTGCGGATCCTTCGTTGATCGTGAAAAGTAATCAGGTGGTAAAAGTTGCCTCAGTGCTGGCAGATAAGCTCAATTTACCTTCTGATGAATTGGCGATTCGGCTGAACCAGCCTGATAAAAGATTTGCTTATGTAAAGCGTATGGTCAGACAGGAGTCTGTTGCCGAGCTTGAAAAACAGAGAATTGCCGGGATTTTTTACCAGGACACAACTGCAAGATATTATCCCCATGGTTCGTTTATGTGTCACATTATTGGGTTTGTCAATCATGATGGCATCGGCAGTGCAGGCATTGAGCAACAGATGGATAAGTATCTCAGGGGTAGTCCTGGCTCTATCGAGTCCCGGGTGGATGCGCTCAGGCAGGAGCTTTATGAAGAACGCTCGCATTATATTCCTCCGCTTGATGGTGCCAATGTTGTTCTGACAATTGACCAGAATCTTCAATACATAGTGGAGAAAGCGCTTGATGAGGCAATGATTCAGCATCATGCAAAAGGTGCCTGGGTGATTGTTGAACGAGTTAAGACCGGAGAAATACTTGCCATGGCCAGCAGGCCAGCCTATGACTTGAATGAATTTACCACAGCGGACAACCACGTAAAACTTAACAGGTCGATAGGGCTGGTTTATGAGCCGGGATCTACTTTCAAGCCGGCAGTGATAGCTGCAGCGCTGAATGAAGGTACGGTGAAACCTGAGACGGTTTTTCACTGTGAAAACGGTGCTTGGATGTATAAGAATCGTGTGCTCAGAGATTACCACGCATATGGGCACCTGACGGTTGCGGACGGTGTAAAGAAGTCTAGTAATATCCTCACGGCTAAGGTCGCTTTGACGCTTGGTGATAAGAAAATACACAGGTATTTGAGCGCTTTTGGTGTTGGTCTTAAGTCTGGTCTTGATCTGCCTGGGGAAGAGAACGGGATTCTTCGATCACCGTCCGAATGGTCGGGAATTAGCGCTACCCGTATAGCAATTGGGCAAGGTGTTGCCGTTACGGCGCTTCAGATGGTGAACATGATTTCGGCCATAGCCAATGATGGGTGCCTGATGAGACCTTATGTAATCCGTCAGGTTCAACGCAGTAATGGAACGATACTGGTTGATACAAAGCCTGAACTGTTGGCACATCCGATATCTCCAGAAACGGCTGCTGTCATGAAGAAGCTTCTGGCTCGTGTGACGGAAGATGGCGGTACGGGTGTGAAGGCGAGGGTTGAGGGGTACGAAGTTGCTGGAAAGACGGGAACTGCTCAGAAGCCGGTAAATGGCGGATATTCAAGTACCGCTTACACGGCATCGTTTCTGGGCTTCCTGCCGGTTGAAGATCCGGAGATTGCCATGGTTGTTGTTGTTGATGAACCACAACCTGTTCATCTTGGTGGTGCCGTGGCTGCTCCTGTTTTCAGTAAAATTGCAAATCAGGCTGTTAGATATCTTGATATTCAACCTTTCAAAGATAACAGAACCATAGCCAGAAAGAATGTTGTCGTGTCGTATAAAAATGCCATGCCTTCTCGGCATTTGGTTGTGGATAATTCTGGAATGGTAAAAAGGGATGGTTTTCAGGAATGAAGCTGAGTGCATTACTCAAGGATGTCCATTATTTGTCTGTTACAGGGCAAAAGGACGGTGAAGTGACTGGTGTGGCGTGTGACTCGCGTCAGGTCCGGTCGGGGTCTTTTTTCGTTGCCATCCCCGGGACGGAAAAGGATGGATGGTTGTTTTTAAAAGATGCTCTTGAGAGAGGGGCCATTGCGGTTGTTTCGGAACATGATGAACTGATCAATCGTGATGTATGCCATATATGTGTACAGGATGCCAGACAGGCTCTGTCTGATCTTTCATGCGCATTTTACAATCGCCCGAGTGATAGACTTCAGGCAGTAGGTATAACTGGTACCAACGGCAAGACGACAACTGCTTATATGAGCAGCAATATTTTACGGTTGGCGGGAAGAATGCCGGGCCTGCTTACCACGGTTGAATATCGTATAGGTGAGCGTACTATCCCTGCCGGACGTACCACTCCTGAATCACCGGCATTACAGTCTATGTTCTCCCAGATGATAACTGCCGGATGCAAGAGTGTCGTCATGGAAGTTTCATCGCATGCCTTGAGTCAGAAACGAACCTTTGGAATTGACTATGACGTTGCAGTCTTTACGAACCTGACCAGGGATCATCTAGATTATCACAAGACGTTCGAGCAGTATTTTGAGGCAAAACTGCTTTTATTTAAAGGTTTGGGCCATGGTTTAAAGAACGCAAAGGCTGTAATTAATGTTGATGATTCATGGGGCAGGAAGATCTCCGGCATGAATGACATAAAGGCCGGGATTATTACCTATGGAATGAATTCAGACGCAGTGGTTCGGGCTGAAAATATTGAGCTTACGGGGAGTGGTAGTGTGTTTCGTGTGATTACTCCATGGGGTGAGAGGCAAATCCAGCTTAAACTGCTTGGACGATTCAATATAAGTAATGCTCTTGCAGCTATTGCCTCGTGCGGATCTCTTGGTGTCGGTATGGATACGATCGTAGAAGCTCTCGCAGGTGTGTCCAATGTTTCCGGCCGTCTTGAGCAGATTTCTTCCAATAGGGGGTTCCAGGTGTTTGTTGATTATGCCCACACTGACGATGCCCTTGAAAACGTCTTAAAGACGCTGAGGGAAATCACAAAGAACAGGTTGATTGTTGTATTTGGATGTGGCGGCAATCGGGATAAGACCAAGCGGTCAGAGATGGGTAGTGTCGCTGCGCGATTTGCTGATTATTCTGTGCTGACATCTGATAATCCAAGAAAAGAAAACCCGTCAGAAATAATAACTCAGATTCGAGAAGGTTTTGACGGCGTACAAAATTATGAAGTTATTGAGGACCGCGCTGAGGCCATAAAGAAGGCTATCACGATGGCCGGGAGCGGAGACGTGGTCCTTGTCGCCGGTAAGGGGCACGAGAATTTTCAGGAATTTTCAAATACGTTGATATCGTTTGATGATCGACAGGTTGTGAAAAGGTATTTGTGATGCCAACTTTTCTCGGCAAACAACTGGCTGAGTGGTGCGGTGGCGTATGGGAACCTGCCTGTCCAGAGCGTGTCGATGGGGTAAGCAATGATACCCGTACGTTGTCACGCGGAAATCTCTATTTTGCCCTGACGGGTAAGAATTTTGATGGACATGAATTTCTTCAGGCGGCATTCGATAAAGGTGCTTGTGGTGCCGTGGTAAAGAAAGATCTCAAGATTGACTATTCGGCTGGCCAACTGCTCAAAGTTGATGATCCTGAAAAGGCGCTACGTGATATTGCTGCGGCCTACAGGATTCATGTTGGAGCTGAAATTATTGCAGTGACGGGAAGTGCCGGGAAATCGACGGTAAAGGAAATGACTGCGCGTGTCCTTTCGTCGGCTCTTCTGACGGCCAGCACGCGTGGTAACTGGAATAATTCGATAGGCCTCCCTCTGAGTCTGTTGTCAATGGATAAATCGACAAAGGTGGGTGTGTTTGAACTGGGAATGAACCATCCAGGTGAAATTGAAGGACTATGTAAGATTATTCGGCCAGATTGGGGAATTATTACGAATGTGGGTCCAGTACACATCGAGTTCTTTGGTTCGGTAGAGGCGATAGCCAACGAAAAGGCATCGCTTTTGAAGAACGTACCGAAGGATGGAATGGTTGTTCTCTGTTCGGATGGCGGTTTCTTTGAATTATTCAAATCCTTGTCGACGGCAAAAGTGATAACCATTTCGGCCGGTAACAACGCTGATTACAGATGTATTCGGATAGATCACGTAAAGAACGAAGCCGTAATAAATGAAAAGAAAACGGGGGATAATTTTGTTTATCGAACGGTTCTGCCTGGTGTCCATAATGTCATAAACGCGATGTTTGCGATTGCTGTCGGTCGCGCGCATGGAGTTGAGTGGAACCAAATCCGGGCTGCGCTCGAAAGTTATGTTCCTCTCCCGATGCGATGGGAACAGCAGGAAGTCCGTGGCATCAAGGTGATAAATGACGCTTACAATGCGAATCCTTTAAGCATGCGGGTTGCTATCCAGACATTTGGTGAGCAGAAGGTTGATGGTGATAAGTGGCTTGTGCTGGGAGGAATGCTTGAGTTGGGGGAGAAGGAATTTGATGAACATTTCTCTCTGGGTGAATTTATTGGTGGAAAAAACTGGGCAGGGATTGTTGCGGTAGGACGTTTGGGTGAATTTATCGCTCAAGGTATTGAACGTGGTGGTTTTGATAAAAGCCTTTTATTCATGTGTCGCGATAACGATGAGGCGGGGAGATTGATTGCAGGCAAGGTGAAGCAGGGTGATGCAATTTTTCTGAAAGCTTCAAGGGGTATGCATCTGGAAGAGATTTTGGAAAAGCTATAGACAGGAGGTTGAAGCATGAACAAATCCGTTGATGGCAGCGACAAAAAAGTTCAGGCGAACGGGATGTTATTGCAGGGTCCGGATATAACTGCGGGCAGGAAGAATTTGTTGTCTTCAATCTGGGGGGGGCGTAATAAAATTGTTACTACCACTCTGATGCCAAACGGCGATCCTCCTTCGCTTATGCTATGGGGCGCAGAGGAAGATATGGGTGAGAAGCGATATACAATGGGGCATAGCAGGGTATAGGGTGACAGTTGAGTAAAGGACAGAAATTTTAATCATGTTTTATTATCTGTATATGCTTTCCGACTGGGTATCTGAATTCAGGGTGTTTCGCTACATCACGGTGCGGGCTGTGTTTGGAGCGGGAACTGCATTTTTTCTGATTCTTGTCCTCGGTCCGTGGGTTATTAAAAAGCTACGAACATTGAATATAGGCCAATATGAGAGGAAGGAAGAAGCGCCTCCTCTTTATGTTCTTCATGGGAAAAAGGAAGGGACGCCCACGATGGGTGGATTGATGATTATTGCGGCCATTATCATTTCCACTTTTTTGTGGGCGATCCCTTCCAATCGTTTTATCTGGATTGTCCTGGCAACGATGTGTTTTATGGGACTTGTTGGTTTCTGGGATGATTATACAAAAGTTGCAAAGAAACATTCAAAGGGTGTCAGGGCAAGGACTAAATTTTTTGTTGAAGTGGCTTGGTGTGTAATTGTCATGATTGTCCTTGTAAATCTGCCCGAGACTAAAGGCAAGGCCTGTCAATTAATGGTTCCTTTCATGAAAGAGCCTTTGATTACGGACATGGGCGTTGTTTTGGGTTTTCTTTTTATGGCTTTGGTGGTTATTGGCGCATGTAATGCAGTAAATCTGACGGATGGGCTGGATGGTTTAGCTATTGGATGCAGTGCTTCGGTCGGATTCTCCTATTTTGTTATGGCGTATGTTGCCGGACATTCGGCTTTTGCTGAATACCTGAGAATTCCTTACATCAGGGGTGCGGGAGAGCTCGCTGTTTTTTGTGGATGTCTACTTGGCGCATGCTTGGGGTTCCTTTGGTACAACTGCCATCCCGCCAAAGTATTTATGGGAGACACTGGGAGTCTGGCTATTGGCGGTTCTCTTGGAATGGTCGCGGTTCTTGTCAAACAGGAGATAACGCTGATAATTGTTGGTGGAGTGTTTGTAATGGAGGCGATGAGTGTTATTCTCCAGGTGCTATCCTTCAGGTTGCGGGGCAAGCGGATTTTCGCAATGGCACCGATTCATCATCATTTTGAGATGAAACAATGGAGCGAAACGCAGGTAACGGTAAGGTTCTGGGTACTGTCCATCATCTTCGCCCTTCTTGGAATTTTGACGATGAAAATACGTTGATCTATCTATGATGGGTGTTTTGTCTAAGGTTTTCTTTCTATGTACAATACGGCATTAGTCATGGGGCTGGGGGTTAGTGGAGTTGCAGCAGCGGAGCTGTTGTTGAGCGAACGATCTCAGGTCACAGTTATTGATGCAGCTGATAACCTCGGGCTGCGTAAAGAAGCTGCTAAACTTCGTAAGAAAGGTGCACATGTCATATTGGCTGCTCATTCCGTTCCGGAAGGTGTTTTTGATGTTTGCATAGTGAGTCCAGGAATCAGGTCTGATTCAGACTGGGTTCGAGTAGTTGAAAAGCGGGGGATCGAGGTACTCTCTGAGCTTGAGCTCGGAGCAACAAGGTGTGCTTGCCCGATGCTGGCAATTACCGGGTCAAAGGGTAAGAGTACAATGGTAAAATTTTGCGGCGATGCATTGGCTTTGGCAGGTAAGCGTGTCGAGATCGCCGGCAATTACGGACCTCCTCTCTGCGGTGTGGTAATAAAGAAGAGGACTCTTGATTGGGTTGTTGTGGAGGTTAGTTCATTCCAGTTGGAGAGGGTGAAGAGTTTCAGGCCGGTAGTCGGGGTCTTGTTGAATGTTCAGCCTGACCATCTCGACCGGCATGGAAGTATGGCTGCTTATGTTGGTATGAAGGCCGGAATGTTTAATCGTATGATACGGGGTGATTTAGGTGTTGTTCTGGATGAGAATTTATCCCTGATAAAAAAACTGAGCAAAGGGGCGAATCGTTGGTTGTCTTTTGGGCTATCGGATAATGCTGATTATCAATATCAGGATGGAAAAGTTTTCTTTAAAACAGTTGGAAGAGGCAGAAAGGCCGTGGATTTTCGTGGTACTATTTTTGCGAATGAAGTGCTGGGCTTAATGACAGCGGCCGCAGTAGCTGTGTTGCGAGTCTGTGGTGTTGGGGCTCAACTTATTGAGAAGGTAGCAAGAAAGTACAAGCCTCTTCCGCACAGGATGCAGATAGTTGCCCGAAAGAAAGGGGTTGCATTTATCAATGATTCCAAGGCCACAAACCTTGCTGCGCTGGCTGCCGGGATAAAGATGTGTAATGGGCCAGTGAGGCTTATTGCAGGTGGTCTTTTAAAGGAAAGTAAGCTTAATTTTGTCAAAAAAACGCTGGTAAATAGGGTGGCTCGGGCTTATCTTATCGGAAAAGCAGCAAAACAGATGGAAAACGAATGGGGAAGAAGTGTTTCTTGTGTCCAATGCGGAAATATTAAGACAGCAATAAAGTCTGCGTGGAGTGATGCAAAATCGGGTGATTTTGTGCTTTTATCTCCAGGTTGTGCAAGTTTTGATCAATTTGAGGATTTTGAGGATAGAGGCAGGCAGTTTACTAGAGCAGTAAAATTATTAAAATAATGGGAGGAGCAGTTAAATGAGAACGCCGTTGCTGGTTGGGATTGTTGTTACAGTACATTGTGTCGCCGTAGGTTCTGCCATTTTAATTCAGGGATGCAGAACGACTAGGCTGCCGAAAGCGGAGCCGGTTGTCGTGACAGAAACAGCAGACGTGCAAAAACCTGCACCTGTACCTCAGATTGTACCGCCTCCTGTTGTTGAATCTCCAAAGATAGAGTCGGCTGTATCGTTGGACACCACGACTTACGTTGTGGCAAGTGGCGATACTCTCTCGGTGATTGCATACAAGTATGGGCTCAAGATGCCGGAAATCATGGCGCTTAATACGATGACTAACCCCAACAAGTTAAGAGTTGGCCAGAAGCTTATGTTGCCCGGCAAAATCAACATTGCTGCGCCAAAGCGTCAGATTAAGAAAAAACAGAAAGTTGAAGAGTCTGCTGTTGTTAAGATTGAAGGGGCTGCGGAGTATACGGTTGAACCTGGTGATTCTCTTTCTGTCATAGCTGCAAAGTACGGAACGACAATCGCTGCAATTAAAAAAGCTAATGGACTCACTTCGAGTGCCTTGAAGGCCGGTCAGAAACTGATGGTGCCCGGTGCTGAGAAGAAAGAACAAGAAGAAGCTGTGGAAACACCGGCAACTCCGACCGATATACCCGCTCCTGATGCAATGGCCCCGGCTCCTGCAACTGTCCCTGCGGATGCGACAATGTCCGCGCCTGCTGCAGGCGCGTCTGTGCCCGAGCCGGCTGCAGCTCCGGTTTCTGCGCCAGCTCTTGAGCCGGTTCCTGCCGCTGTTCAGGCTGCTCAATCAGCCATTGATGTTCCTGCTGCACCAATGAAGGCTGCAACTACCCAGACTTACACAGTGGAACCAAATGATGATCTGGTGAAAGTTTCCAAAATGTGGGGTGTCAGCGTGGATGAGTTAAAGAAGTTAAATGGTCTGGCTGATACAACCCTTAAGCCAGGGCAGGTTCTTCGAATTCCTATAGTGGAGTAGTAATGCGAAAAACGTCCAGCACGATGGCGGTCATCGTACTGGCCCTGCTGTCAATAGGGATCGTCATGCTTGCCAGCACCAGTACCGTAAAGGGTGCTACAAGTTTTGGTGATCCCCATTACTTCCTCAAGCGACAGCTTATATGGCTGTTTATTTCTCTTGTTGCGGCAGTGGTCTTTGTGCGTTTTGACTATCACTGGTGGCAGAAGGCCTCAATGCCTCTTTCTGTCTTTGCCGTGATTCTGCTTGTTCTGGTTTTTGTTCCGGGAATAGGCCTTAAAATTGGCGGTAGTCACCGGTGGTTGCGTCTTGGACCGCTTAGTTTCCAACCTTCTGAGTTTGCTAAATTTGCAAGTATTGTTGCGGTCTCTGCCTGGATGGTAAAGGCAGGCAGGAAAGTTGCAAATTTTAAAGAAGGTTTAATGTATCCGCTTATAGGAATAGGGATCATATTGGCGCTTACCATGCTTGAGCCGGATTTCGGTACGACATTATTAATAGGAATGGTGAGCATGCTCATAATGTTTGTTGCTGGAACGAGGTTTAGTTACCTGTTTGCAGGTTTTCTGCTGGGATTATGCGGCTTTATTCTCGCAATTATGCGAGACCCAGTCAGGTTAAAGAGAATTCTTTCATTTTTGTGGCCGGATCAGTTTTCCTCCGGTGCCTACCATTTGATGCAGTCTAAAATTGCATTTGAGCTGGGGGGATTGTTTGGAAAAGGGCTTGGTAATAGTCTTCAGAAACATCTATATCTTCCTGAAGCGCATACGGATTTTATACTCGCTATTGTTGGCGAAGAACTTGGTTTCTTTTTTACGCTGCTGGTTGTTCTTCTGTTTATGGGAATTCTGATTTGTGGCATGATGATTACTTATAAAGCACCTGATCCGTTTGGTAGATTGCTGGCATTCGGGATAACAATGATGCTGGTCCTTCAGGCTGTTATTAATATTGGTGTTGTGACTGGTTGTCTTCCAACCAAGGGGATTCCTTTACCGTTCATCAGTTATGGAGGATCAAGTATGTTGATGGCCACGGTAGGCATCTGTGTTCTTATAAACATTGCACAACATGTTGGTGATGAGTCTGTCGATGATCATACAAAAATTATCAAGGATAGTGCCCATGTTTTCTAATGTTGAGATCTCCATGGGCGTTCCTGCATTGGGTAAACAGTAATATTGACGCCGCTACCTGAAAAGATAATATAAACAACGTTGATTTATGAACTTGTCTGGAAATCTGGCTGTTTCTTTTGTCATTTCTGTTGCTCTTCATGGAGTTGTCGTGTTTGGGGTGGCAACTCTCGTGATGGTTGGTACAGCTGACGTTGTGCCAGGATTCAAGCAGGGGATTTCCAGTGTTATGATAACCCTTGATGAGCATGCCGTTCCTTCACCTGCGCCGTTGCAGAAGATTCCAAAGAGTGCATCCAAGCTCTTGGATAAAAAAACTGAAGTTATTGTAAAATCAAAGATAGAACCGGTTAAGGCTATTATTCCTACACCTCCGATTCAACAGGCAAAAACAGTGTTGCAGAAGCGCGAGGAACCAAGGCCTGTTGTTGCCATCAAGCCAGACGATGATAGTGCCAAGTCAGCAGAGGAGTACAGCATTTTGGAAGACGATATGTATCATGGAGATGTTTACCCCGATGAAGTGGAAGATGTTGCATGCAATGAAAAGATTGAAGAATCAGATGAATCCGTGAGCAGTGAGAAGACTGAAGAAGGAGTCCAGTCTTTTGCAAATACTGAAAGTGTAGTTGATGTTCGTCCATCCTATCCCCTTGGCGCACGCATGCGAGGGGAGGAGGGGGTTGTGGTTGTGCGGGTGACTGTCAGTCCCTCTGGCAGGGCGGAGAATGTTGAGATAATGAAATCAAGCGGTTATGCGGCTCTTGACGGTTCTGCAGTTAGTGCTATAAAAAAAGCACGTTTTGTAGCCAAGAACGGCGGGAGTATTAACGGTGGAAAAGTTACATTGCCGTTTCGTTTCAAGCTGGTGAATTAAGTCCGGTTTTTGCTGTAGCCTCTGATTAGTCTGTTTCTTGTCTCAAGTCAGTTTTTCTTTGTCGGGGAAAACCTTACAAGGCGATAGGGTTTACCCTGACATACAAATTCCCGATGAAGTGATATATTCCCGGGTTGAATATGGTCTAACGAAGGGGGAGTTTATCACATGCTTGCACAAGTTTATTCCGGCGCGGTATATGGTGTTGATGCTTATTCTGTGGAGATAGAAGTTAATGCCGGATATGGGGATCCTGCGGTTGTAATTGTAGGCTTGCCAGATACTGCTGTTAAGGAAAGTAAGGACCGAGTTCATACTGCAATATCAAATTCCGGATTCAAGCCACATGTCGGCCGTACTACCGTCAACCTTGCGCCAGCTAACATTAAAAAGGAAGGACCTCTTTATGATTTACCTATCGCGATAGGAATGCTAGCGGCACAAGGGGAGATAAGCGATGCGGTTCTGGGCTCTTATTGTCTTGTTGGGGAGCTTGCCTTGAGCGGCGAGGTTCGACGTGTCAAAGGTGTTCTTTCTATTGCAATGAGAGCAAGACTGGATGGTCGTCGTGGAATCGTTGTTCCGATAGACAATGCAGA
>Ga0156394_1057_pt1 | contig 17569 bp, 14 predicted proteins | sample RifOxyA3_FD_108038 | JGI IMG/M metagenome (GOLD analysis project Ga0156394, IMG submission 108038) | Lentisphaerae bacterium RIFOXYA12_FULL_48_11 | reverse complement strand
TTCCTACTATCATCTTATTCTTGCCAGTATGTTCAAGAGATATAAATTCGAATAAATCAGTGTCATAACCACATGCTTCGAGTAGAAGGAGTCGAAGGCTATCTGTAATCATATCTGCTTCCTGTGATAAATGGGAACCAAATCGCAACAGAGGACGCAACACCTCTGGAATTACTATTTGCGGTCTTATCTGCTTGTGACAGCACGGAGAACACATTATCACCCTTGATCCAGCTTTTATCCCCATATGAAGAGCCAAGTCCGTTGCTGTGTCACAGGCATGTAATGCAATCAGGACATCAGAATGCAAGGACCGATGGCTCTCTACATTCCCTTTCACGAAAGATAACCCATTACACTTGAGCTTGTCGGTCACATTATTGCAGAATTTGACAAGCTGATCCTTTAATTCCACCCCCACCACAGCGGTTTTGACTTTACAGACATTCTGAAGATAATCATATACCGCAAAGGTAAGATATCCCTTTCCGCAACCGAAATCACTAACGGTTATTTCTCCCCCAGATAAAAGCCCCGACACCTTTACCGCATGTTCCATAAATTCAATAAACTTATTAATTTGCTTCCATTTATCAGACATGGACGGGAACACATTTCCACCGGCATCGGTTACGCCCAATTCAAACAGAAATTGTCTATGCCTATCGATTAACCTTTTTTTTTGCCTATCATGTTCACCTAATTTATTAACGACACCTACGTGCCGCCCCGAGGATAATCTATATGCACCATTCTTATCACAATCAAGGTGGTAATCTTTGACTGATGTAAGGAGGTGAGCACTCTTAAACATATTTCCAATGAAGACATCGATTAACTCTACAGCTTCAGTTATTTGATGATTCTCCGTCACATCCCTATCTTTGTACTGTTTGACAAAACTTAGACATACCGTTCCCTTAATTACAATTAACCTGATATTGATCCGCGCAAGGTCGACTTCAGCGCCCATGTATCTGGACAAAACTAGCTTTACAAAACCACCCTGATCAAGATTTAGACGTAAACTCGAAAGAAACTCGTTTTTCTGTTTTGAAACCGAAGAAGAACTTGAATGTTCAATAGTCATTAACTTCAGTGCAAAGTTCACAGGCAATCTTAGTTACAATTCCGAACTCAAAAGGTCAGCATCATTTCCCTCTCCACCCTCCTGACCATCCGCGCCATAACTGATTATTTCGAAACTTAGGCCCTGTGGCCCAGGCACGAGGTACACATATTCCTTACCCCATGGATCTAGTGGAAGTTTCCTGCTTTGAAGATACCCATCAGGAGGATATGTTTCTGGAACGGGCGGCAAAGTAGGTTTCTCGCACAATGCCTTCAGCCCCTGTTCCTGGCTGGGTAATTTGCCCTGTTCCATCCTATACATCTCAAGTGCAGACTTCAACGTCTTCACCTGTGCGACAGCTGCGGTTTTACGCGCCTTCCCAGGTTCTCTGGCGACATTAATTCCCACATAAGTCGCCAGAATGGCAATTATCAGTACCACTACAAGCAATTCCACTAAAGTAAACCCGGATTTCATATTCATGTTATTTCGCACTCCCTCTGTCCTATTTCAACAATTCTATTAGAATATGTATTATAAATCAAACTCTGCCTGAATGGTATCAGTGCAAAACTTCTCATAGAGTGTATCTAGTTTAGCGAGATAATAGGCAATATTCTCGTCGCGTTTGTCTGGTCTCCATTCAGCAGCAAGTTTGGCGTTTGCATTAACTGCCACACTTTTCTTTTCGCCCGTCACATAATATGACAACTGATCTCCCGCCCTGTAATCACGCCCTGAGCGCAACGCAAGTTCATATACTGCGCTTCTTGATCTCTTCCCCTCACCCCTCTTGGATGAATAAGTAACAGGCGAATCCTGAAGGTTTTCAGTTTTGGCAAACATAGAAACAGGCCATTTCTTTCCCCTGATTGCCTCCTCGAATTTCTTTTTCAATTTTGGAAGTTCATCGTCACGCTGCTCAAGTTTAAGACGTATTGACTCCCGCATGAAATTCCGCTGAAATGGTTCCAATCCACGCGATTTTAAAGCAGCACCTTTAATAATCATCTCACCATCAGCTGTCAGAAGCACGTAGTTTTTCATTTTATAGCTATACATGGCACAGTATTCACCATCAAACTCAATTTCTATTCCTTCAGGAAGTGATTGCGAGAACTTTAAACGGAATTCATCCAATTCTGAGGATTTTACACCCTCCGGGGGAACAAAATATATTCCATCAGTATCAATTTCCACAGGTTCAGCCTTATTTTCGCATAACCATTTTATCATCGTTCTGAGAAGATCTCGACCATTTGCCGTAACCTTTTCGGCAACATCAAAGTCACAAAAATGCCCCTGAGAGAACCCGAGATACCCATAAAACGAATTAATCAGGATTTTGAATGCTGCCTGTAGTGCGTCCAAATGGACTTTTTCTTTGCTTGAAATAGTTTCCTGCATTTTCTTTTTTGCCTGCAACCGAAACGTCCTGAGCATATCCAATAACTGCAGGAAAACACCGAGACTATCTTTATCAGGACCGAGCTTCCTGATCAGCATTAGAGACGGATAAAGAGACCTGATATCACAATGATGAACATTTTTGACAACCCCTTGTATGAATATATCCGTATACCCCCCCTCATATTGTCGAGAGTCACCAGGTAATGGCACTGAATATCCCTGTCGGAGATATTCACGAATCATTAATGCATCAATTTTGGTCGCATTACCACGAACACCAACATTCTGATAGGAATATGGCAGCATCTGGGTCTGAATAAAATTACTTTTTGATAGAAGAGCACTTAGTTTCCCTGTTTCATCGATATCATCTAAGACATACGCCATCACCTTGTCAGGATTTGAGAGATACTCTTCCGTTATTCTGGATCCATCGATATAAGTTCTATCTCTCCTTGCAAGACCAAAATGTCTGGCGACCTCCTTCAGGCCAAATCCATCTAATTCTCTGTGGCTTACATCATACGAGTGTACAAGAAACAGCGTATCGATAATATGACGACCATACACATCACAACGATCATATGTAATAGTTCGCTCTGCCACGGAAAATCTACTTGGACGTTTTTTCGGAATACTTTTATCCCTTCCAAGCGTCATTCGAACGCCATGCCTTCTGGCGCGTTCGAAAATATAAGGCAGGTCAAAATTGAAGATGTTGTGGCCTTCTAGAACATCCGGGTCTTTCGCTAACACAATGTCGACAAAACGCCCGAGGATGGTCTTCTCGTCATTAGAAGTATCAGAAATCACTTCAGACCAGCCTGTATTATCACCAACAGCAATCGCTATTATTCGATCACCTTCCCGCTGCGCGTTACAAAATTCATAACCAGGGCTTGTCAGACATTCAATATCAACTTGCATTCTTTTCAAGTCGTCAAACTGTAGCCCGCGAAACATCGTCCGCCCTGACAAGATGAGGTGCTGATGCACAGGATCATTTAGAAACAAATATGGAGCGCCAGGAGAACTTGAGCTCAGACCCGTTTTCTGTGTCAGCCATTTAACAGCCTTACTGCAATCCTCCCAAGACCGGAAAATTGCGCACAAATTAAGTATTTCATTACCAGCCAACGTCCGATGCTGAAACTCAATCTCGCATCCGGAAATAACATCAGAATTAACAATAATAAATGGCTGGAAGTCTTCTTTTTTTTCTACAGTCAGACCATCTTGACGATAGAATAGAACCACCTCGCTCTTTCCATTCTTCTCCACCATTTCAACAGCAACAAGACCATTTTCGTTCTTATGTCCAAAGAGTATTGGAGAAAAGATAAAGTCGGCGCCCGATCCCGTTGATAATGCCGTTACAGATTCACACTGTCGCATCGAGGCTTTCATGGAATGATATTCTTACGGGTGTCTTTAATAATTGTTCCGTGCGAGATAGAAATCAACAGTCTTCTGCAGGCCTTCCTGCAGGTTTGTATCAGATCTCCACCCGAGTAAAGTTTCAGCTTTTCTGGAATCCCCTTGAGAATCACGCACATCACCTGCGCGGGTACTCTCATGGATAGGTGTAATATGAATACCCATTATATTCATAATTTCGCTGGCGAGTCCTTTTACGGATATTCTATCACATCTCGCAATATTAAACACCTGGCCACAGGCTTTATCTGGAGCTGTGCAACATGCCAGATTTGCATTAATGACATCCTGAACGAAAGTGAAGTCTCTTGTTTGTTCTCCGTCACCGTGAATGACAGGTGGTTTCCTATTTTTAAGTGCATCGATAAATAAAGGAATAACTGCTGAATACTGTGATTTGGGATTCTGTCTGGGCCCATATACATTAAAATATCTCAAGGCAAAGGTCTTGAGACCATAAAGGCTGTGAAAAATCCTGCAATAATACTCCCCTGAGAGTTTTTGAACCGCATACGGAGAAAGAGGCATGGGCACCATATCCTCTGTCTTCGGCAATACTTCAGTATTCCCATAAACCGACGACGAAGATGAATACATGAAGCGATCAACCCTTGCATCTCTTGCCGCAAGAAGCAATTTAAGCGTACCACAAACATTGGTTTGATTTGATGTCAGAGGATCCTCGACAGATCTGGCAACAGAAGGTAACGCTCCATAATGAAATATATAACGAACGTCATTTACAGCATGCTTTACAGTATCCGTATCTCTTAAATCACCCTGAATAAAGTCCACTTTATCCAGAAGGTCTTTGATGTTATCAAGTCTGCCAGTTGAAAGATCATCCAAGATTCTAACTTTCTTATTCTTCTCTACCAGATGCCGGACCATATTTGAACCGATAAAACCAGCACCACCTGTTACTAAATATTCCATAACTTTGCCTTTTTATATCTTGTGCCGTGTAAAAGCACTAATTCCTGTGTCGCCCCATGGCCATTTCGGGGAATGCGTTAAGCCATAGCTCCACAACAAAACGTACTTCATCCTCTTTTTCAGAACCACTACTTGTTGTGTATCCAGGCATTAAACCGGCTCCGGTACGCAAAGTCAGGCAATCTGTTTTCTTCGAAATATACCCCCAGACCTCTTCCAGTCTGCTACTTTCAAATTCATATCGCCCATAAACTTCAAACGTCCAATTTCTGTTGGGCGATAATGATACCATTGTATTAAGAAAATTACCGCCATCATAAGTATACCTGTGTTCCAACATGATGCTGTAGAAATCGGAAGATGAAACACCAAGCCGGGTATTGAACGTAGAAAGAACAGACTCTTCTGTATCATACATACCATCAAAAAACAATATCACACCCTGCGCAGGCCATGTTTTAGCTTCAAAGTATACATTATCAATTGCTGTACTGCGATCACCCTGTTCGAACAGATACCTCGTATATACATCAACATCAACCAGATCGAAGGGCGACCCGTCAACTTTCGTCTGCAACTTGTTGCGAAGCCCAAGCCTCACCCAATGCTCTTTGCCAAATGTATCCACCGAATCAAACTGGTATAAATTATCGGGCAACAGGTTTGGCTCTGGCACAAATGTATAGTTGGCATACGGTTCCACAACATGACGCCAACCACCGAATTCATCATCCCATGTTCTGAACGCTCTGAAAGACGCTTCAGTCCCTAATTCAAATCTGTTCCTCAGTTTGGCAGCCTCCGCAGTTGTAATTGTCTGCCTGTTGGTTGTAAGGGTACTGGTATAAGTAATATTTGTACGACCCGATGCATCAACGGTGGAATTAGCTATAGTTGTGATCCCAGTCGTAACGCTTGTTGTCTGAACCATTGTTTCAGAATAGTATGTGCCGCGGTATCCAGCTCTCGGCATAATATTCAGGAATCCAAAATAACGACCCGGGTAATAAATCATATTGTGAGAATCGAGCCGAAAAACAGAATAATCCTCATTGTTAGTATCACCCTTCTGATACGACTTCTGCAAAAAAGAGGCTGCAGTCTGTCCTTCATAATAAAATACTGAGGAGCCAATTTCCTGCCGCATAAAGTCCAACGACACTTCAGGAAGCCTGCCAACATTCTCGTAAAAATCATTTAAACGAGACCGGAAGGTTAGGTTTCCGGTATACCGGTCACCCCTATGCGTATAAACAAGATAATTATCAGGTTGATTCGCCTCCCTGTACTCATCTTCAAAAAAATCCATATTCAGATATGGATCACTGAGATACTGGGCCTGCGAAAGCATGTAGTCCCTATCGCTGAATGCTTGTTCATGTTTAAAATTCGCCCTGTACCTCGCAGGGTCAACTTCATCAATTTCTCGGTCTCCATCATCGGTGGGATCATCATCATTCAGATAATATCCCGACAATATTCCCTTCCAAGTATTGGTTCCCAGACTTTTCCATTCCAAATCCTGCCCATATGCCAGTCCACGTTTCTGCCTGTAATCAAGGTGCGTTGTTGACTTTAAATATGGATTAAGTCTGTACCTGTAAAGCGTCAGGAGGAATGCGCCCATTCTGCTGTTGTACCCTGGATAAAACCTGAATCCGCAGTCATCATTCAGATTCTTCTGCCAGTAAGGAAAATAAATCATGGGTATCCCGCAGAAATAAAAGACTGTATGCCTGGCCTTGAGGCTATCCTTCTGTATTATGTTGGCGTTGGCTGCACGCACATGATAATGATAATTGGGATAGGCATTTGTACACGTTGTTATAGTAGCTTCCGTAAAAGAATATTCCCTTTGGCCCACCTGTTGTGCAGATTTCGCTTTTACGTAAAACGGAAGAACATTGTAAGTCATGTTCGCAGCGCTGCCACGCTTGGTCTTGAAGTTGTACTTAAGCTTATTACCGCTCCACACTGTAACATATTGGACAGCGGCGCGATTCAGATTGGTAACAACCAATACCGCATTAGTTGAGGCTGCATTTGTAGAAGGTTGTGCCAGTTTCAAAAGCACAACATCCCCAACAGCTTCTGCGTCCTCGGTATTTACATTGACCCTGACAAAATCTGCCCTTAGCTGTTCATCACCTTTCGTAATGACAACATGACCAATTCCTTCAACCCACCCTGTAGTGCGATCATAATTCAGTCTGTCAGCCTTGGCGTCCATAGGCATGGAATCCTGAGTGGAAAGAGGAACCGGGGTGGTGTCAACCTCCCCCGCAGCAGGTGCGATCAACTGCGCAGAAAGAAGACAAACAATTATTAATAATCCTCGCCTGCACCAGCCAACAGAATAAAAACAAAATTGCATCAGAGTCTCTCTTTCTAACTTTCCACATTCGTGTACAGAACTTCACTACTGACTGCATCGTTAATGGAGAAATACTCCATGTGTTTAGCGGGATCTGACTTAAAACTCAGTCTTCCTTCAAATCTGGATTCAAGATTCATAAGAACCGCTTCATCCTCGCGTCGCAAACGCTCAAGAACAGTAGGATGTACCACAATTTGGAGACTAATGGTATCGTTATTTTTTTTCCGTTTTCGCATTATTGCGGCAACTTGTCTCTGAACTTCCACACTCATGCCCATCTGTGACTTTACGTGCCCACGGCCACGGCAATATGGACAATCAATGTAAAGTGAAGAAAGAATACTCTCCTCCACACGCTGCCTGGTCATTTCGAGCATACCGAGCGAAGAAATCGGCAATACGTTCGTTCGGGCCTTATCACGTTTAAGTGCTGACTTTAATGCTTTATAAACATTATTCTGATGTTTTCGGGATTTCATATCAATGAGGTCAAGCACAACCAATCCACCCACATTTCTAAGCCTTAACTGACGAGCGACTTCCTCTACTGCTTCAGTATTGACCTCAAAAATTGCATCTTCCTGAGAACCTTTTCCTTTATGTCTCCCTGTGTTAACATCAATAGCTATCAAAGCTTCAGTTTCATCAAAGACTATGTAACCTCCTGATTTGAGGTTTACCTTGCGCATAAATGCTTCGCCCAGTTGCCTCTCAACATCATAGTGATCAAACACGGGCAGATCACCCTCGTAGAGATAAATTCTTGACTTCGCACTTCTGGACACCGTGGCAGCAATCTCCCTGATTCGCTCATAATGATTCTTATCATCGATAACTATTCGGTCGATATCTTCCGTCAGCCAGTCCCTGACAACTCTTTCGACCAGATCTGGTTCCTGATATAAACAACAAGGCGCTGACTTGTTCATTATCCCAGATTGTATTGAATCCCAGACAGAAATAAGCCCCCTCAAATCACGAGCAAAGCTTCTACTGGAGGCACCAGACCCTGCTGTTCGTATTATCAGGCCAAGTTCATTAGGAATTGGAAGCCTTGCCAGGATTTTCTTCAATCTGTGTCGCTCATTCTCATCATCAATTTTTCGTGAAACACCTTTCAGGTGTGCGCCTGGCATCATAACAAGATATCTTCCGGGTATGCTCAAGCTTGCAGTAACTCTGGGCCCTTTGGTTCCTATAGGCCCCTTTGTAACTTGAACTACTATCTCGGACCCCGGAGGGAACAATTTATTCACCTCATCATTCGACATGCGCTTCTTTTTAAAAGATCTGTTCCTCCTGGAAGAGTCTTCATCATATTCAGCGCCAAGTTCACTGTCAGGAGTCATATCCCAGTAGTGAAGAAATGCATTTTTCTTCATGCCGATATCTACAAAAGCAGCTTGTAAATCGTGTTCAAGGTTCTGTATCCGCCCTTTGTAGATGCTGCCTACAATACGCTCCTGGGTGGGATGCTCAACCTGAAACTCTTCGAGTTTGCCATTCTCGATGACAGCAACACGCGTCTCAAGGCTCTCTGCGTTGATAATTATTTCCCGCTTCGTTTTATTCCGTCTAAACCATCCAAACATCATTACCTCTCATTCTCCATTTTACTGCATTTCATTCAATCGATCCTATTTTGATCCGTCCATATTTAAGGCTATAGTGGACGGCATCGGACATACACACTCTGCACAATGCCAAGAGCTGACATCGTAACAACCATGAAAGTACCCCCATAACTTAGCAGCGGTAACGGAACCCCTGTTATGGGCATGAGTCCAACCGTCATCGCTATATTAATAAAGACATGGCAGAAGATCATTGATATCATTGCCACTACCAGAAGCCTACCCATCCTATCCCTTGCCATTATTGCCGTCTGCATTCCGGCTGCAATGATAGTGCCGAACAGCAACAGAATACTGAAAGATCCGAAAAAACCTTTTTCTTCAGCAATCACTGAATATATAAAATCTGTGTGCGCAACTGACTTTGGCAGGAAACCAAGAATATTCTGAGTACCCTGCTTGAATCCTTTCCCCCACATTCCGCCTGATCCAACAGCTATTTCTGACTGCGTTTTATTCCATCCTGCACCAAGAGGATCTTTATCAGGCTGAAAGAATGTCATTATTCTGTCGCGTTGATGTGCACGTAATCCTGAATAACGCATCACCTTTTCCTGTGTTGCTTCGCTCATCCCGAGAATTGCAGGTAAAAACATTGCAGCAATAATGAAAACCACAGCAGCGGTTCCCATGCCAACAAATGACATCAGAAATCGCATCGGAACACCGGCAACAAACATCATCAGGAAAGTGACAGGAACAAATATCATAGCTGTACCGAGATCAGGTTCAGCCAGTACCAGAAGGAAAGGAACGCCCACAACAACAAGAATGAAAGCTATCGTCCTGAATTCCCAGAGCCTAACATCAGGCCTGCTCATTATACGTGCCAATACAATAAGAGTTACGATTTTCGCCAATTCTGACGGTTGAAATCTGATACCAAAGAAGTCCAGCCATCTTCTTGCCCCATAGACTTTAGTTCCTGCAATGAGTACAAACACCAAGAGGAATAATACACCTGCATAGACCCACCAAGACAATCTCCCTATTTTTCTGTAATCATAAATTGCAAAGAAGATATAACAGGCAAAACCCACCCAAATCCAGGTTATCTGTTTCATATAGAGAGATCGCACAAAAAGCTCTTCGCTCGAATAACACGCGCTGTAAATAAAAAATACACCCATCATCATCAATAAACCAATGGCAATGGTTATGACCCAGTTCATGTGACGTATAATCCCTAAATATCTTTCAAAATTAATCATCCATGCCCCTCGACCATGCCCCCGCATGTTTTGACTCAAGTGCAGTTGTTTTGCTTTTCTCGATTGTAAAAACTCCTTGTGCAATTTCTCTGATTCTCGGCGCAATTGTCACTCCGCCAGAGATACCTTCCTCAATTACCATTACGATGGCATAACGTGGCTTGTCAAATGGAGCGAATACTATCATCCATGCATTTTTCTTCCGTGCAGTTTTCGGACCGTATTCGGCAGTCCCTGTTTTCCCTGCCATTTCTACATCAGGAATCCTTGCTCTTTTACCTGTACCGGTATCAGATTGAATTACATCATGCATACCATTACGTAAAATCCGAAGGGATTCTTTTGACCAATTCATTTTACGCACCAAGACACCGTTATCGTCTTTCGCCTTGATAATACGAGGCCTATAGACATTCCCACCATTTGCAATCGCAGACAAGAAAACAGCGACCTGCAGCGGAGTAACGCACAAGGCTCCCTGTCCAATAGAGAAATTGCAGGTATCACCCTTACGCCACCCGTCATGCATAACTTTTTTCTTCCATGATTCGTTAGGCACCAACCCAGTCATTTCCATTCCAAGATCCACTCCTGTTTTCTGTCCGAATCCAAGATTGGAGGCCATGTCATAAATGAGTTCATGCCCACAAGATAAGCCCAATTGACAGAAATACGCGTTACATGACTGCTCTATAGCTTTCCTCAAGTTGATAGAACCATGCCCTTCTTTTGACCAACAGTGGAAACGCACATTTCCAAGCTGAAAATAACCGGGACAATGGAAAAAAGTCCCCTCACCGGCTTTGTTATTCTCCAGAGCGGCCATTACTACAACAGGCTTGAAGATACTTCCAGGCGGATAAATTCCGGAAATGGCACGGTTAATCATAGGGTTGTCTTCTCCAGTGCGGAGTTCATCCCATTCGTGCTTACTCAACCCCTCACTGATCCTGTTTGGATCAAATCCGGGAGAACTGGTCATTGCCAAAATATCACCATTTCTGGGATCCATGATAACACCGGCACCTGTCGCATTGGTAAGAGACTGCTCAAGCAACCTTTGAATGCCAACGTCGAGTGTAAGCTCTACATCATTTCCAGAGCGTGCCAGACGCTCCCCTATTTTCGTCCCCTGCTCAAACGCCTGCAACCGCTTGTCACGTCTCTTATAACCTGATGCATCCACGCATATGAGTCGCCCACCAGGAACGCCCGCAAGCGTGTCATTCATTACGGCCTCAATACCCCATTTACCTGACATTTCCGGCATGTAAAAATGATAAGGTTCTTCTTCGTTCTGGTTTGGATCGGCCTTACCCACATAGCCAAGCAAATGTGCTGCTAGTTGCCCATCCGGGTAAACACGCACAGGCTCCACATAGATATCTACCCCAGGAAATTTGGCATTACTTTCCGCCCACCTGGCCATAACAGCATCATCAATATCACGCCAGACAAGAAATGGCATGTATAGCCGACTCTTTATATGTTTTCTGATATCCTCACGTGTAATCCTTTTCTCTAAAAGAAGTTTTTCGGACAACTCGTTGATAACTTTCTCTACTTTATCAATCGTCTTATCCCATCGCCCCGGTTGTCGTAATTCCTCAATGTAAACGGCAATACAATAACTTGGTCTATTGTCTGCCAGCGCCACGCCATTCCGATCAAGGATATTGCCACGCGCTCCAGGCAAACGGACCCTGCGTACACTCTGCTTTTCAACGCTTCCCCTGTACTTACGGACATTGAAAACCTGTAACTGCCAGAGAAAGATACAAAGAAAGATTAATGCCGCTATCATCATTGCCAGTAGCACGCGAATTCTTGTGAATTCTCTCGCGAATATATCACTCAACGTCATCTAGGCTGTGCTCCAGTTCAACATTGCCGACCAACCGGTCCACACGACCAGCCAGGTGAAAAATAATAGGTGTAGTAATCATTCCAAGAAGAAGCGCTCCAAATATTTTCAAAGTAATTAAGCCATACGTGTATTTAATCAAATCCTCCTGAACCAGCATTAGGAAGAAAAAAACAGTGACAATTGCATTCGCTATTCCACCAAAAATTAAAGTAGTAAATATTGAGTCAGCCAGAACCATGCTTCTGAAATAGCCGGCAAGCCAACCGGCAATACAGAAACAGAAAACTGAATGTCCAAGTGGTATCTGACTTAGTACATCTTGCAGAAAACCCGCAAGAAAACCGGCAATCATTGTAGTAACAACACTTCGCGTAAGTGCATAATAGAGCACAAACGAGAGCAAAACAGGGAGCTTGGCGCCACCTAGGAAGGCAGAAGAAGGAACTACGGTCTGAATTACAGCCCCACCGATCAGGAAACAAATCATTATTATCAAATTCATAAACTGTGTCTTGTTTATTGGAGAACCACGAAGACGTACCGGAGTTTCCCCAGTTCAGCGGCAGGTATAACATCAGCCCGCTGATACAGACCTGAAGGGTCAATATCTACTTTTTTCACATAACCGACCAACAACCCTTCGGGAAAAACTCCACCCAGACCGGACGTCACGACTTCATCGTGTCCCCATATCTCATCTTCCCTCGATATATAATCCATTCTGCACGGAGATGGTGCATACAGCATCTCGAGTGACGCCGCCTTTGTGATAGGCATCCCACAACCCCTGACAATGCCGAAGGCTCCCGTCCTTGAGAATTTACACGCCACCCTGCAATTTGGATCCGTCACCAGTAGTACATCACTTGTCCTTCTGGCAACCTGCATAGTCTTGCCAATTACACCTTCGAGAGTTATTACGGCCTTCCCCTCTTCTATCCCGTCTATCAATCCTTTGTTTAACGTTATCATCTGCCACCATCCGCTTATCTCATCACGCGCCACAACCTCACACAAAATCATTCTGCGCTTGGATGTAGAGGCAAACCCAAGTTGTTTCTTGAGTTCTTTGTTTTCACGTTCAGCTGCTTCCAGGTTTCTTACACGCTCGCGAAGAATACCAACCTCTTCTATGAGCTTTCTTTTCTCTTCGGCGGGACGACCAGGATTTCTGATGAACGAAACAAAGGCATGCCATTTAACAGAAAGAGTTGAAACCATATTATGGAATGGAACCAGATTATCCCGGGAAAAAGCCTTGAGTCTCCATTCAGCCAATGGAGGAAGATTGAGCAGCACAAGAACTGCCAGCACAATGACATATATCAAATACTTCTTTTCTCTCACCGATCAATCCTGTGTCTGATTATCAGTACTGAAGGCTACTTGAAAGAAGCGGATTGAGATTATTAGAAATCCTTAGAATCGATCGGCGTGGGCTTTACGAAGGAAATTAAGCTCATTAAGGACAACCCCCGTACCCTCTGCTACGGCACTCAAGGGATCATCCGCCACATGGACCGGCAAACCGGTCTGCTCTGCGATAAGCTTGTCTATTCCTGTCAAAAGCGAACCTCCGCCGGCCAGAATCATTCCTCTATCAACGAGATCAGCAGAAAGTTCAGGAGGGCAGCGCTCCAGGGTAATCCGGATTGCTTCTATTATTGAAGACACAGGCTCCTGCAAAGCTTCGCGTATCTCTTCAGAGGTTATTGTCAGAGTCTTGGGTAAACCTGCCACCAGGTCCCGGCCCTTGATCTCCATGGTCGTTTCTTCCCCAACAGGATAAGCCGAACCAATCTTTATCTTTATCTCTTCCGCTGTTCTTTCTCCTATCATCAAATTATAAACCCGCTTCATGTACTGAACGATACACTCATCCATCTCATCCCCGCCAACTCTTACACTGCGGCTGAATACTATTCCAGCGAGGGAAATGAGCGCTACTTCTGTAGTACCACCACCAATATCAACTATCATATTACCCGCGGGTTCCTGAACAGGCAAACCGACACCAATAGCAGCAGCCATGGGTTCCTCAATCAGGAATACTTCACGGGCACCAGCACGAGTCGCAGAATCTTTGACAGCTCGTTTCTCTACCTCGGTAATATCACTGGGAACAGCAATTATTATGCGGGGACGAACCATTTTTCGGCGATTGTGCACTTTCTTAATGAAATACCGAAGCATAGCCTCCGTTATCTCAAAGTCAGCAATTACACCGGCTTTCATTGGCCTGATGGCCACAATATTTCCAGGCGTACGACCAAGCATTCTTTTAGCCTCTTCTCCAACGGCTAAAATACGCTTAGTACCTGACTGCACCGCCACAACTGAAGGTTCCCTAAGCACAATCCCCCTGTCTTTTACATAAACAAGAGTATTAGCCGTACCCAGATCAATACCGATGTCATTCGAAAAAAGTCCTAAAAACGTATTCCACATTGCTCGCTTCCTTTTCCAATTACTTGGGAATCAAAATGTAGTGCACACTTTGCGAAATTACTTCATTACCCGTCAAGCAAGAAAAACCCTTTATTTGATCTCAGAAACTGTATATTTCGTTGAGCCAGCACCAAGCTTTTCCAGTACTAGAACTTGCATAAAAGGGTCCTTATGATGAATACGTTCAAATAAATGACCATTTTTGCCAAGCTCATACGGCGGAGTCAACGAACCGAGAATCAATTTCTTGAATTTAGTCGCCTTCATCGGACTTGCAAACACGCTCAGTACATCAGCGTCAATAACCGGTTTGCTTAAGCACGTAAATGACAGCTCATTCCAGCTTCATTCGGCTATTTTATATTGAACCTTTGCTTTGAAATCTGCATTCTCATACTACATGAATAATCTAAACAATGATTATGAGCTTATTGATAGTGGTAACGAACGAAAGCTTGAGCGTTTTGGCTCAATTGTTTTTTCTAGACCGTCTGCCACCGCAGTTTGGGCACCAACCCTTCCATCCTCCTCATGGGAACAGGCTAATGCATCTTTTGACAGAGACGGTGGAAATTCATGGAGTTTCCGAAAGACATTGCCCGACTCATGGAATATTTCCGTAGAAGGAATAACATTCAAACTTTCGATAACAAATTTCGGACACCTTGGAATTTTTCCAGAACAGGCAAGTTCATGGAAATGGATTCAGCATATTATCCAAAACGCTGCTCAACGGCGTAATAAACGTATTTCCGTCCTCAACCTGTTCGCATATTCAGGTGGTTCTACCCTTGCTGCAGCAAAAGCAGGAGCCGAAGTATGCCACCTTGACGCATCAAAGGGCATGGTTGCGCGGGCACGCGAAAACGCCCAGATTAATGGTCTGGAAAAAGCCCCGATAAGATGGATTGTGGAAGATGTAAATAAATTTCTTGATCGCGAAGACCGAAGAAACAATAAGTATGATGCCATTATTCTCGATCCGCCTAGTTTTGGGAGGGGTAAGTCGGGGGAAGTCTACAAGATAGAGAAAGATATACTCGTTACCCTTGGTAAATGTATAAAGTTACTCAGCGACAATCCGCTATTCCTGCTTCTCAGCTGTCATACCCCTGCATTCACGCCCGGTGTAATGAATAATCTCATGAAGCAGGCCTTTAACAAACATATTGGAATAATTGAATCCGGAGAAATGTTCCTTCGTGGTAATAAAAATGTACTTCCTATTCCAAGCGGAACATTTGCATCATGGCAGACATCAGACCAGAATCATTCCTCAGAAACCTGACGTTCAGACCTACCGCTTCTACGGGCTTGTAATGTCCAGTCAGAGGGACAGGATTTGAGCATTTCACCCCATGTCTCTATGGCTCGATTCAACGCAATAGCCCTGTGAGAAATCTTGTTCTTTGACGCGTCGTCCATCTCTGCGAATGTCTGGCGACAACCACTGGGAACAAAAAGAGGGTCATAGCCAAAACCATTACTTCCTCGTTCTTTGTCAATAATTGAACCTTCACAGGTCCCCATAACAACCTGAGATCGGCCCGAAGGACTTGACAAGGCAATAGCACAGCAAAATCTTGCAGCTCTCTCCCGCATACCAATTACAGCCTTAATTAGTTTCGCATTGTTTGCGGAATAATTTACAGGCTCACCGGCATATCTGGCCGAGCGGACGCCCGGTTCACCTCCAAGACAATCAACCTGAAGGCCCGAATCATCAGCCAACGTCCAAAGACTCGAACTCATGGCCAGGATTACAGCCTTCTTTATCGCATTGCTTTCGAAAGTTGAACCATCTTCGACCACTTCAGGTAAGGATTGAAAATCATTAATAGAAATAAGCTCAATTGCCGGCATGTTGAAGATTGCCTTGATTTCCTGGAGCTTATGCACATTTCGTGTGGCAATCAGCAGTTTCATTTGCTTCGGAGTCTTTTATGGTTATCAGTCCAGGCCACAACGTTCCTGACTATGTAGGCTGGTGCGCTCGAGAGGACTCGAACCTCCACGGCTTTCGCCACCAGCACCTCAAGCTGGCGTGTATGCCAATTTCACCACGAGCGCTCAAAACAAAGCCGGAAACTTACCCAAGCCTTAAAATCAATTCAAGACATTTCAGAAAAGACATTCAATCTGATCCAAACGCAAATAGTAATTCCAAGTTTGAGTCATCCGTTACCAATTTCAATTCACACGTTTTCAACGGCTTTATAACATTCAGCCAGGCTTGGAAACCTGCCATTTTCTTGCGGGTTTCCGCAGCATTGGGAGTATTCTGAGCAATCAGGACAAGCGAATAAGCGGCTATTGCGTTCCTGAGCGCATCACCCGTCGATTCCAGGTCTATCCATGCATAACCAGCACAGTTTGTTATATTGTCCAGGCCTCTTGCCCACAACTGCTCACTAGATACTGTGCCTTGGCTTGAAGAACATACTACATTGGAAAGTGTTCCGAGGCTGCTTGACATCATCAGCCAGTGATTTTTCTCGGTTATAGCCGGCTTATCGGTTGGAGCTATACTGTCATAAACGCCCTGCTGCCTTGTACTGTCAATTGCGACAACCACCCTGCCGGCGATTTCTTCCCGCCTTGGAATTAATGATGATTTGTACAACGAGTTCAAAACATCCACTGTTTCTGATATCCTCGCCACAAAATTACAGTCGTCATTAACAGGGATGCCGCTCACCAAAGAAGGAACTTTCACCCCAAGGATTCGACCGCTCAAATCGCCACTATACATTGAAATAAACATGGCACTGTCCGGGATACTATGTAATTTCACTGCTCTGGAAATGATTCTTACAGCCCTTGAAACATATCTTCCTGTAAGGAATGGTTCCATCATACTGAATGGCATAACCACAAACATATCCGGCTTTCGACCAAGAATTACAGGTAAGTCATGAAGGCCTGTTGTTTTCTTAAGGTTATAAGTTAAAGATCCCCTATCACTGCTAATTGACGTATTAAGCTCTGGCATCCGTTCCCATAGCAGGTCCGCATCACCTTTAATCCGGCCCTTAAGAGTATTCAGGCCGAATCCTGTAAACTCATAGGTTACCTTCCGCATTTTTATGTCACCGGAATCTTCATTACGAAATCGAAAATAGCCATGGTCCATTATGCCGTTTGTCGTTCCATCAGAAGGACATGCATTTATCTGTT
>Ga0156394_1040_pt1 | contig 17573 bp, 14 predicted proteins | sample RifOxyA3_FD_108038 | JGI IMG/M metagenome (GOLD analysis project Ga0156394, IMG submission 108038) | Lentisphaerae bacterium RIFOXYA12_FULL_48_11 | reverse complement strand
CCAAGAAGCTGGCTGCTGTGGTTACTGCTGCAACAAGAAAGCGTCTGGAGAAAATACAGAAGGAGCGAGAGGTGGCTCGCAAGCTTGAGCTTGAAGCAGCCAGGGAAATGGCTGCCAAGCTGGGTAAAGTTTCATGCACGATTCCGGTCAAGGCCAAGGACGAGAAACTCTATGGTTCCGTTACGGTCAACGATATCTTCGATGCTCTCAAGGCCAATGGTGTCCAGATTGACAAGCAGAAGATAGAGCTGGCTGAACCGATCAAGGAACTTGGCGTTTTTGAAGTTAAGGTTAAACTGCATGCTGAAGTGGAAGCTACCATCAAGGTGTGGGTTGTTGAGGAATAGCCGTAATGGCAATGGAATCCGTCTCTTCTCAGCCTGTCTCAAGAACAGGCCGGGTGCCGCCTCACAGCGAAGAAGCTGAGCGCGGTGTGTTGGGGTCAGTTCTGCTTGATTCCGCAAGGGTGATGGACATCTGTGTTGAGCGCCAGATATCTCCTGAATCATTTTACGTGCCTGCGCACAGGATTGTCTATGAGGCTATGCTTGACCTGTCGAATCAGGCGGCAGCCATAGATATTCTTACTGTTACCGATAAACTTAAAATGGCGGGGGGCCTGGAATCCATCGGTGGTACTGTTTTTCTGGACAGGCTTATTGATTCGACTCCCACTGCTGCGCATGCCGAGTATTATGCCGAGATTGTCCGTCAGAAATTTCTCCTGAGATCAATTATTTCCTGCGCCAGGGATGCCGAGAATTCATGTTATGAGTCGGAAGAAGGTGCCGACCTGACTCTTGGCAAAGTGGAACAGTCTTTCCTGGATATCACCGAGCGGCAGCACGGCTACATGGTTCCTTGGACCACGGCCATCAAGAATACGATGGAGCATATCGAAAACATTCTTGTCACACGCAAGGGACTCAGTGGTATTTCTACCGGTTTTATGAACCTCGATAAAATTCTGCAGGGTTTGAGGGCTGGGGAAATGATTGTTCTGGCTGCGCGTCCATCAATGGGGAAGACCTCTCTGGTGATGAATATTGCCGAGAACGTAGCGCTTGGAAAAGGTGGAGACAAGGTTCCCAAACCTGTTGGTATTTTCAGTCTGGAAATGTCGCACGAGGCACTGGTGATGCGCATGTTGTGCTCTCATGCTGAGGTGCCGTCGTTTGATCTGGCTGGTGGATACGTCGGGCAGAATGCGCATGGAAAACTTACGCAGGCTGCGTCTGTTCTGTCAAAAGCGCCTATTTACCTTGATGATACGGGCGGTCTGGATGTAATGGAAATGCGTGCCAGGGCGCGACGAATGAAAAAGAAGAACAACATTGAATTGGTTGTAATTGATTATCTCCAGCTTCTGCATTCCTCTGAGTATGCCAGGCAGGGGAAACAGGTTGAGACCGCGCACATTTCCGGGAACCTGAAAGCTATGGCAAAGGAACTCAAGGTTCCTGTTCTTGTGCTGAGCCAGTTGAGTCGTGCTCCGGAGCAGAGGGATAAGTCGGGTAAACCCAAGCTGTCTGACTTAAGGGATTCTGGTGCAATTGAACAGGATGCCGATGTCGTCTGTATGCTCAGGCGTCCGTGCAAGTATCCGGAAGATGAGGAGCAGAACGATCAGACTCTGGCAATTGTAGATGTTGCCAAACACCGTAATGGACCGACCGGCGAGGTAAGGCTCAATTTCGAAGATAGATTTACCCGTTTCAGGGACAGAGAACACGGTGTCGATGAAATGCCCGGCGGAGCACCCGAGGCGGAAGTGGAAGTACAATGATTCGTACAAGAATAGCAACTGTGATTTCTGTCTGGATGCTTGCCTCTTTATTGTCTTCAGCGTATGCCGCACAGACTGTCAGGGAAATTGTAATAAAGAATATAGGGGCCGGTCAGCTTGACGAAGGGTTTGTCCGGGCGCATATTGCGCTTAAAGCAGGTTCCGAATTTGAAGGCGTTATTCTTTCCAAGGATGTCAAAGCACTTCTGGCTTCCGGAAGGTTCTCCTGGGTCGGAACCGATGTCGAACCAGTTGATGGCGGGATTCGCCTTGTTTTCTCATTCCGGAACAAATTGCTGCTGGAACAGCCTGTCAAACTGAAGGGCAATAAAGATCTGCGTGACAATAAAGTCCTGGATCTCATCGGCCTTCAGCCTGGGGACTTGGTTGATGATCAGGTGCTTGGGGTAAGGGTACAGAAAGTGATCGAACAGTACAGGAAGGATTATTACCCTAATGTGAAGGTTACCTGGCAGATTAGAGAACTTGATCATGCCAGGGGTACGGCCGAAGTTCTGGTAAAGGTTGATGAGGGTAATAATGCCCGGTTCAAGGAAATCGTTTTTACCGGCAACAGGATATTCTCTGCAACTGATTTGAGGAAAACTATTAAGCAACCTGCCTGGTGGAACCCTTGCTGGTGGTTGAAAAAGAAGCGCTATGATGCCGGGGAACTGGAATCTGCCAGAGCTGAGATAGCCGCCCTTTATGCGACGAAGGGATATATTGATGCCAAGGTTGATGTTGCGGAAGAAGTTTGCGACGAGAAGGGGAATCTCCGGCTTGCCGTCAGGATAAATGAGGGAATGCTTTACAAGTTTGGCAAGCTGACCATCAGTGGGGCGAAGCTTTTTCCCGAGGCGGAAATAAGGCGTTTTGTGTCGGCCCGGACCGGGGCGCCGGCATCTTCGGAGATATTACGGTCTTCTGTACAGGGTATACAGGATTTCTATGGAAGTCGCGGTTACGTGGATTCTGCCGTAAGGCCTTTGATGGATACGGATGACGTTGGTCGCCTTGTTAATGTGGATTTCACTGTAACGGAGGGAAGCCAGTCAAGAATCAGGAACATAAAAATTGAAGGTAATACGAGAACCAAGGACAAGGTTATCAGGCGTGAGTTGCTCGTCTATCCCGGAGAGATTTACGACGAAGTCAAAGTCCGGCGAAGTGAGAGAATTATTAATAACCTTGGATATTTCAAGACTGTCCGCAGTTATCCTACAAAGACGCTCGTTCCGGACGAAAGGGACCTTATCCTTGAAGTTGAAGAGAAAAGAACCGGTAATTTCATGATAAGTGCTGGTTTTTCCAGTATCGACAGGATGCTTGGAATGCTCGAACTGACACAGGGCAATTTTGATTTGTTCGGGTGGCCTTACTTCACGGGTGGCGGACAAAAGCTCAAGCTGAGTACGCAGTTTGGTTCCAGGAGAAAATTTTACGAGATATCATTTGTTGAACCATGGTTTTTGGATCGCAAATTGTCGCTGGGTGTGGATCTTTATTTAAGTGATATCAACTATACTGATTACGATATTGAGCGGAGAGGAATTGCGATGACTCTTGGTAAGCCGATATCGCGTGCCAACCGTGTTGAATTGCAATACAGCATTGAAAATGAAATGCTCAAGGATATTGCCGATACAAATGTCTATTTCAATCTTGCTGATGGTTCAGATTATTCTTTCAGTGATGAGCCGGAGAGTCTGAAAAGCACTGTACGGCTAACGCTCCTGCACGATACCCGAGATAATCCGTTCCTTCCGACAAGGGGGAACAGGACCAGCATCTTCGGTAGCGTTTCCGGAGGAATTCTTGGGCTGGATACGGATATTTATCAGCTTGGGCTTAGGATGAACCAGTATTTTCCTCTTTGGCTCGGACACGTTGTTGCTTTGCGGGGGAGGTGCGAAGTTGTTGAGTCGTATGGCGATATGGATGCGGTGCCTTTGATGGACAGGCTTTTCCTTGGTGGCGGGCGTACTCTAAGGGGATTCGATTACAGGGATGTCGGTCCAAAAGCCATACGGAAAAGTGAATATGAAAGCGGTGAAAGTAGCGGTTTTTACAGGCCTTTGGGTGGAAGAAGCATGGCGATGGCCAATTTTGAATACACAATTCCTGTTGTTTCCAATATCAGGATTGCTTTGTTTTTTGATGTAGGCAATGTCTGGTGGGATTCGTATGATTTCCAGTTTAATGACCTTGCGATGAGTACGGGTGCCGGGTTAAGGCTTGATTTGCCCGGGTTCCCGATAAAAATAGATTATGGCTGGGTTGTTCGTAAAGATGACGATTTGACTGAGAAGGAGCCTTGGGTTATTTGGATAGGACCTGATTATTGAGTTGTGAGGAAATTGGATAAAGGGGGTTGAATAAATATGAATAAGAATACTGTACTGTTTGTTTCTGTTTTGGCGGGATTGATTGCTGTTTCGCCTGCATGGTGTGCCGAGGCGAAGATTGTTGTCGTGGATATGGCCAAGGTGATGAAGGCCTACAGTGAGACTAAAACCGCTGAGGCTCTTCTTGAAAAACAGATTGAAGAATTCGAAGCCGAGCAGAAGGATATGCTTGCCGAGCGTGATAAAGTGCGTAAAGAGTTTGAGGCTGCCCGCGAGAGTGCAAGGGATAAGGCCCTTAGTGATAAAGAGCGGGAGAGTAAAATGGACGTTGCCGAGCAGAAATTGAATGTGCTCAGGGAAGCAGAGATGAAGATCCGTGATAGAATGACCCAGCGTCAGAAGGAAATTAATGACCAGAAGGTCAGAATGCAGAGGCGCATTGTAGGTAAACTTCGAGAGGTTATAGGGAAATATGCCGCGGAAAAAGGTTATGCCATGGTTCTGGATTCGGCTGGGATGAGTATCAGCGGTGTAGAATCTGTTGTTTACAGCAGGGAAAATATGGATATAACGGAAGACGTTCTGAAAGTTGTCAATGCAGGTGCGCCTGAGGTGCCGGAGAAAAAGAAATAGTAGCGAGGCAGGTCATCATGACTATAACAGCAGCGGAAATAGCCCGGAAGGTTGGTGGGAATCTGGAGGGACGGGGTGATGTCGGTATTTCCGGAATGGCGGGTCTTGAGGATGCAAAAGCCGGGGATATTTCTTTCCTGGCGAATCCACGTTATTCTTCATGTGTTGCTACAACCAAAGCTTCGGTTGTCATTGTGAATGAAGGTTGGCCCGGTACAGCGCCATGCACGTTGATCAAAGTTAAGAATGCAGATGCTGCTTTTTCCATGATTGCGGGTATGCTCAGTCCTCCGCCTGTTGTAACGGTGCAAGGTATTCACCCGACGGCGGTCATCGCGCCGGATGCCAGGCTGGGTAAGAATCTGAGTATAGGACCTTATTGTGTCATTGAAAGCGGCGTACAGATCGGGGATGGAACTGTCATATTTGCCGGATGTTATCTGGGACAGGGGACGATTGTGGGCAGGGACTGCAAATTTTATCCGAGGATGTCCACCCGCGAATACACGAAGATCGGTGACCGGGTTATAATTCACAATGGCGCGGTAATCGGCAGTGATGGTTTCGGTTATTCCAAGGATGGAAAAGTATGGAAGAAAATTCCACAGATAGGTGTTGTCGAAATCGGTAATGATGTTGAAATCGGGGCCAATGTTACAATTGACCGGGCCCGCTTTGGTAAGACGGTCATAAGTAATGGAGTCAAAATAGACAACCTTGTCCAGGTAGCTCACAATGTCAAGATAGGTGAAAATACTGCGATTGCCGCGCAGGCAGGAATATCTGGCAGCACGGAAATAGGTTCGGGCGTTCAAATAGGTGGACAGGCTGGTTTTAGCGGGCACTTGACGGTTGGTGACAATTCCGTAGTGGGCGGGCAGGCCGGTGTTATCAAGAATGTTCCTCCTGCTGTTTTTGTTTCGGGATATCCGGCGATGGATCATGGCAAGGCCATGAAGCTTCAGGCTCATGTTGGGCGTCTGCCGGTGTTGAAGCAGAGAATAAGTGAGCTGGAGAAAAAGATTATTGAACTTGAATCAAGGATTGGAAAGGGTGCCAATTAATGAAAGTTCTTGTTGCCGGTGGCGCGGGATATATCGGAAGTGTAACGACAGAGCTGTTGCTTAATGATGGCCATGAAGTTGTGGTATTTGACAATCTGGAGCGTGGTCACCGTGAGGCAGTTGATAAAAGGGCCGGGTTCCGCAAGGGTGATTTGAGGGACAAGGACAGAATTTTCAAGGTGATGTCCGAGATCAGGCCTGATGCGGTCATGCATTTTGCGGCATATGCGCTGGTTCCGGAATCAATGGAAAAGCCCGAGTTGTACTTCCGAAACAACGTGTATGGTGGAATAAATCTTGTCGAATCGATGTACAAATATGATGTGGGCAAGATTGTTTTTTCCTCAACATGCGCCACGTATGGCCAGCCCGAGAAAGTGCCGATCACCGAGGATGTGGCACAGAGGCCTACGAACCCTTATGGTGAGTCAAAGCTGATGTTTGAGCAGACGCTCAAGTGGTACCATGAGCTGCATGGAATGACCACGGTGTTCCTCCGGTATTTCAATGCCTGTGGCGCAACAGAGAAGTTTGGCGAAGATCATGATCCCGAGACGCATATCATACCTATCATCTTGCAGGTTGCACTTGGGCAGAGAAAACAGGTGAAGATTTATGGTGATGATTACAATACACCTGATGGAACATGTTTAAGGGATTATATTCACATCGTTGACCTGGCTCAGGCTCACATTCTTGCCTTGAAGGGCAAAGTATCAGGTCCGTTCAATCTTGGTACCGGCAACGGATATTCAGTGCTTGAAGTTGTTGAAACGGCCAGGGAAGTTACTGGTCATCCGATTCCTGCGGAGATAGCACCGAGAAGGCCAGGCGATCCGGCCAAGCTTGTTGCCGGAGCTGAGAAGGCCAGGAAGATTTTGAAATGGAAGCCGCAGTATGATGATCTGGACTCAATTCTCCAGAGTGCCTGGAACTGGCACCAGAAGCATCCCCGCGGATACAGGAAGTAACCATCCCTCCTGCCGTTTCCAGGTCTATTTGAGTAATGTTGTCGGTTTGTTTGTGTCCTGATGATGGGGTGAGGCTTTTGCGTGTGGAACAGGTAGGGGTGAGGTCTGTTCTTGTGGGTCAGATAATGGCAGTGTTGATTTGGAAATGTTGCGGGAATTTCCTGAGAGTTAAAGGAGTTATTATTCATGAAGAAATCTGAAAAGTCTGAGAAATCGGAAAAAAACGAAGGTAAGCTTGATTCTGTCCAGTTGGAGGCCGTGCTCGATCAGATTCGCAAGGAGTTTGGCGAAGGCGCAATAATGCGTCTTGGTGATGGAGAGTCGCTCAGGGAAGTGGCCTGCATTTCCACGGGTTCATTTTCGCTTGATGTGGCCATGGGTATCGGTGGGTTGCCGCGTGGCAGGGTTGTTGAGATCTTTGGTCCTGAGTCATCCGGGAAAACAACATTGACACTTCATGTAATAGCCAACGCCCAGAAGTCAGGCGGGCTGGCGGCTTTCATTGATGCCGAACATGCGATGGATCCAGGTTATGCCAAGAAGATAGGTGTGAACCTTGACGAACTTCTTGTTTCTCAGCCGGCATCGGGTGAGGAGGCGCTGCAGATTGTGGAAACGCTGGTAAAGAGTAATTCGCTTGATGTGGTTGTGATTGATTCTGTTGCGGCACTGACTCCACGTGCAGAGCTTGAAGGGGCCATGGGTGATTCGCATATGGGGTTACAGGCGCGTCTTATGTCGCAGGCGATGCGAAAGTTGACGGCGGCAATATCCACTTCCAAGACATTGTGTATTTTTACCAACCAGATAAGGGAGAAAATAGGGGTCATGTTCGGCAATCCTGAAACAACACCAGGTGGCCGGGCGTTGAAGTTCTATGCATCAGTCAGGCTTGATATCCGCAGGATTACTGCAATCAAGGATCCGACAGGCAAGGTTCTTGGCAACAGGACGAGGGTAAAAGTTGTGAAGAACAAGGTTGCCCCGCCTTTCACAGAAGCGGAATTTGATATTCTTTATGCACGTGGAATTTCATGGGAAGGCTCTGTGCTTGATTCGGCTGTTGCACACGGGGTGGTTACCAAGCGTGGCTCATGGCTGTTTCTGGATGGAGAACAGATCGGACAGGGGCACGAGGGAACAAGGGATCAGATGGAGAAGGATCCCGAGTTGACCAAGAAAATCATTGAGAAGATCAAAGAAAAAATTACAGCTGGCAAGGTTAAGTAAGTAGAGATTTTTGAAGAGTGCTTATCCGTAGATTTTCCGGGTTGTGGCAGAAGGAAATCTGTGCAATCTGTATTGCTTTGCGGATAATTGTTTCTTGAAGGAGTGGATGAAGTTATGAGAGCAGATGAACTTAGGGACATGTATCTCAAGTTTTTTGAGGGGCATGGGCATTCGATTATTACCGGTAGTTCTCTTATACCCCAGAACGATCCGACTGTGCTGTTCACGACTGCCGGCATGCATCCGCTTGTGCCTTATCTTCTTGGCGAGCCGCATCCGGCCGGGAAACGGCTCTGTGACTGCCAGAAGTGCATCAGGACTGGTGATATAGACGATGTTGGTGATGCCTCTCATTTGACATTCTTTGAGATGCTCGGTAATTGGTCGCTGGGTGATTATTTCAAGGAAGATGCCATTGCCATGTCCTTCGAGTTTCTTACCAAATACCTGGGATTCAGCGCGGAAAAGCTGTCGGTAACTGTTTTTGCCGGTAATGAGTCTGTGCCGATGGATAAGGAATCTGTTGGCATTTGGAACAAACTTGGAATACCCGAGTCGAGGATTTATCCGTTGCCGATGAAAGATAACTGGTGGGGTCCTGCAGGTACCACCGGTCCGTGCGGCCCTGATACGGAGATGTTTATTGATACCGGCAAGCAGGCTTGTGGTCCGAATTGTAGGCCGGGTTGTTCCTGCGGAAAGTTCTTTGAGATATGGAATGATGTTTTCATGCAGTACGAGAAGACCAAGGACGGCACTTATATTCCTCTAAAACAGCATAATGTTGATACCGGTATGGGTGTCGAGCGAACCATTGCCATGTTGCAGGGCCGGGCCAATGTCTATGAGACAGAACTCTTTGCCCCGGTAATCCAACTTCTGGAAGAAACAAGCGGGAAAACAATGTTTGCAGACGATGAGACCATTCGTGCTTTCAGGGTTATCTCGGACCATTTGCGCAGTTCAGTGTTTATCCTTGGCGACCAGCATGGTGTCAGTCCCAGCAATCTGGGGCAGGGGTATGTGCTCAGGCGCCTGATCCGTAGAGCTGTTAGGTATGGCAAGAAATTAGGACTTGGCGTTGGGTTCAGCAAACCGATAGCCAGTTGTATTATCGACAGCTATAAGCATGTTTATCCCGAGTTGAATACCAACAGGGATAGGATTTTAATGGATTTGGTTGGTGAGGAGGAGAAATTTGAGGCAACACTGGATCGAGGTATGGGGGAACTTGACAAGGTTTTGACGCAGATAACGGCTCATGGCCAGACTGTTCTTTCGGGGCGGGTTGCCTTCAGACTTTATGATACCTGTGGCTTCCCTCTGGAGTTCACAGAGGAAATTTGCAGGGAACGCGGGGTGACGATTGACCGCAAAGGTTTTGATGAAGCTTTTGAAAAGCACAAGGAGGTTTCGAAGCAGGGGGCCGACAAGGTGTTTAAAGGCGGATTGGCGGACCATTCTGAGACAACCACGCGCCTGCATACCGCCACACATCTTCTGCACAAAAGCCTGCAGATTGTGCTTGGAGACCATGTGAAGCAGAAGGGGTCTAATATCACGGCGGAACGTCTGCGTTTCGATTTCTCTCACCTGGCCAAGATGACTGATGCGGAGATTAAAAAAGTGGAAGAACTGGTTAATGACGCAATCCAGAGGAAGATGGAAGTTACAATGGAAACCATGACTCTGGAAGATGCGCAGAAGGCAGGATCAACCGCGCTGTTTGCCGGCAAGTATGGCGAACAGGTAAAGGTGTATACCATTGGCGATTTTTCGAAGGAAGTTTGTGGCGGTCCTCATGTAAAAAATACTTTTGAGCTGGGAAAATTCAAAATAAAGAAGGAAGAAGCTTCAAGTGCCGGGGTTCGTCGTATCCGCGCAGTTCTTGAAGGCTGAGATTCTTTCTGCCTGGCCGATGGTGCAGACTTGTTGTTCCTTCCTTTTGAACCATGAACTCCGGTAAACAACATACATATGATGAGAGTAAAATCAAAACACTCTCGTCGCTTGAGCACATTCGCAAACGTACAGGGATGTACATTGGCCGCGTCGGTGACGGCTCGGATTGTGATGACGGCATATATATCCTGATCAAGGAAGTTGTAGATAATGCCGTGGATGAGTTTATCATGGGGCACGGTGACAGGATCGTGATATCCGTGGACGGCATGAAGGTGACGGTTCGTGATTTCGGTCGCGGTATCCCTCTGGGTAAAGTTAAGGAATGTGTTTCCAGGATAAATACCGGAGCCAAGTACAATGACGAGGTGTTCCAGTTCAGCGTCGGGCTGAACGGGGTTGGTACCAAGGCTGTTAATGCGCTTTCAAGCAGCTTCAGGGTCGTCAGTTTCCGCGAAGGCGATTTTGCCAGCGCATCGTTCCGGAAAGGCAAACTGGAGAAAGAAGCCGAAGGGCGAAAACCCAAAGAGCCGAACGGCACTTTGGTTGAGTTTGTTCCAGATCCGGAAATATTCGGGACAGCCGTCTACAATATTGACCATATAATTCACAGGGTACACCTGTATGCTTTCCTGAATGCCGGACTTAAGATTGAATTTAACGGCAAGGAGTATGTGTCACGCAATGGTCTTCTGGATCTGGTTCTGGATGAAGTTGAGAACGAGGCTTTGTATCGGCCGCTTCATTTCAGGTCGAAAATGATGGAGCTTTCTTTTACCCACACACAGCGTTTCGAGGAGACCTTTTTCTCCTTTGTTAATGGTCAATTCACGAGCGATGGCGGTACGCATCTTAGTGCTTTTCGCGAGGGGCTGGTCAAGGGTTTTAACGAGTTTTCCCAGGGTAAGTACGAGGGGGATGATGTAAGGGAAAGCATGGCTGGTGCGCTGGCGATAAGGCTCAAAGATCCGGTCTTTGAATCCCAGACAAAAAACAAGCTGGGCAACACAGAGTTGAGGGGGGAACTCGTTACTCAGGTTAAAGAAATTATTGTTGATCTACTGCACCGGAATCCACAGGCGGCGGAGGTGGCTCTTCAGAAAATCGAGGAAACTGTAAAACTGCGAAAGGAACTGCAGTCTATCAAGAAAATGGCCAAGGAACGTGCCCGTTCGACTTCCATCAGGGTTCCTCAGTTGAAGGATTGCAAGATTCATTTCGAAAGGGAGGCTGGTGCCGGGCTTGAATCGATGCTTTTCATAACGGAGGGCCAGTCTGCGGGCGGATCGATTGTAAGTTGCCGGGACGTAAACACGCAGGCCATTTTCACGCTCAGGGGGAAACCTCTTAATGTATGCGATCTTAGCCGTGACGCTCTTTATAAAAATGAAGAGCTTTATAATCTTATGCGAAGTCTGAATATCGAGGAATCGACTTACGGGTTGAGATATAACAAGGTTATAATTGCAACCGATGCCGATGTAGATGGGCTGCATATCAGGAACCTGATCCTTACATTCTTTCTTCGGTTCTTTGAGTCCATGGTGCACGACGGACATGTTTATATTCTTGAGACGCCTCTTTTCAGGGTGCGAAACTCAAAAAAAACTGTTTACTGCTATTCTGAAACTGAGCGTGATACTGCGGTTAAGGAGCTTTCCCGCAGCGAAGTGACGCGTTTCAAGGGACTTGGCGAGATATCGCCGCCGGAATTCAAGCAGTTTATTGGACATGACATGCGATTAACCCATGTTAAGGTCGATAACAGGCACAGCGTTCCTCTTGTGTTGAATTTTTATATGGGGAAAAATACCCAGGAACGGCGTGAATACATAATGAACAATCTTGTGGTGGAGGCTGCTGAATGACAGACCAGGAGGAAATGTCATTTAACAGCGGCGAAATGTTTAACGATCTCGTGCCCCCCCAGATATCTTCGCTCGCCGATCTGGTGCCGCTGGCTCCGGAAGAGCCTTTGCCGCATTGCGAGGTCGCAATGACGGATGGGCCGCTCAAGCGGCTGATTGATGGGAACTTTCTCCAGTATGCATCATATGTAATCAGGGACAGGGCCATTCCGGAACTTAATGACGGATTGAAGCCAGTTCAGCGCCGCATACTTTTCTCCCTGCATAAGAATGATGATGGTAAATTCATAAAGGTAGCCAATATTGTCGGGTATTCAATGCAGTTTCATCCCCATGGTGATGCATCCATCGGGGAGGCCCTTGTAAATCTGACGAACAAGCAGTACCTGATTGAAGGGCAGGGTAATTTCGGCAACCTGCTTACAGGCGATCCGGCAGCTGCTTCCAGGTATATCGAATGTCGGCTGACAGAACTGGCCAGAAATGAAGTATTTAATGATGACCTTACCGACTTTGTTCCTTCCTACGATGGGCGCAAGGAGGAGCCGGTCTGTTTGCCTGTAAAGATACCGCTTCTTCTGATGCTTGGTGCTGAAGGAATAGCCGTTGGAATATCAACACGGATACTACCCCATAATTTCACGGAGCTGATCGAGGCCCAGATTGCATTGCTGAACAAAGAGAAATTTGAGCTCGTACCAGATTTCTTTCATGGCGGCATCATGGATGCATCGGAATATGACAACGGGCGCGGGCATGTCAGGGTGCGGGCCTCAATTGAAAAGAAAGATGACAAGACCCTTGTTATAAAGGAAATACCTTTTGGAACAACAACCGATTCCCTCATAGCTTCGATAGAAGATGCAGCAAGGAAGGGTAAGATCAAGGTCAAGTCGATCAATGATTTTACTTCAGAGCGTGTCGAGGTTGAAATCATATTGCAGGAAGAAGAGGGCGCAGACAGGGCGGTTGAAGCCTTGTATGCATTCTCGCTGTGCCAGGTCCAGCTTTCAAGCCGCATAGTTGTTATCAGCGGGAACAAACCCGTGGAGTTGACCGTGGAGGATGTCCTGAAACACAACACGGACAGGCTTCTTCATATTCTGAGGAAAGAGCTTTTGCTGGAGCAGAAACGGCTTAATGATGAGTTTCACAGGAAGACTCTTGTTGAGATCTTCATAGAGAATAAAATTTATAAACAGATCGAAGAGTGTAAGACGCCGGAGGAGGTTGAGAAAGTTGTACTGGATGGGTTGGCGCCTTTTACCTCGCGACTGATCCGGCCCGTGTCAGGCAAGGATTTGGAGATGCTCCTTGAAATTCCAATAAGGCGGATTTCCCAGTTTGATCTGAATAAGAATCGCGCTGAACTTGACAAGGTAAAGACGCTGCTTGCCGAAGTGGCGGAGAAGCTGAGTTCTGTAAAACTGCATGTTGTCCGTTACCTTAGGAATCTGATAAAGAAATATGGAGCAGACTATCCAAGGCGCACGAAAGTGGAGACATTTGCGGCAGTTGAAATAAGGGAGATTACGGCAACAGAACTGACCATAGGATATCAGCGTGATAAGGGTTATCTGGGCTCTGGAATCAAGGGCGAAGTTCTCCTGCAGTGTTCTTCTTACGACAAAATTATGATTTTCTGGAAAGACGGTCGCTATAAGGTTGTTCAGCCGGTTGAGAAGCTTTTTGTCGATGATGACGTGATTTATTGCGGTGTTGCCGAGAGGGGGCGTGTTCTAACGGCTGTTTATATAGAGGATTTCTTTGCATATGCAAAAAGATTCACGCTGGGGGGAACAATCCTGAACAAGGAGTACAGGTGTATTCCGAAAGGATCGGAAATTCTCATGTTTTCTGATCAAAAGCCTGAGTTCCTTTATGTGCGGTATGGCCTCGATGCAGCTCAGAAGATTCAGCAGCAGGAGTTTGATACAAGAAAGCTGCTGGTTCGCGATCCAAAAACCCGCGGCATAATGATGACTTCAAAGAAGATTGTTTCCATCCAAGGCATAAGGCCTGGGGACTGGAACCCCGAGTTAAATGGACCCCGCGGCGTTTTTATGGAGATTGGCATTCCCCATCTCAGGGATGACTGATTCGGGGTGAATATTTTCTGCCAGTGCTATAGATGATTCACGGATGCCGTGGCTGTGTTATTGCTGGAGTCAACCACGTGAATGTAATTGATGCCTGTGTTTGTAGTGCTGGTATAAATAGCGGAACTTCCAGAGATGACCAGGGATCCGAGTGCCGGAGATTCAACGGACCAGGAGTAAGTTCCCACGCCGTTTGACGCCGTGAAAAGTATATTTGATACGATCAAGGCTGGAATCGTGGCCGATGCAGGGGAAATGGATAATCCACTTGGTGCTGTGGCGTCTGAATCATCGTCATCATCGCTTTCGCAGCCGACCATAACGATCATTGATGCCAAAGCAAGAACAAGTGCAATCTGAAAAGCTTTTTTCTTCATACGCATACCCCTTCTGTTTTTGTTGCGCTGAAGTTTAACGTTTACAGCGGGTGTTTTTCAATGACATTTTAAAAGAATGACAACACTTGAATTAAGCATCCGGGACTTCTACTATTTACCATATTTGGATGGAGGAATGTGCCATGACTAAAGGAGCTCTTGAGATTATATGTTCCGCGTGCGGAGCTGATACTTTTTTGAGACGTGAGCCTGAGTATGATGGATTTGTGAAAAAGGGTGAGAAGCTTGTTTGTGTGTCTTGTGGGCATATATATGCCAGCGAAGCAGAAGTTCCATTCAGGCAGAAAAAAAACATTTCGATCTTCAACGAATCTGACAAGTTTAAAAAAGTGGAAATATTCAAGAGCGATGAAGCTGGCAGGAATTGCAGGTATTGTCTGCACTACGTTGTAAATCCGTTTACACAGAGGTGCGGGCTTCATAATAAGATCGTTCAGGCGACGGATTTGTGCGACAAGTTTGAAAAGATGGAAGAGGGGTAGGAAGTGGTTGATAAAGGGAGGCAGGAGGAGTCCGGGACCAAGATTTCGGAGACTTGAAAGAGGAGCTTATTAACCTCTGATGAACGCTGATAACGCGGATAGGGATTGAGCCCGGACGAAGGGGGAAAATGGCCAAGGTTGAGCTAAGAAATGTTCATAAGTTTTATGACGGAGGAGTGAAAGCTGTAAACGATTTCTCTCTTGATGTGGCCGACGGTGAATTTGTTGTTCTCGTGGGGCCATCAGGATGCGGAAAGTCTACGACTCTTCGGATGATTGCAGGCCTGGAGGAAATCAGTTCCGGCGCAATTTCCATAGGTGACAGGGTCGTGAATGATGTCCCCCCGAAAGATCGTGATATTGCAATGGTTTTTCAGAACTATGCCCTCTATCCACACATGACGGTTTATGAAAACATGGAGTTTGGATTGAAGCTCCGCAAGTTTCCCGGCGCGGAAATTGAACAACGGATAAAAGAAGCAGCCAGAATCCTTGGGTTGACGGATCTTCTCGACCGGAAGCCCAAAGCCTTGTCAGGTGGGCAGCGTCAACGGGTTGCAGTTGGCCGTGCAATTGTACGCAAGCCGGCCGTGTTCCTGTTTGATGAGCCGCTTTCTAATCTGGATGCCAAATTAAGGGTGCAGATGCGGGTTGAAATCAGCCGGCTTCACCGCCAGCTCGGTGCCACGATGATTTATGTCACGCATGATCAGATTGAGGCAATGACGATGGGGCAACGAATAGTGGTTATGAAGGATGGGGTGATTCAGCAGGTGGCAGATCCTCTTGGCCTTTATGACAATCCTGCGAACCGGTTTGTTGCAGGTTTTATTGGTACTCCGCCGATGAATTTCCTGGAGGGTGTAATCAGGAAACAAAATGGGATCTTGGAATTTGGTATAAACGGGGGTGAATTGTTGCCGGTCCCTGATCGCGCAAAAGGGTTGTTGCAGGAATGGATGAATAAATCTGTGACTCTTGGTTTGCGACCGGAAGATATCGGGTCGCTGGTGGCAGAACAGAAACCCGGGGTTCCGCGAATCAGGGCTGAAGTCGATGTAATTGAACCCATGGGATTTGAGTCTTATGTGTATATGAGAACTGGTAAAACATCATTTGTCAGCAGGGTTGAGGCCAGGCATTGTTTTGAAGTAGGCAAACAGGCCAGTCCTGCTGTTTTGATGGATAAAGCCCGTTTTTTTGATCCTTCCTCGGAAAAAACCATTGCCTAGTGGTTGTTCAGTGTCTATATTCCGGCTTTCTTCAGGTGTTGATACGCAATTAAGGAGTGTTGAATGAATCCTAATCCGTTTCTTGGTGTATTCTTCCATTGGCTGGGTGGTTTGGCTTCGGGTAGTTTCTATGTGCCGTACAAGGGTGTCCGGAAGTGGTCGTGGGAAGTTTACTGGCTGGTTGGTGGATTCGTTTCCTGGATCATTATGCCCTGGCTAATGGCGCTGAGCATGACCAATGATGTTCTTGGAGTTTTGAAGCAGCAGACAGGTGTAACGCTGTGGTGGACTTATTTCTTTGGTGCCATGTGGGGTTTCGGAGGATTGACATTCGGACTGACGATGCGTTACCTGGGGATGTCTCTTGGAATGGGGGTTGCACTGGGTTATTGTGCGGCTTTTGGGACCCTTTTACCTCCGATCTTCAAGATGTTTGTTCCCTCAATACCCGTCCCGGAGACGATTGCTCAGATTGCTTCAACGTTACCGGGCCAGATCACATTGGGTGGAGTTGTGGTTTGCCTGATAGGTATTACCGTTGCGGCGATGGCCGGGTTGACCAAGGAACGGGAAATGCCAGCGGAGGAGAAGACAAAGGCCATTGCTGAATTCAGTTTTACGAAGGGTATTCTCGTTGCGACATTTTCCGGTATCATGAGTGCCTGTTTTTCGTTTGCGCTAACGGCCGGTAATCCGATAGGCGAGGCGTCAAAGGTTGCAGGAACGGGAGTAATCTGGACAGGGCTTCCCAAGCTGATCGTAGTTCTGCTTGGCGGATTCACGACCAATTTCATCTGGTGTGTCATGTTGAACATCAAGAACGGAAGCGGTTACCAGTATTTCAACAGCAAAATGAAACCTGAACATCTTGGCCCGGCCGGCGGTGGTGGGGAGCATGGTCCGGCGGCGGGCAGTGCCACAGTTGAGGGCAAGAACTATACCGAATCAGAGCTCAAGGCTCCGATGCTGCGGAACTATTTGCTTTCGGCGCTGGCTGGTGCAACCTGGTACATGCAGTTCTTCTTTTATACCATGGGTGAGACCCAGATGGGTAAGTTTGGCTTTGCCAGCTGGACGTTGCACATGGCCAGTATCATCATCTTCAGTACGATGTGGGGTTGGATATTCCATGAATGGAGAGGGGCCAGTAAAAAGGCTCACGGCCTCATTTCTGCAGGTATAATTCTGCTGATTATATCCACTATAATCATCGGTTTCGGTACCTGGCTTAAAGGGCAGGGCGGCATAGGCCATTGATCAGTGTCAGGGAAACCCCTACGCTGCGTGTAGGGGAGAACCTTACAATAAAAATCAGGGAGCTGCCCTGATATACAGGATTCCATTTCCATAGTAATCTGCGCGCTCATTTTACCACTGGGGGGAATTAGTGCAGGTTAACAAATCATCTTGCGGGGTCTTTCTTTCTTGCATAGCCGTGCTTCTGCTGGCTGCTGCAACCTTTGGCACGGAAGTCCTTTCGTCACGTCCTGCTGGTGTGATAAAGATTTCATTGAGTACCAATGAGCAGAAGATGGTGTCACTGCCATTCAAGCCCTTTGA
>Ga0156394_1055_pt1 | contig 17648 bp, 14 predicted proteins | sample RifOxyA3_FD_108038 | JGI IMG/M metagenome (GOLD analysis project Ga0156394, IMG submission 108038) | Lentisphaerae bacterium RIFOXYA12_FULL_48_11 | reverse complement strand
GGCTACCCGATATTCGTCCTTCGTTTCGTTGATCATTTGATGTTTTCCTTTCGGTAACATCAATATGAGTCAATAGCCCCTTTTTAGCCTCTTTGCTGCTCGGGCTTCGGTAACATTTAATGTGAGTCAAGTCGAGGGATGGTGAGTATCTTTAGTTTACTTGAGTTTCTTCAGACGTTTTGTTAATATTTAAAAAACTGGAGAGGAATATGAAGAAATCATTTATTCTATGTGTTTTCTTGCCATTCCTCTTTGCAGTTAATATCCAAGCTCAATCATTTTCCATTACAAATGCTCTTCTGGATACCAATACTATTTCGCTTTCTTGGGATAACGTAACGAACAGGTATATCATCAGTCAGTCAACATCGCTTATTACGGGACAGTGGGAATATGTAGGAATAGTGTTATCGACAAATGATTCAGTAATTACCAACATATATGATAACTGTTTCTACCGCATCAGGAAAGTTAAGGTAGTTAATTTTGCTGACACGAATTTCGAGCAGGCTGTCAGAAATGCGATAACTAATAAATTCATTCCGACAAATTTGGTTTACGATATTGATGTAAATACAATGACAAACCTAGATGTTTCATCCAAATCCATTACAAACGCCTTGGGAATTGAAGAATTTATTACTCTGACAAACCTGTGGTGTTATAACAATCAACTCACCAATCTTAGTGTTTCTGCCTGTGCTAATCTGTCAAGTCTATCCTGTTATGGAAATCTGTTGACCAATCTTGATGTTTCTGGTTGTTCAAACCTATTAATAATTAGCTGTAACAACAATAATCTGACTGATTTGAATCTGTCTTCGAACAACAGGTTGACATATCTGAGCTGTGCTTTCAATTCCCTCACCAATTTGGATGTATCAACTTGTTCAAATCTACAACATCTAGCTTGTCACTGGAACGATTTATCCAATCTCAATGTCTCAGCTTGTGTGAACCTGTCTGAACTTTACTGTTACTGGAATCACATCACCAATCTGAATCTCAACTACAATTTAAAACTGTCACTCTTGAACTGTTACGAGAACCAACTGAGTAACCTTGATGTTTCGGCAAATATATGTCTAACAAATTTAAACTGCTCTTATAACGACCTGACAACTATTGATGTTTCGGCAAATACAAACTTGCAATACCTGAACTGTACCTTCAACACCTTCCTCACCAATCTTGATATCTCTGCCAATTCTAATCTCACATATGTTGACGCTAGAACGTGTTTGGTTCTTACCAACATAACAGTCTGGTATCCCGCTACAAATATTCCAAGTGGTTTAACTCTTCTGTATAATGGCATTACAACACTTAGTTATCAGCCATGAGATTTTTTAAAGATAGTTCCTTTTATTCCTTTTCCACTCAATTCCCTCACGCAATTTCTCTTCAAGCATCTTAACAACATACTTGGGCATTTATGGTAGGTAAATAGCGTTTCATCAGCAGTAGGGATGTCGTTTACTTAGATACTACCTGAGGATTTATTTGTCGTAAGATGTTGTGTTGATAACGTTTAGCTCTTCTAGCAGATAGCCATAATGCAGGTTTCCCAGTCCACGCCCGGCATGCCTGTCGCCGGGATATGCTGTTCGGGAGTAATAAAATCGCCATGTTTCGGATCAAGCCGGGGAATATAACCATCGGTACCCATGCTCGCCCAGCCTGCTTCTTCGATTCCAAGGGTCACGTCTCGACAATCGACAATTTATTTATACAATCCCTGGTCATTTTCCGCCTGGCTACATCATTCGCCAGACTTGATTCAAACCGCTGTATCGCCTTGCCTGCCGTCTTGTATTCCAGACCGCCCAGTCGCTCTCCTATCTGCCGTAGCGTTAATCCACTGTACTTTCACACAAGATACAACACCAGTTCACGGCCCCCAGCATCCATGTTTATATCATCCTCGATTATCTCGACATTCAGGAGCAACTACTACATTCGACAATCTCTATTTGTCGATTGTCGAGACGTGACCCCAGAAGACCCTTAATGCATTGCCAGAGCGGAGAGGATGTTGGCTTCCGAGCCCGATAGACTCCCGTTGCCTTCTCCGTGAAACTGTAGGCCATCCCCACCCTCCACCAGTTTCACTTCGAAATGCCACGCTATGCTTGTTAGAACGAATAAGTCTCCACGTTTATTGTTGAATTGATAAATACCGGGAGCTCGACCCTCCGGAATGATCGTCAGCGTGTGTGCACCATTTGAGAAAAGATGGGGTTGTTCTAGGTAAATACATAATAATCAAGGGATAATACAGATAATGACACAGGCGGGATTGTTGCTGGAGTTTTGACGTCCCCCAGACTCCCTGTACAATTTCCGCGTATTACCAAACAACATATTATGTAAGTAGTGTTGTTTGGTAATAGCCATTATTGTATCTATGAAATACATGGGCCCAGGAATGGGTAATTGATAGTTGACATGTTTTACCAAACATCATACCTTACTATCGAATAATGTTTGGTAATGGTGCTTATGTTTATCAAAGACATGCTTAACGAGGAACTTCAGAATTCTATTCAAATCCGCAAGGATTATGAACAGGCCTTGAGAAATATTCCAAAGGGATCTCTGGTCCGTAAAATCATTGGCGGACATGAATATTTCTACCTGGCGTGCCGGAATGGAAGCAAAGTGCAGTTCAATTACCTGGGCAAACTGGACAAGGCTTCCATTGACAAATATGATCAGGCAAGAATCTATCGGGCCAGATATCGCAAAAAACTCTCCGAGGTCGACCAGCAAATCAAGTTCATAAAGAAGGCACTAAATGGATAATGCGCAGTATAACCTGTGTTGCGAAGTGCTACGTCGCCTGCATCGTGAAAAAGTCCTGGACCACATGGTATTGATCGGATCGTGGTGCCTTCTGGCATACAAGGACTATTTTAAAAACGTACAGTATCGCCCAGGCATTCGAACACGTGATATCGACTTTCTCATCCCCTTGCCATCTCGTTTCGACCACAAAGTCGATCTGGAGGAATTATTCAGGGATTTGGACTTTGTAACAAGTTTTAAGGGTCGTAAAGGATTCATGCAGTTCGTCCACAATGATCTGATGCTCGAGTTCATTGTCCCGGAGCGCGGAAGAGGATCATCTAACCCCATCACGATCGCCGACCTCGGGATTAATGCCCAACCTCTTCGGTTCATGGATTTCCTTGCCAGTAACATTGTCCGGCTGAAGTTTGCCGGGCTAAAGGTCGCGGTTCCTCATCCGGTCAACTTCGCTTTGATTAAAGCCCTTATCTCGGCGCGTCGGCAAAAGCCGGTAAAGTCAGAAAATGACTTGCGTCAGGCTGTTGATGTTTTAAGAGCCCTGATTGAAGCCGGAGAGACGGCATCTATCAAGCAAACTTTCTCGTCCTGCCCGATACGCTGGAGAAAATCCATCCGCAAGGCATTCCAGAACGAACTTTTGGCCGAGGAAATCTCTAAACTTCTTCTCGAATAGCAACACGATGTCAATTAGTTACTATACAATAGTTATTATTCTCGCTGGAGTATAGTAACATTACAAGCGCCAGTGTCCCTGCTTTGTAAACGCTGGCTGAAAAGTGCGGCACCCCAGATAGACTTCCGGGAAGGAGTTTGAGAAAGTGGATATTTTCTCAAACTCAACAACGGAGGCGGAGGGTGTACGCAGACATGGAAGATTGGACGCAGATACGGCGACAGGTGCTGGTGGAAGGTGTATCGAAGAGGAAGGTGCTCCGCCTTCCGGAATTATTGTCAGGGAGTGTGTAAGACAAATAAGGATAATTGCGGGCGGCTGGTGGGCAAACAATGTGCAATGTGAAGATACGTCCCCAGAAACCTTCCTTATGCTGATTCGACGAACTGAAACATCACTTCCCCTGTTGCCCTAAATAATCAGTGTCCGCCATCTTGTTGAAACGCCTGATGAGACGGATTTCCTCCGGATCGTACGGACGCATGGAAGGACGGATCAAGTCATGCTGCCACTTCGTGAAGTCGAGATGTTTTGCCTTCCCCTGTTCTTCAAGTTTCCACAACCCTTCCCACGGTTCGTAGGTCTGGTACTTGCCAGCAACGAACCCCCAGCAGAAGCATCCGATCTTCTCAAGATAATAGAGGGGATATGAATCGTAAACGTCATTATGCTGAATGCGATGAAGCCATTCCGTATTGAACATAGGGCGTCCGTACTTACGCTTCAAAAGCGCGATTACCTGAACTTGCTTTTCCAAGTTTCCGTAACAATGATAGCTGATGACGTCAGAAAGCTCGCCGGCGACGGTCTCCGCGAGTTGCATGCGCTTGTTCTTGCTCTCTTCACCGAATGTCGACCAAACATCTGCGGCCAGAGGTTGTTTTGGATCTATCTTCCAGGCGAGTTCAAAAAGCTTCCGCATCTGGGGCACCGTTATGTCGCCGCGGTTCGAATTTCCCGGCTCGTTCCAAAGATTCCAAAAAAGAATCCGTTCGTCGGTACGGTATTTAGTCATCAACTCTTCGCACATCGCGTAAAACTTAAGTCCGAGCTCGGGATCGTCTGTCGGCGCGAAGCCAATTGCATCCGGGAAACTGCCATGCTGGCTGAGTTTGCGGCCGCCATGATACCCCCAGTCGTACTTCTGTTCACCCGGCTTCGGAAGTTCCCAATGTTCTTTCGGACGCATACAGTCGTTACCAAGAAGAACAACAGCGCGCATATTGTGTTTCGCGAGGATTACAAGATACCGCTCGAAACGTTCCATAAATCCGTCGTGATCCGCGAGCCATACGCCGAATCCCTGCACCTCTACAATGATGCGCATTGCGTTAAAACCTATTTCCTCGGCAAGCGCAAGCTCCCTCTCGACCTCCTCAAAGCGCTCCTTCGATCCCAGCGCCTGCCATTGGTCGACGCGGTTCGCCGCAGACGCTGGCATGTAGTTGCAACCGCGAATCCACGGCTGCTTATCATACCACGCCCAGACCTGTTCTTTGGTCCAGGGTCCAGTCCGATCCGCTAGAGCTACTGAAGCCAAACACGCAGCCAACGTTACAATCGCCATTTTTTTCATCAGACTATTCCTTTCAAATAATCATGGCTTGCTTTCAGATCATCAAGCGAACCCGGGAAAGCCGTCGGCTTGACCACCAACCACTCCGTGCCATCACTCTTAAGCGAAGGAATGATTTTTTTCCAGTCGGCCTTGTCCCATTTTGATCCGACCCCACATTCTCCCGGCCTTGGCTTCTCAACTTCACGACAGCCCAACTTATCGACTTCAAAAGCCGGCATAACATGCACCGTGGGATTGCGGTGCGGATGCCTTTCGAGCCACTTAAGTGGATCCTCGCCTACAATAACGCACCATCCCGGATCGAATTCCTGCATCACCATCGGCGAAAACCGCTCGAAAAGCCATTCGCATGCGGTTTTTCCGCTAAACCTAATACGGAATTCCTGATCATGGTTGTGATAACCGATCTCGATTCCTTCTTTCGCGCAGACATCCGCCGCGTGATTGATGACGCCAACCACAAGTTGCCAGTCATTCTCGTTCTCGGTGCTGCCCTTAAACCAGGCGGTATCGATCCGATGGCAACTGCATTCGTGGCAAAACTTGATCGTTTCCGCAAGCTTCGGCTCGACAAGCGCATGGGGATAGAGTTGGAGTGAGAAAAGCTCGAGACCAACGTCGCGCATGAGCGCGCCGAGTTCTTTTGCGTTCCTTCCGTAGAATCGCCCTGTTTCAACGCCTTCGTAGCCGAGCATCCTCACCGCGTTCAAAGTACTGGCGAAATTTTTCGCGCACATATCGCGAACGCCATACACTTGGAAACCCAAACGCATACGCTTGGGCTTCGAGCCGCCAATGACGCAATCAGGCGCAAGAGCCGCCACACCGGTCATCGCAACAAATTCTCTCCTGTTCATTTTACGCGAAAGCCCCCTTCTTCGCATTCCTCCATGTTCAACAGCAGGTAACTGTATCGTAGACAGTGCCGTTTGCGCGACGAAGAAGTCCGAGAACCGCCTTCGGTCATGACAGAATCTAACAGAAGACACCAGCCTGTTCTTGGATTATTGGCCACCAGAACTTGGATTATTTACCGGCAGAGTATGGACAACCGGGCCAGCCACCGTAAATACAAGATCTTCCTTATTTTTTGGCAGGGATGAGCCACCGGCTCATGCCTATAGACTCGGAAACGCGTTGCCCCGTCTTGCGCAGGCGTGGTATAACGCGGATATGCAAACCAAGATTATTTTCGCCGCGTTGGCAATCGCCGGCACACTGGCCGCCGGGGATGAGGACTACCGCAAACCCAACTACGACGAGTCCAAAATCCATCCGTACACACTCGAAGATCCGCTCACGTTCGCGGACGGCACGAAGCTCGCCACGCCGGCCGAATGGCCAAAGCGCCGCGCGGAAATACTGGAGATCTTCGCGAAGGAAATGTACGGCCAGCCGCCGCCAGTGCCCGAAGCCGTCGTTACGGAGGTCTGGGACGTCAAGGAGAACGCGCTTGCCGGCTACTGTGTACGCAAACAGGTGAAGATGTGGTTCAAGAAGGACAAGACCGGCCCCTGTGTCAATTGGGTCGTCTTCGCGCCGCGTTACGCGAAGGGGCCTTCGCCCGTCATCCTCTTCCTCAACTATCGCGGCAATCATGAAATCGTACCCGACGAGGACATTCCGGTGCAGCAGGGCTGGTCGCGCGCCGGCAAGCTCACCGACGGAAACCGCGCCTCCGCGAAGACGCGCGGCCGCATGTGCGACCCCAATCGCGACGATATCTGCCCCGTGGGTATGCTGCTCGCGCGCGGCTATGCCGTCATGAGCGCGTGCTACTGCGAAGTCTCCCCCGATCCCGACTGGAAAGAGAAGGATGCAGCCTTCAACCAGAAGACGTTCTCCTATACGGGCGTCTTCGATCTCTGGCCGAAGCGCGACGAATCGCGCACGGACAACACCACCGCGCTTGGCGCGTGGGCCTGGGTGCTTTCGCGCGGCCTTGACTACGCCGAGAAGGACCCGCTGCTCGATGCGAAGCGTTCCGTAGTCACCGGCTGTTCGCGCCTTGGCAAGGCGGCGCTCATCGCCGCCGCGCGCGACGAGCGCTTCGCGGTGTGTGGACCGAACCAGACCGGCGGCGGCGGCGCGCCGCTCGCCAAACGCGACTACGGAGAGAACACGTCCACCGAGAATACAATGTTCACGCACTGGTACTGCACGGCCTACCGGAAATACGCCGAGAAACCCTGGGAGACGCTCACATTCGACCAGCATCTGCTTCTGGCGGCCGTCGCACCTCGTGCGCTGCTCATCGAGGGCTTCGACACCAGCAAGTGGATGCACACGAAGGGCGAATACCTCGCCTGCCGCGCCGCAGCGCCCGTGTGGAAATTCCTCGGTCGCGGCACAATGCCCGACGTACCGTATCCCGACAACTACTCCACCGCCGGCATCGGCGAGTCCTTCGGCTACGTGCGCCGCAGCGAACAGCACGGCATCTCCGCATACGACTGGACGTGGCTGATGGACTTCGCCGACCGCGAATTCAAACACCGGTGATCCGATGAAACTCTCGCCTCTTGTCTTCGAAGAGGATTTCCAGGCCGTCGATGAGCGCGGACGGTCCGTTGATCCACCCGTTCTGCAGTGATTCATCCAAAATCGATTGTACAGTATTTTAAATAAAACTGTAGTCGTAGCTCGGCTTGTCCGACATCTTGTTCCACGCAGCCTCGGCAGATCGGGAAGCTTCCGGGTTATGCTTCGTTAATTGTTAAACGTCATTCGACGCCGCCGAAAAAACCGTCCTCGATCCAAATCGGTTTGTAACCCCGTTCGGTGATATAACGAAGTGCCGCTTCCCAACGATCAAAAATATCCTTTTTATAGTTCTTGTAGAACGGCCACCAGTACTGTTCGTGCCCGGCGATGTTGACCAGCATGTTCAGTCTCGGGTTGTCGAGCTTGCGATGCATGAGAGGAATCGTCTGCTCGACCGGAACCCATTCGCAGGTCGAGGGCATGCCTCCATTATAAAAAATGATACCGGAATCGAAATCCATCCAGCCCTGGTTCTCTCGGATGTAGGCGGTGATCGAGTTCGGCAACATGAAGTCGCAGAATTTGTCGCCGGTCCCAGGATTTTTCCTGCCGCCTGTTGGAAGCATTCTTACTCCCCGCTGCGCCAGAACCTTGTAGGAATCAGCCCGAACCATCGCCCAGTGAATCTGCAAGCCAGGTGTATAGGCCTTTCCGGCGATCCGCTTGAGTTCTTTGGCAACCAGGTCAAAATCGGCCGCAAGCTTTTCCGGAGGCGCTTCGCGGTACGGCTCATTCGGAAATTCGTTTTCCGCATGAAATGCCAGCCGGAGCCAGTCAGCGTTGTCCTCAAACTCCGACTTGTACTTATCCGGGAACATCGAAAGGTTGAAATCCCGTTCCGGCGTAGAATTGAAACAGTTCAGGTTGAACTTCGTTTGATAGCGCCGGTTCAATTCCCGCAACTGGCCCAGATAAAAACAGTCGAAAAGACTCTTGTAATTCTTCTGAAGAATGTCGCGGAAGAAGAAACTGTGGTCGTCGATGTAGCACCGATAACGTTTATAGACTTTTTTTGCCCAAACAACCCGGCATCCGGTTTCGACCTGTTTGCCATTGCGCTTGCCCCTGGCCCTGATCGGCGTAATGCGATCCTTGAGCAAAACCGTACCCATGTGCTGGCCGGATACCACGCTGGTCGGAACGACCTGTCCGTCGGGCATGACCACTTCCAAATTTGATACGTCGGAAGCCCTGACGACAATGTGGACCTTAAGGCGTTTGATGCCATCGGTTCCCGTCTCGCTGCCCAGGACGGGATAGCCGTAACCTTCCTGGAGAATACCTCCGTCAAACGGATAGTCGAACCGGAAAGCCGGCGGTTCCTTATGATAAAAGGCGTCGAAATAATGTTGGTGTGGGTCCTCAGCCTGAGCGGAATCGGCAGCCGATGCATAACCAGCGCCCAAAAACGCGGCCGATGCCTGAAGAAAACAACGACGCGATGTGCTCATGAAAACCTCCTGGGTTGGTAGGTTAGGTTGGGGTAAGTTATAAGAAATTGGTTTTTTGACATTGGCAGAAACCATGACCACTATGCTTGCCTTGTTTAGTACCGATGCGTGCATGGAAACAAAATTACGTCAGAACTTCAACGTGATTTGTTGAATTCTTTATGTAACGTACAGGTTCCGCCAAATCAGAATGGGCCAGCAGAAAGTCATCAAAGTGATTGTTGATGCATTGCCAGAGAGGAGACGATGTCGGTTTCTTGGCCCGATAGACACCTTTTGCGCCTTCTGTGAAACCGGCCATCTTCTCCCTTCACCAGTTTCACTTCGAAATACCCTGTTATACTTGTTACAACGAATAAATCTCCACTTTTTTGCTTGATCTTACGTACCCGCTGACTGGGCGATCATAATTTGCCGTACACATCCGACCCTCTGTTGTTTTCCGTACAGGCGTACCCGCGCCTATCCGACGGGGAGTTTTTCTCTTTCCGGCCAGAAAACACACTTATACGTCCTATCCGCTTCCACGGTTCGCGTTCATTTGCACCAAGATCGGACGACGCCGACCTGACGGCGCACGTCGGCAAGGATGTCGTCGCCCACGAGGTTCTCGAGCGTGTACCAGCCGTCGTAGCCCGCCTTGTGCACGTGCCGCACGATCGCCTCGTTCGGTACCGCGCCGGTTCCGAGCGTCGTGTACTTGCGGTTGTTCTCCTTCGTCTGGTCCTTGAGATGCGCGTGGCGGACGCGCCCTTCGGCGAAGCGCATCATTTCGAGGATGTCCTCGCCGCGCCCAGCGTAGTAGAGGTTACCGGAATCGAGCGCGAAGCCGATTTCGGGTATGTCGGTCAGGAAGCGCTTGAGGTATTTCGTGTACGAGCAGGGGTTGCCCGTGCCGCCGTAGTCCTCGACCGTCACGGTTATCCCCGCGGCGTTCGCCTTCGCGACGAGTTTCCTGAGTCCCTCGCGGATCCGCACGTAATCCGCCTCCTGGTCGCCGTCCTTGGAGAACTCGTCGGGCACGACCATGATCCGTGACACGCCGTACTTGACCGCCACCGCGACGAACTCATCGGAATCCTTCGCCCCGCCGTCGGGGCCGAGGAACTTCGGCCAGCCGAAGAAGTTGATCGGCTTGAGGCCGGTTTTCGCGAGTTCGGGAAGTTTCGGATCTTTGTAGCCCGAATCGAAACCGGTCACGCCGGCTTTCGCGAGCAGCGTCGCCGATTCGCCCAGCGAAACGCCTTTCGCTTTCGCGACCCGTTCTACCGTACTCGAAAAGACCGAGATTTTGATGGACTCGCCGCAGTTGCAGATACAACACCCGGCCACAGCTGCGGCCGCCAACAACGAGACTATGTATTTTTTCATGCCGGGATTATGTCATAAATCGCCCGGGCCGTTCAACAGGAACGACGGTCATTTCATTTTGACGTCCACGCGGCACTTTGCGTCGTCAGAGAAGCTGAGGGGTCAGGCATTAAATATTACGTACCCTCGCTTCACGGTCCCTTCAAGACCCCCAGCCTCTTCGCGCGCCAGAACGCAGCCGTCAGATGGGCCGTCCGGCAGGTTCCGATGCTGGCGGCATTTGAGTCCATAATCGACTTGTAAAGCAGCTTCTTTTGCTCATCCGCAAACACAAAACCCTTCGCCATCAGCTGGGCGAGCGCCGCCTCGCCGCAGGCGCAGAGCGACGACTTTTCCTCGCCGCCGTTAATGCGCAACGCGCGCTCCGCCGCCATCTTCGCCACCGGTTGCATGGCCTCGGCCAGCTTCGCTTTCATTGCGGCGTCCGTTTCCACCTCGAGCAGAAGCTCGAGCGATGTCTGCATCTGCAGTAGCGTGTAGGTCGGCATGAAAGCCCGCACCTGCGCTGCCGGCACAGCGGGCAGCGTCAGCGTCTCATCCACCGCAGGCGCAAGATACTCGCGGTACAGCCGGAAATACTTTTCCTCGCGGGTGACATCCCACACCGCCGCGTAGACCATCGGCAGGCGCGCCGCCTCGTGTGGCCGGACTTTCCACATGCGGCAAATTCCGCGCGGGTCGCGGGAGCCGTCGGCCCGCAGAAAATCGTAGTCATTCTCCGGCGTGACGTTCCGGATCATCCGGTCGGCAACAGCCTTCAGGAGTTCGCGGATCTCAGCCTTCGTCTCCTCCGCACACAGCGGGCTGTGGTAATAACGCCAAAGTCCATGGACGAAGTGCGTGACCTGGTCCCGCGACGACGTGATGCAGATGCTCTTGCCGTCCTCCGCGCAGACGCCGCGCGCCACAAAGCCCGGCACGCCGTGAACCGTGGCGCAGGTCTTCAAACCCTTAAACACTTCCACCGCCTCCGCCGAGAGATCGCTGTTCCGCGTCACCTCGTATTGATCGACCAGCATGGACAGCAAGAGCCCGTGATAGATCGGGCAATCCGCCATCCCAGCGCCGTAGCCGACCTTCTTGGTCTCGGGATCGAGAAAGCCGTTCTCAAAGATGCTTGCCGGCGCCACGCGCTCCACCGGCGAAGCATAAAAAAGGTGCGTTTTAGGGCTGTAAAAGACCGCATGCATCCGCTTCCAAGCCTGATCCAGCCTGCCGGTCATTTCCGCGTATTGGACGACCGTGAAATCGCCCTGATGTTCGGCCGCTGAAGCGAAAACCCCCAGTGATAATACCGCGCCAACAACCAGAAAACGGATATTCAAACATTTCATAAAACGATCCACCCTGTTTACGGGCAAACAAATCCGGTAAAGGAGTCAGGCATTAAATATTAAGATTATCCAGACGTTCCTCAATGTCAGAAACCGTAGAGTCTAAACTTTTCAATTTCTTTTTTTGATCAACTTAAATCCTCGTGCCGGGACTTCTTCTCCTAAGGCTGCATGGAATGGAGTATCATTGTAATTGACAATAACCCTTTCACCGTTGCTGTAAACCGTTTCAAAAACACCTTCGGCCAATTGGTTATGTCCTTCTATAAATTCCATTTGCAGGTGTTTTAGCTTCTGCAGATCACCGTATACATCACGTAAGCCGTTAACAGCTTTTAGAAGGCCTTCTTTATCGTCATAACGCAAATCCCGGTCACCCAGCCAGTTTTTATCCGGATCGAGCCAGAAATGGCCGTAAAAATAAGCCACCGGCATTCCCCCGTATTCTATATTTTTCAGATAAAATTCATTTCCTGGTCCTGTATTCACACAGTCATTCCAAATATTATACAACAATGTTCCGTGATAAACCGCCGGATATAATGGTACCATTTCATCGGCATAGGGGAGCTCCATTACAGGTGCTTTTTTGGAATGGATAGTGATATATAATACCCTGTCAAGTACCGTTGCTGCGAAATCGAGAGGCCCTTCCGACTGTACACCACCAAATATTTCTTTCGACAATGCAAGTATTTTGTTACTGGCTTCAGCATCCTGGCGACGCGTTGCAGGGTGCTTCGGGTCATAACACGGATAAGGACCTACAATTGAAAGCACGTCATTATAGTGTACTCCTTTGAACCCAAGCTCCCTGACCCGTGGTTCATCCCGTTTGGCAAAAACTTCATAAGCCTGATTCCGACAGAGGTTGTAGCTCTGCCCTCCTGCATACTTAGAACCTTTCCATAATTGTCCGTCAGGTTTCTTGCGTATGTTTTCTTCGTTCCAGTCTTTCGAAATACGGTAAGAGTCATCATAACAATCATGGGATACTATCTGGTACCCTAACGACTGCCCCTGGGCAATTGCTTCTCGTAATTCTTCTTCGCCGCCAAATGCCTGTTCGACAGGAAATAATTGCGGGAAGCGACCATCATGCCCGCCACTGTGCCAGCCCACAACGCAAAATTCAGTTTTATCAATCCCTTGATTGTGAAACTCACCAAATATATCCTGTAATTTCTTAAAGGTAAGGAATACACGTATCGGTGGCTCATTCTCAGGTGTCTGTTCCAATACAGGGGTGGGAACAGGTTTTACTCCCATCCGCATCCTTACTTCAAGCGCCTGGGCAGAATACTCCAGTGCAGGAGATTTTTTTACCCTGTCCCTTAACGGTTGGATTTTGCGGTATTCTGTGTTATATTCTCTGTATCTTTTGGCAACGCCAAACCATCCGGCTTCTTCTTTCCCCAGGAAATGATATTCTACTGTTACATCTTCAGGTAACCGGTTTTCTTTGGTAAATGAACGTAGTGTAAAGACCGGATCAACTGAATAAATACCTTGTACCCCTGAATTAAGGGTAACGTGGAGTTTTGCATCAAACTGCCCGCCGGTTATGATCCCTGCACAGCCGCTTTTATCTCTGACTATTCCAAACAAAGGCATGTTACAGTTGTTAAATCCATACACCGGAATATCATATTCCCCCGGTTTTTTATTCCTGAAATTACACAAGAGCCCCACATCTTTGGGTATGACCAAGTAACCTTTATCCCCCTCTCTGGTAGAGCCAAAACCCGGGAGCAACCGGATCGATTTCAGGCGGGCTTCTCCTTTTTCTGTAATCCCGGTTGAAGGAATACATACAGTCAGAACATCCCCTTTCACTGTCAGATCGACCTGAAAGGATAATCCTGACCGGGGCTGGCTGCAGGTTAACTTATAGCCATTATCAACGGATTGCTGTTCTGTTTCCCAGCCATTGACAGCCAAAACAGCCTGCGATTGTTCTTTCCCCAGGGAGTTCCACCAATTAACAATTGCGATCGTGTCGCCTTTCAAAGATAAAAGGCTGTTCCCCGGGGAAACTGTTATTAACCCATCTTTCCCTTCAGGATTAAGATGTAACCGAACCTTCGGATAATATGCATTACCCAGTTGAGAGGAGCTTTTCGTTTTACAGGAGCAAAATACAAACAATCCTGACAGGATGTAAATCAATAGATATCTACGATGTTTCATAATTTTATCAGTTAAATATTTATGTGTTGTTTAGTTATAAGAAATTGCTTTCGTGACATGGCCACAAGCCATAACCATTTTTGCTCTATTTTGTCCGCCAGCGACGGATTTGAAACTACAGTAGAGATTAAAGCGGGGTTGAGGGAACATCAAGGGTCGATTCCGAGAATATCTGGCAACAATCATCCGCGCCTTACTGTTGTTGCCCATATTGTTTTCTCCTTATTCATTGTTAATCCAAATCTTCCTCTCTTCTTTCATCCGACAAGCAGTACTACAGAACATTAAGTTTGTACGGACGTTTTGCGCGGGAGTTTAGGACGTGCAGGTGTAGACATCGTTGTTCTTCGTGTAAGACTCCCCCGATCCCGCGACGTTAGTTGGCATCAGTCCGGAATGGCGAGGCGGGCAGTCCCGCGCCGTTGCAGAGCGTGCATTCCGGGTTGTCCGCCCACGCGTAACGGACGTGGAGCGGACTCTTGATGCCCTCGCTCCAGACAACCACGCTTTCATCTTCAATGGCGGCTTGCGCCCACACGAACTTCTTGTCCGCAGCGGCGATCGCGAAGCCTTTCAATGTGCCGCCCTTGGCCTTCAGCCCGCCGCCGGAGTGTTTGAACCGGATGCGGATCTTGTCACCTTCGATCATATGCGCCGTGTAAAGCGGCCCTGAAACTTCGATGTCCTTGTCGCCGTAACAGTCCCGCATGGCCCAGCGGGCAAGGCGCTTCCCCACGTCCTGTTTGTTCTTCGGATGGATTTCCAGGGCCGCTCCGATGTCGATGGCAACCGCCATGCCGGTGTCATGCAGGGCCAGCGTCTTCATCTGCGATTCCCGCATACGTGCCCAGCCGCCCTCGGACGGCTGCGCTTCGCGCGCCCGGAAACTTGCAAGTTGTACGAAGTAAAACGGCAGGGTCGGGTTACCCCACCATTTGCGCCATGACTCGATCATAGCAGGAAACAGCACATCGTGCTGTTGGGCCGCTCCGGCATTCCCCTCGCCCTGGTACCAGATGAATCCGCGCAGGGGGAACTTCGAGTAGGGCGCGATCATGGCGTTAAAGAACGCTGCAGGAACGCTATACTGGCTCGGCAGTACGAACGGCAGTCTGGCAGGTTCGGCGGACATCTCGACTTTACTTTTCCACACGCCGGAGAGGATGATCTCGCTCGTATCATCCTTACGCAGCTTCAGTGGCGCAGGATAGGCTGGGCAGAAACCGCCATTGCCGATCCGGTTGAAAATCCGGACAGCTATTACGTTCTTTCCCTCTTTGACTAGTTTGCCTGGAATCGTGTATGAGCGGAAAACCCATTCGCGCCAGTTGTTGTCCGTGGCGCCGACTTTTTCTCCGTTCATATACGTGATGTCGTTGTCGCTGATCGGGCCGAGCGAGATGGACAGGTTATGTCCGGCCCAGTTCGCGGGAATGTCCACTTCCCTGCGAAACCAGACGGCGCCATCGACATTCATGCCCTGTGCCTCAATGTTGCCCGGAACTTTGAAGTCCTTCCAGCCCGACACATCGAGGCCCGGCTGTGCCCAGGCGATACATTCGGCCCTTACACCAGGGTCCTTGCATGAGTACTTCTCGTACGTCGCTTTTCGAAACGACTCGTAGGTCTTCCAGTCACAATAGTTTTCCGGAGCCAGCGCAGCCAACTGCGGCAGTTTCGGATCGGCCTTCAGGACTTCAGCGGGGGTCCAGGCCTGGCATGAACTCGCGCCAACAGAACTGTTTATTACGCCGGTCGGCACATGGAACTTCGCTTGAAGTTCGCGGGCAAAAAAATACGCTGCGGCAGAAAAGGAGCCGACTGTATTCGAACTGCAGATCATCCATTTTCCGGCGCCGTCCTCTTTGGGTGTCGAGCACATGTCGCGCTCGACCATGAAAAATCGAATGTTCGGATAGCTCGCCGCTCCGATTTCTTTGGCCGCGTTCTCCGCTTGGCTTACCGGCATGGCCATGTTGGATTGACCCGAAGCCAGCCAGACGTCGCCGACCAGCACGTTTCTGATGACGATGGCGTTCTTTCCGGTCACGCGCATCTCCCCGGCCTCCGCGGACTGCCGCAGGGGGGCAAGGACGAGCGACCATCTTCCGGCCTTGTCCGCCGCGGCCTCCTTGCGTTGACCCGCGAACTCGACGGTCACCTTTTCCGACGGCTCCGCCCAGCCGCGCACCGTCACTGGCGCTTCCTTCTGCAGCACCATGTTGTCGGAAAAAACCGCCGGCAACCTGACATCCGCGTATACCCGACAACAGACAGACACCGCGATGATCACGATGCCGCAAAACACTGTTCTTTGTTGACCACTCATTTGACCTCACCTCTCCTGTCTTTTGTGTTGTTGAAGCATCTGAAAATAGTCTCGCGCGTTTTATTCTCGAGGATTCGCGACTTTGAAAACCCAGGCAAACTCACAGGGCATGTTGCCCGGATTGACGGCCGGCGGCTGGATCGTGAGCCTACCGTCCGCGCAGGAAAATTTCACATGCAGCGCGCTGCCGAGCAGAGAAACGGACTCGGTCCCGGCCACATTGTCTATGACCAGCGGCACCTGCGGCCATCGGGCGCAGATCACATACAGGGCGTCCGGCTTCTCAGTGAAATAAACGCGGGCCGTGCGCATATCTTTTGGGCGGTGCCTCCACCCTCGGGTGGCGTAGATCGCCTCGCCGTTAACGTCGAGCCACCGGCCTATGTCGAGCAGGCGCTCCTGCATGATCACTGGAATAAGTCCGTCGGCCGTCGGGCCGACGTTGAGCTTCAGGTTACCTCCCCGGCTTGCGGTATCCGCCAGCAGTTCGACGCACTGCGCGGAGGTCATGTAGTGCCGGACCTCCTCGAAACGGTTGTAGCCGAAGGAGCCTCCGAGGCCACGGCTCTCCTCCCACGGGTGGTTGATTTGCTCATCCCGGACGTTCTTGTCATGTACCAAGCCGTATTCGATCGAGTAGAAGCCGCCGTGCCTGCCGCGGGTTTCCTTGCCCCAGCGGTCGTTGACGGCGACCGTGTCCCTGACCGGCGACGCGTTGAAGAGCCAGGCGAGAAAATCCGCACTCCGAAACTCGGCGGAGCTGAAATCCCAGTCACCGTCGCACGAGACGATGTCCGGCTTGTAGCGGACGACCAGCTCCTTCATCTGCGGATGGTTCATCTCCTCCGCCCAGCGCCCGATGGTCGTTTTTGAATAGAGCGGATTGCCCCATTCGAGCAGCGAGTAATAGAACCCCATGCGGAGCCCCCGCTTGCGGACCGCGTCGGCCAGGTCGCCGGCCAGATCGCGGTGAGGTCCGAGAACCTGGGCGTTCCAGCGCGGGCAGTAGGCGCTGGGATAAAGCGCGAAACCGTCATGGTGCTTCGAGGTCAGCACGACGTAGCGCGCGCCGGACTTCTTAAAGAGATCGGCCCATTGGCCGGGATCGAAGTGTTCCGCGCGGAACTGCGTGGCGAAGTCGGCGTAGGAGACGCGGCCTCCGTAGGTGCGGGCGTGGAAATTGGTGAAATTTGCGTCGTTCTTCCGGAGCCGGCTTTCGTACCACTCTGAATACTTCGCATAGACGTTCTCCAAGTCCGTGGGCGCGTAGGCCGGGACGGAGTAGACGCCCCAGTGGATCATGATGCCGAACTTGGCTTCGCGCCACCACTGCGGGGTCGGGCGAGCGTCCAGCGACTCCCAGTCG
>Ga0156394_1071_pt3 | contig 17748 bp, 17 predicted proteins | sample RifOxyA3_FD_108038 | JGI IMG/M metagenome (GOLD analysis project Ga0156394, IMG submission 108038) | Lentisphaerae bacterium RIFOXYA12_FULL_48_11 | reverse complement strand
CTGAATATTAAGGAGGAAAAAGATATCCTGAAGCGTTGCATAGGTGAATTCTGCACTTCGTACGAATCATCGACAGCTCTGCTGCAATCGCCATCTAACTACGGCACATGGCTTGGCAAACTCGAATTAAGAACATCAGACAATCACACACGGGAAGTGCTTGCCATAGCTTCCATGTGTGAAAAACAGCGGGATGGCAAAGCCAATTTAGTTGTCGCTCTCACGCCTCTTCCCATGGCGGTAAAATAAAGCTCTGCGGGCTGAATCCCGCAGTTTCTCGGCAGGAATACGCCGGCATAGTCCCGACTACAGGAACCAAAACAAATCAGAGGCTGCAGGTCGACATTCCATAGCTGTACACGCAACAGATGAAAACCTGCAACCTCTTTCAAATTCCTTCCACTTCACTCCGCCAATCTCCTTTCAGGATGACGAGATCAAAGCCGGCTGAATGCTGAATCACCGATGATTCCGGCATCTCAGCTCCTATCACAGGGTGTAATTCAGAAATGTGGGTAACTTCTCCATTTCTTTTTTTTCCGCGTCCACGCGGAATGGAGACTGCAGCTAGCCGAAACTTCGGCTCGGACGGGACGGAGAAACGGTATGCGAAAGAATGCGCTGACGACAGCGCACACTACAGGTGGAATTTGCTTGTAGAGTCGGCTGCCTGCCCGCCGAAGCTTCTCAGCAAAGGCTGGGTCCACAGCCGAAATAGCGAGTAAAAGATCCCGACTCTTCAGAGATCGGGACTGGCTTCTCCGCGAAATGCCACCTGCTTGCTCTTTTACCCACAAATATGATTTACCCCCCCCTATCACAGTGCATCTTGATTTCATGTTACATAAAGATTAATATTCCGAATACGAAGGTGTTGTGAACATTATGAACAAATACGAATATACTATTGGAAGAAATGTTGACATGCGGAAGGAGCAGGAAAAGACCCTGACTTCGCCTCCTGTTCATTCCAACTTCATTCTTAAGGCAATGTATCTCACGTTCGATATCCTCTACGGAAAGGAACTGAGCCTGCCTAAAGTTAAAGCCCTGGAAATCCTGGCACGTTATCCTTACTGGGCCTGGGAAAACGGAGGTTATCACTTCATATCCCGCCTTTTCAGTGCAACAGAAAAAGTACATGCCGATAAAATCACTGAACCGCTGAATTGGATAAGCATGGGGCGCGAAGCGCAGGACAACGAGCAGGACCATCTTTTTCTGATGGAACAGGTTATTCACCACAAAGGTATAAAACTTGGTTGGTTCAACAATTCTTTCCTGCCCGGGGTTATGGCCTTTAAATATCTGATGCTCACCAGGTTCATGTTCTGGATGAATCCCATCTGGTCATTCCAGATGAATGCGGCATTCGAATCACATGCCGAACATGAATACATGAAGCTTGCAGCCGCTCATCCGGAATGGGACAACGAGAAAGTTGATTACCTGAATTACAGGAACTATCCGCCACAGAAATCGCTCGGCGACCTGATCCGGCGTATAGCGCTCGATGAGCGCGATCACATGTATCACTCGATGGAGGAAGCCGAAAGGCTGGAAGGCTAGCCCTTACTTGAATCAAGCTGAATAAGCCCCTGTCGATATTTCATAGCGGTAAATCCTCCCGGCTATTTAGGCTCGCATAAACTTTTTCCATAATGCATCTTGTGGCGCAACAGGTTACATGAATTCAAATATCAAACAAAAAATACACGGCAGCATAATGGCAACAATGGGTTTCCTTTTGTCCCCGTTGTCCTGGTGGAACGATCTTTACGTGAATATCCCTATTGCGTACGGCCTGGCATGGCTTGCAGGTTTTATCACAGACAAAAAGTATTTCGGGGTATGGATGATATTCTTCTACTGGTTGTCCAACCTGGCAGGATTACTCCTTATACACAGGGGAATGACTGCTGTATTCAAGAGTAGAAACAACGAATCAGAACCCTTTAAAAGAAGCATTTTCAGGGATATATGGGTTTCGATAATTTATACAGGCGTGCTGGCTATTCTGGTCTACACAGGCATTCTTAAATACCCGCAAGATTATTTCAAATGAAGCTCTGCGGGCTGATATGTCCGGCATTATATCCTGCCATGCTGTGGCAAAGATGGATAAAGAGCCCATTCCAGCCAGGCTATTTCTTACCGCCTTTTGAAGGAGACGCAGCCTCGCCCTTCAGCCTGGCGAGTTCACTCATTAAGCTGGCGAACAGGCTTTCCATATCAACCTCTTCCCCTTTGCCTTTCTTGCTGGATGGCACCGCAACCTTCGCCTTGTCTGCTTCCGCCGCCTTGTCCGGGACAGCTGCCGGCTTCACTGCCGCCTCAAGAGCCTGTTTTCTTTCGGCAGCCGCTTCGGCCGACTGAAACGTACCGATCTGCGATATCACGCGAGGCTTGGGATTTCTCAACGGAAATGGCGGGATCGGAGCCGGCACTTCTACCTCTCGGCTCATTTCCTTGGTTCTAATGGTCTGCTTGACCGTTCTGCCCTTATGGCTCTTTCTCCACTCCTGGGCCACGCTTTGGTAGGCTTCCTTGATGAGCTTATTCTCAAGAGCAACGTCCTTGCGAAGTTCAGCGAGCTGGGAAGCGGTTAAAGACTGTATCACTGTTGTCCCGTCAAAATTAGAGACCCTGACAAGAGTGTATGTCTCCGGCGTTTGCGCAAGTACCGACGAAATAGACACCGCCAGCAATATCACCAACAGCTTAATCAATTGCTTCATAACATCACCTCATAAATTTCCGCTGATCGAACTCTGTTAATATGAAGTACCAATGTTAGAACGGCCTGGATAAAATGTCAAAACCGTCTTATTTCCTGCTTGTTATTTCGATAAGATGATATCCGAACTGTGTTTTAACCGGCCCGTGAACCTTGCCGACCTCATCACGAAATACTACCTGGTCAAACTCCTTAACCATCTGCCCCGGATTGAATTCACCAAGATCCCCGCCCTCCTGGCCGGAGGGGCATTCAGAATGCAGTTTTGCCATCTCGGCGAAACTGGCTCCATTCTCAATCTGCTTCTTGATTTCTTCACATTCTTCCTTTGAATTAACAAGTATATGCCTAGCGCTAGCCTTTGCCATGACTTACTCCTTCTTCTAACTATGCGTTATTTCTTCGCCAGATTTTCCAGAACTGCAAGGACTTCTTCATTGTGCCTTCCAACATCAACCTTTTCAAAAATATATGCAATCTTTCCGTCCGGCCTGATAATAAAAGTTTTGCGCTGGGAAAAAAGTCCACCAACCGCAAGCACACCATATGCTTTTGATATCTTCTTATCGGAATCGCTGAGAAGATCAAACTGAAAAGTGTATTTAGATTTGAATTTTTCCTGGTTCTCAACAGAATCAAGGCTCACCCCCAGTATTACCGCGCCGGCAGCTTTAATGGCGTCATATCCGTCCCTGAGAGAGCAGGACTCCTTGGTACAGCCAGGCGTATCGGCTTTTGGATAAAAATAAAGCACGATCCATTTACCCTTCAACTCGGACAGTTTAATAGTTCTGCTTCCTGTAGCCTTCGCGCTAAAATCAGGAGCTTCAGCACCCACGGAAAGCCCGGCTGCAATTACACTGCCGGCAAACAGAAAAGTGCACAGAAAAATAGCCCCAAAGGCCAACCAGACATGATTCATTATGCAACTCCTTCTTATGATATTGCGACAAATCGCCTTTTATTCACAAAAGACTTCTCATACTTCACGTCAAAAATCCAGATGTTATCCTTCCAAAACTAGAGCGGCCGGTAATGTGCTTCTTCATTGCGAAACATGGCGAAAATGTTAAAGTTTCATCTTTATTGAAATCATACAGTGCGGGGAAAAGGCATTTGCAAATAATTAAACGGGGTTTACTGGCCTAATATTAAAGAAAAGGAACATCATGATAACTATTAAAACGAGTATGGGCGAAATCAAGGCTGAGCTTTTCGAGACAGAGGCCCCGGAAACTGTTAAGAACTTCCTGCGTTACGTGGATTCGAAGCACTTTGATGGGACCATTTTCCACCGCGTTATCCCCGGCTTCATGATCCAGGGTGGCGGGTTTACATACGACTTCAAGCAGAAACCCACAAAATCCCCCGTGACAAACGAAGCAGCCAACGGTCTGAAAAATCAGCGCGGAACGCTGGCCATGGCCCGTACATCGGATGTCAACAGCGCCACGGCCCAGTTCTTCATCAACCTGGTTGACAACGGATTTCTTGATCACAAGGCAAAAACTCCACAAGGATTCGGCTATTGCGTATTCGGCAAGGTTACAGAAGGAATGGATGTAGTTGACAGGATTGCAGCCGTTGATACCGGAATCCGGGGTCATTTCGAGAATGTTCCTGAAGAAAACGTGATGATCAATTCGATTGAACAGACAGCCTGAAGTTTTTGCCGGGCGATCCAGGCAGAAAAAGTTCAGATTAGTTTTTCATGCAGCTTATGGCGTAATGCGTGGGGCAAACGCATATTTGCCCATTTCCAAATGATAATCGATAAGGACAGTCTTTTGTATTCTTGTCTTTTAGCAAGAGAACATTCTTGCCATCAATCTGGTCAACTTCGCACATCTTTTTCCGATAACATTTATCGGAATCCAGGCAGGAAAACTCATGGCGGCATTTTGTTGTATTTTTCAGGACTTGCTCTGGAACTTTGATCGACATATCTTTGCCTCCATTCCTCTTGTCCCGGCAACATATCGTTCAAGATTACTTTTTCCGCTGATTCGTGATAAAGATGGAGGGGTAGACAGAATTAATTAATCAGCCAATCCAGACAGAAGAATTGCCGTTCTGACTTTCAAAGCCTTGGCAAAGCGTACAAGCATATCGAGAGTAATATTCTGTTCTCCACGCTCCACGTTACCAACATAATTTCTGTGGCAATCAACCAATTCCGCCAGACTCTCCTGAGACAGACTCATATTCTGACGTCTGCGGCGGATAGATTCTCCCAGCTGCCTGCGATGAACAGGTCTTACACGTGAATTCATAAGTATTTAAAAATAATCATAAACAAAACATTTCTTCTACCCAGTAGAATGGTGTATTGCAGACCCATTGCCTGATTGACTTGCCCCAATTCCTTAAGTATCCTTATAAACGTATGTGGCCAATTAACACAGAGCAGAGGTACCTTTTATGAATGTCTTTTACCATTTAATTGTGAGAAACCACATAAATGTTCTTTTCCGGTTTTGCCTGTGCCTTGCTTTCTCCATGCCATTCCTGCCCGCAGTTGCAGAGGAAGCTCCGGTCAGGAACAGGGATGTTACCAAGCTTAGCCTTGAAGAGTTAATGAATATCCCTGTTTATGCGGCTTCAAAACGACCCCAGACCGTGAAGGAAGCCCCTTCTTTTATAACCATAATTACCCGGGAGGAAATAAAGAAATATGGTTATAGGACATTGTCTGATGCCCTGAAAAGCGTTCCCGGTTTTTATATTTCATCCGACCGGAACTATGACTACACAGGTCTTCGTGGATTCGCCCGCCCGGGTGATTACAACACGCGTATCCTCATGCTGCTAAACGGTATGCGGCTTAATGATAACGTATACGATGCCAGCTACACGGATCACACATTCCCTGTATCAATCGAACAGATTGAACGAGTTGAGGTAATCAGGGGTCCGGCATCCTCGCTTTACGGCACCAGCGCTTTGTTTGCTGTCATTAATATTATTACAGCAGACCCCGCAAAGTCAAAAGGAGGTCAGGTCTCGGCGGAAACTGGAAGCTTCGGAGCAACAAAAGGTAATATCAGTTACAGTTATCTTTTTGACAACGGGGCAGCAATGCAAATTGCCGGAACGCTTTTCAACAGTCCAGGCCAGGAACTCTATTTCAGGGAATTTGACAGTCCCCAGACCAACAATGGCCAAACATCCAGAAAGTGCGATGAGGAAGCGATGGGGAACCTGTTTATGATGCTCAATTATAAGGACCTTTCTCTACAGGCAGGAATGGCCTCCAGGGAAAAACATTTACCTACAGGCGTCTGGGGAACCGTCTTCAATGACCCACGGGTTAAAACAAGAGACGTATTGTCATATGTAGATACAAAACTGGAACATTCTTTTTCAAAAAACATCAGCGCAATGGGTCGCATCTCTTACATGGACTATGGATATGACGGCTGGTATATCTATGAACAGGATCCCATAAATCTGCCCGGCAGTGTTTATGGTAACAAGGACATTGTTTGCGGCGAATGGTGGGTAGGTGAAGCAAAAGTAACCTCTGAATCAATAGAAAGAAACAAGATAACGGTTGGAACCGAATACAGGCTGAATACCAGACAACTTCAGCAGAATATCGACGATAATTCAGACTCGTATACTCTCAACGACGACAGACACTCATCAATATGGGCACTATTCGCCGAAGATGAGATCCGGCTGCATTCCAGCCTGATTCTTAATATCGGAGCCAGATACGACCACTACGAAACTTTTGGCGGGAAAACGCACCCTCGGGCAGCATTAATCTACCAGCCGTTATCAGACACCACCATTAAAATGATTTACGGCTCGGCATTCCGCGCGCCAAATTCCTATGAATTGTATTACACAGACCAGATATCACAAAAAGGAAACCCCACCCTTGAACCCGAGAAAATCAAAACCTACGAATTAGTTCTCGAGCAAAATCTCGGGGGTAAAACAAAGGCCATTATATCAGGTTACCACTACAACATCAGGGACCTCGTAGATCAGCAGATAGATCCTTCTGATGGGTTGATTCTTTTCAACAACATATCATCAGCAACTGCAAACGGCGTGGATCTCGCCCTGCAGGGACGGACCCAGAACGCAATTGACTGGAAAACAAGCTACTCCATTAACGACACCGAGGACGATGACACCAATGAAGAGCTCAGCAACTCGCCAAGGCACATCGTCAAGGCAAACCTCGCATCTCCCCTGTTTTCGCCGAAGCTGATAGGAAGCCTGGAAACACAATACATGAGCTGCAGGAGAACACTGGCCGGCGCACACTCGGAAGATGTCTTCCTCGTAAATACAACAATTCTTTCAAGACATCTGGCCTGCTTTGAATTGTCACTGAGTGTCTATAATATTTTTGATTACAAGTACGGAGACCCAGGGGCTGCGGAACATCCTGAAGATCTTATCATGCAGGATGGAAGGACCTTCAGGGTAAAGGCAACTTACACGTTCTAAGGTTTTTATATGTTGCGTAAGGTTTATTTAACAATAGCACTTCTGATGTGCAGCCTGATCATCGGTACAGGGTCAGGTAACTGCGCCGGCGAACAGGTGAATTCTTTTGAATACGAGGTGAAATCGGCCTGTATTCTCAACTTCTTCAAATTTATTCATATCGCGCCCGCAGAGACAAACGATAAATCACAGACCATTAATATTGCCCTCGTTGGAGATAGTCCTGCAATTGAAGTTATTCAAAAAACCCTGCAGAACAAAACAGCAGACAATAAACACATAATATTAAACAGGTATCCTGACGTGGGACACCTCCTTAAAGACAACCGAGTACACCACGCTGTTTATTTCGTTGCGCCATGGAACGAAAATATTACCGAAGCCCTCCCTTCCCTGCGCAATGTCGCCAGGCTCACAATCAGCGAGAGTCCAGACTTCTGCCAGAAAGGTGGAATGATTAATTTCAGAATTGATAATGGAAAAGTCCGTTTCGACATTAATCCGGCTGCCGCCAAACAGGCAAATATTAAAATCAGCTCCCAGCTGCTGAAACTTGCCCATATAATCGAACAGCCTTCTGTTACCGCGGAAACTCCGAAACAAGATCAGAAGAAACAGTAAACTTATGTCCTGGAAAAATCCGACATTCAAAGCAAAGGTAGTAACAATCATCCTGATGACGTGCGGCACATCACTGATTGTTGCATGCGGCATTTTCTTCGCCTATGAGAAAATCTCCTATAAAAGAACCATGATGGAAAAATTAACTTCCATCTCGCAAATTATCGGGGCAAACATTTCATCTGCCATTGTATTCGAAGACAGGGAAGATGCCCAGGCCACGCTTGCAGCCCTTTCTTCGGAAAAGAGCGTTATCGAATGCATCATCCTGGACCGACACGGCAATGAATTTGCAAGGTACCCGCATTCCCGGACAGAGGCGCACGCCGGCCAGGAACAAAGAGGAGACGTCTATATACCCGAGGCTCATCAGGATCTCATGTCAATAGACAGTGACATCATGCTCAAAAATGAAGTTGTAGGCAGGGTTCATATCTGTTCTGACATGCATCTTCTTAACGTCAGGCTCCGGCAGTACGCAACAATAACCTTTGTAATTATTGTTGGATCGTTCCTGGCTGCCTCGCTGCTGGCTCTCCGACTGCACCGGGTGATCTCCGATCCTGTATCCAGGTTGATCGGTGCTGCCCACCACATCTCCAGCAATAAGGATTATTCAATACGAGTCCCTGTACCAAATGCCGGCCCCGGCGATGAGGTAGGCACATTAGTTGCAACCTTCAACCAAATGCTCGAAAATATTCAGGAACGCGACAAATTCCTCCAGGCAGCAAGAGACAACCTGGAAATGAAAGTCCAGGAACGCACCATGGAATTGCGCGACGAAATGAATGAACGTATCAAGGCTCAACAGAAAGTTGAAGCCGAGAAAGAAAAAGCGAAACAATACCTGGACATCATGGGCGGCATACTTGTTGCCCTTGATTCCAGGGGAATAATAATACTTATAAACAGGAAAGGCTGCGAGCTGCTCGAACGAAATGAAAAAAGTCTTATCGGTAAGGAATGGTTTGACCTGGCTATCCCGGAAAAACAGCGCAAAGAAGTCAGTTCAGTTTTTCACAAGACTATGACCGGAGATATAACGTCAACGGAATATTTCGAAAATGCGGTCATTACCAGAACCGGCCGCGAGCTGTTAATAGCCTGGAATAACACCCTGATCAGGGATGCTGCTGGAAACATCATTGGCACCCTCAGCGCCGGAACGGATATTACAGAACGCAGGCAGGCGGAAGAATCACTGCGCGACACAAACGTCAAGCTTGGCAAAGCCCTGGGACAACTGAAACACGCACAGGAACAGGTTATTCAGAGCGAAAGACTTAAAGCTCTTGGCGAAATGGCCAGCGGAATAGCGCATGACTTCAATAACGCCCTGATGCCCATAACCGGATACACAAATTTCATTCTTCACAATCCGGATGTGCTTAGTGACAAAGAAGATACACTGTCAATGATCAAGGATGTGAACCTGGCAGCAAAAGATGCCATGGAAGTAGTGCGGCGACTCCGTGAATTCTACAAGCCTTCACTGGAATCTGAAAGAGAAACGCTGAGCCTCAACGCAATTCTTGAATCAGCGATCGCAATGACGCGGCCAAAATGGAAAGACACCTTGGGAAGCAAAGGTATCCCCGTTGAAATTAAAACCCAGCTCCAGGACATTCCACCGGTAATGGTAAATGAAACCAAGATGCGGGAAGTAATGGTTAATCTGATTCTGAATGCCGTGGATGCCATGCCAAAAGGAGGCACAACCACCGTAAGCACACGCAAGGAAGGTAATTGGGTAGTTGCAGAAATACGCGATACCGGTACAGGAATGGATCAGCACGTACTTCAGAGATGTTTTGACCCATTCTTCACGACAAAAGGAGGCAAAGGGACAGGACTGGGGCTTTCGATTGTTCACGGTATCATTCGTCAACATGACGGATGGATTGATATAGCCTCGGCGCCCGGCAAAGGTACAACTGTGAAAGTCCGTCTGCCGGAAGCAACACAGCAGCAGACAGTTTCCACCACTCCTGCAGATGTTTCAGTAAATCTGCCGGCAAAGAAAGTTCATATACTTATTGTTGATGATGAAAAAACCAATGTGAAAATGATTGAAAAGTTCCTTAGAAATGAAGGGATAACCATCAATAGTGCATATGATGGGGTTGAAGGCCTTAAGCTGTTTAAAAGTGAACCTTTTGATCTGGTTATAACAGACCGCTCCATGCCTAATATGAACGGTGATATATTTGTTGCCGAAATAAGAGCCATTAATAACAAGATTCCTATAATCATGCTGACCGGATTTGCCGACCTGATGGAAGTGAGTAATGACATGCCTCCAGGGGTAACACAGGTAATGAGAAAACCTATCACCAGAAACGGCCTGAACAAGGCAATAGCTGAAGTATTATCAGCAACCTGAATTATATTCCGCCGAACAGCCTCAGAATGATGCATTGACCAGCGGAAGTGCGGAGAAGGAAAGGTCTTTCGTAATAATATTCAATAGTCCGATCTGAACGCCATTCAACTGATGCGCCTTGTTGACAAGGCCGAACTGCAGGCCTCTCATTTGATTGGCGCGGTTATACAACCCGGCAAGCTGAACACCTTCAACATTCCAGCCAAGATTAACCAACCCCGCAACCTGAAGGCCGGCCATCGTATCCACAAAATTCCCAACCCCGGCAAGTTCAATGCCTTTCATGTTATCGGCCATATTACCGAAACCGCAAACCTGGATTCCACGCATCACCACGCTGGCATTAGCCACCCCGCTCAACTGCAAACCACGCCATGTACTGGATTCCAGAACGGACGCATCCGAGAAAATATTCAGGAAACCGGCCACTTCAATTCCGCCGAAGCCGCCACCCGTCAGGTTGCAGATACCAGCCAGGTAAATTCCTGCTGCTTCGCCTGAAGAATTAAGAAGACCGCTGAGGCCGATCCCTGCAAAACTCTTCTTAACATCACTGCACAACCCCACATCTATACCGCTTACATTCCTGTTGCAGCCATATAACAGATTCAGCCTTAACCCTATGACATCTGCTTCATCGGAAAATAACTGAACAGGATCCAGCAGCGAAACCTGTAGAGGCACGGTTTGTACAGCCTGTCCGCGACACAACACCGTTGACAATAAGCAAATCACGAGTCCCGCAAGAATTTTCTTCATAAGGCCCCCCGCTTAACGCACACGAAAATCATTAATATATCAAACAACTTCAGCAATATATAACGTGAAAGCCGAATGTCCAAGACAGAATTTTTATTATGATATCCGGCCACATCCAACAACAACAGAATGTTACTGTATAATAAGAGGCTTTACAGGGCGGCGACCTTCAACAAGATTCATTAATTCTATCTTCTCCTTGGGGTCCATCTTGGAGATTTCTACAGCAACAGCAAGTTCAGCCATATCAATCTGCGGAGCCGCCATCTGTTTTCTCAGAAGAGACTCCAGCTCGCGGTCATTGGTCTGCCGCACCTTTCCATAAACGTATCCTGCAACAGACCTCTCTTTTGCATACCCGGAGGGAAGATCATAAATCCAGTCTATTGGCCTGTTGATATCACGCTGCGCCTGCTGGGCGGCAACATTGCTTAAGGCCCCCGCCTTCACGTAATCATCCTCTATCAGGTTGGCCCACTTGAACACCGCGTCATAATCAGACTCAGTCCGTCTTGCTGCAAGTTGTCTTGCGCACTCAAAAGCCGCCTGTTTGTCAGGTATTTGAGACATCCATTCAGCAGCCTCGGTAACGGAGCCCTCATCAATCAGGCGTCCGACGTTTCTCGTCGACAACCATGGCTTGCCTGCAAGCCACTTTTCCCTGTCAAACATAGCGGCAGCCGCCTCCGGGTCAGTGTCAAACAAACGCATTGTCATGAATTCAACAATCCGCTCATAGGACTGATTACTGCGGCCCCCGTCTGCGCCTGAAACAGACGGCAACACAGTGGTTTCATTCAATGCCTTCACCGCTGCCATTGCGGCATCAAGATCCTTTTCCGCCCATTTGGCTGCTATCATGGGGAGATAAAATCCACGTCGGGTAAAAGCATCTTTCACCGACTCATCAGGATTCAATACATATGCCCAGGCAGATTTCGGATCAACATTAGACCAGCCGTCAAGAACCGACATGACCGCCGTTTCGAACATCCTGCCCAGTTCGGGATTCTTGAATTTCAGGGCCTCACTCATTGCGGCGCCTGGATCCTTCCCGCCCCAGACCGAGAAGACAGCTTCAACACCGTACCTCGTATAATCAGGCGGTAGCTTTTCAATATATGCAAGCGCAGCGTTGAGATCCGTCCCTGCCCACGTCTTCATGACTGTCCCCAGACCGGCCCTGCGAAACTGGCCCGGAAGATCAACAGCCATTGTAATGGCATTACCCAGATCTAATTGAGCAGAGACCTCAAAGAAACCCTGGCATACAAGGTTGATATCATCACGGCCAAAACCAAACCAACCCCACCGCCCGCCACGGTCTGAGGCAAATGATTTTATAAATGCCAACCCCCGAGCAGGATCAGTTCTGGCCAGTTCTCTGCCAAATTCCAGAAGAGCTGTCCGCCTGTCGGCGGCTTTATTTATCGCGCGCAGATTCTTGTATTTCAACCGATAACCGGCCATAACAGGATCATTTGTCGTCTGATTTGACCCTTCCGAAACCCTCGTTCCTGGCACAGCCCCGCGCCGCCTTTCGTCCTGATTATCAATCGGAAAACCATCACCCGGATCATAGCTCTCCCCTCTGTAATCCTTTGATATGGAAGGCTTCTGAGATTTCTTATTTGATGATTGTTTAGTCTGCTTACTGTAGGACGAAGGAAAAAAGCTGAACAACAACAGCATCCCGCCGATAAATAAGACCGTAATAAAAACAACAGTTTTCCCGGAAATCTCAAAACTGGATTTATTCACAGTACCATCCTGAATCGGCATCGCCTGAGCATTGAACATGCAAAACATCGCTCAGGCATGCTTATTCTACTTGGTTAGTTGCGCGGAACTGGTTACACCAAGAGATTCATAAATACCGCGGGTAGCGCGTGCCTTGTTAAAAGTATAGAAGTGAACGCCCTTGACATCAGCATCTATCAGGTCCCTGACCTGTTCCGTAGCCCATTGTATTCCCACCTTCTCGACATACTCATCGGAACTTGCACGGGCTATTGCTTTCATTAAACGTGCCGGATATCTGACGCAGAGTGTTTTCTCAGCAAGGCGCATCATACCTTTCCTGGACGTTACCGGCATTATACCGGCAAGAACCGGAACATGTATCCCGGCAATATCACACCGCTCGCAGAAATCAAAAAAGTCACGGTTATCATAAAAAAGCTGAGTACAGATATAATCAGCCCCTTCATCCACCTTCATCTTAAGATAATCCAATTCCTTGAGCCTGTTAGGAGTCTCCGGATGTCCTTCCGGATAACCTGCCACACCAATACCCATTTTGGGGAAGTGTTTCTTAATATAAGCAACGAGCTGAGCAGCATGCGAGAAACCATTCTCCGGCTTTATAAAGCTCTTCTGACCTTCAGGAGGATCACCCCTTAACGCCATTATATTCTCAATACCGCTGCCCTGATATTTCTCTAATATCTTGTAAATTTCATCTTTACCTGAACCAACACAGGTAAGGTGAGAAACCACCGTAAGGTTTGTTTCCCTGTTGATTCTCACAACCAGGTCATGCGTCAGCTCACGTGTGGAACCCAGCGCACCGTACGTCACACTCACGTAGGCAGGATTCAACGGAATCAGGTCATTAATCGACTGAAAGAGCTGGGTTGACGCCTCCGTGTCACGGGGAGGGAAGAACTCAAAGCTGAAACAACGGTTATTTCTCGACAAAATATTTCTAATTTGCATTTGCTGATGTTCTTACCTTTTTCCGGGAAGCTAGTCTAGAAAGAATTACAAAAGACACCTTGTTCCTGCAAAACTTAAACTTCGGAATAGGTTTTGTCCGGATAACAGGATATCTATCGTAATAAACTGGTGAAGGACTCAGGCATTCATACCGGCAGGCATGGCAAAATGAACATTCTCATCAACAACCCTGCATTCCTCGATGTGAACAAATCCAAGCTTTGCCAGGCAGGCTAACGCATCCCTGACAAAATACTCCGGCGTGGATGCCCCGGCTGTGAGGCCCACAACTCTGACTTGATCAAGAGGGACTGCATGAATCTGTTCAATTTCACTAACAAGGAATGCCTTACATCCCGCAACGCCGGCAACTTCAACAAGTCTGTTGGAATTCGAACTGTTCTGCGCACCAAGCACGATAAATATATCAGCCTTCTCCGCCACGGAGCGTACAGCCAATTGTCGATTCTGGGTTGCATAGCAGATGTCACTTCCGGCTGGTGTTTTGAGCTGTGGAAAACGCTTGCGCAGCAGGTCAATGATGTTCCTGGTCTCATCTACGCTGAGAGTGGTCTGCGTCATTACAGCAACTTTGGTCGGATCTTTGACGTCAACATTCTCTGCCCCGGTCTTATCTTCTATAACCACCACAGAATCCGGAGCTTCCCCGGCAACTCCGATTATCTCATCGTGATTTCTGTGACCTACCAGCAGAATAGTATAACCTTCAGAAGCATAGCGGCAAACCTCTGAATGCACCTTGTTAACAAACGGACAGGTGGCATCGATAATTTTTAATTTATGACTGCCTGCTGTCTTCCTGATTTCAGGTGCAACCCCATGCGCGCTGAACAATACAACAGCCCCCTCCGGTACGTCGTTGATATCTTTCACAAAAATTATGCCGCGCGAAGAAAGGTCCCGGACAACCTGCCTGTTGTGGACAATCTCTCTGAGGCAGTATACAGGGCCCCGCGCCCCTTTCAGCATGCATTCTGCGATCCTGACTGCACGCTCAACACCGGCACAGAAACCGTGCGGGCAGGCAAGAATAACCTTCCCGGCAACATCTCCAACAGGTTGTTTGTTCATTCTGTACTATACCTCTTGCGTAGGATTGTAATAGTATTGTCATCAGTAAATGAAGCACAAAAGGGACCGGCAATGTGGCGCAGGTTGTTTATAAGGCTTAATAACCGTATTACCGCTTTGAGAAAAGTCCGTGTTCCAGCAGGGAATATACTCCTTATTTTGCCCCACTGCCTGCATAACAGTTCCTGCCGGCAGGATGTGCTGAGAAGTCTCGATGAATGTAAACTCTGCGGTCAATGCAGTCTTGCCGGAATTGTCAGAACGCGAAATGATTTTGGAGTGATAACCTCTATCGCAGGCGGAGGAAGCCAGGCGGTAATTCAAACCAGACGCGAAGATGTCAAGGCCGTGGTTGCCGTAGCCTGCGAAAAGGAACTATTCCAGGGCATTCTGGAGGCCTTCCCGAAACCTGTCATTGCAATATTAAATGAAACGCCGGAAGGCCCATGCCGGAATACAAATGTGGATATCAACAAGGTTATCTCGGCAATCCAATCTTTGCTGGACTGCTCTAGACCCTGGCCGGGGCATTAGCAGCTGTCCGCCTGCTCTTTGCCGCCATGTAATGGGAAGTGTACCGGTAATCAGAATTTATCCAGCCGGCACGTAATGCATCGAGAAAATATGGGGCCCACAACCAGTCCCCGTTCGGAAGCCTTACATCAGTATTGCGCCCACTCCAGGCACAGATTCCACGATTATTCATTACCACGGTTTCATGTCTGACTAGTTCAGGACGGATTTTCCCGCAGGCAGGATTTTCGCACCGGGCATAACCGATAGAAAAGCGCTCACCACAGTAAGCACATTCTCTTACAAGAGTGAATTCATAACTCTTGGGCATGACAAAAGGAATTATCCAGCATCAAAAAAAAAGAATCCAGAAGAATATAAATAAAAATATTTAAACGATGAATTCAGGCCGCTTTATCAATGAAAAATGATGATTTGTTTTTTCTTATTTCCCGGGTTGAATCTGCAACAAGATGTGATAGAGTGCCGCAATTGTAAGACAGAAAACAAAAGGTAACTTTCACAGCAGTAGATTGTTGGGTGAACTGGAACTTCTTCGGCAGTCGTTAATATTACAAACGGGCACAAACACACGGAGCAACCATGAAAAATTCAATTCTTGCGGTACTAACAGCCTTGTTTACCATGACCATTATCGGCATATGCGCGGAACAGCATAAAATCCTCGTCGGAGTATGCAACAGTCCCAAGAATGCCAAGGAAGCCGGCTTTGATTATGTCGAGATGGGCGCTTCGAGCATAGCAAAAATGTCCGATGCAGACTTTGAAAAACTCCTGCAGACAGTAAAAGAAACCGGTATACCGGTAAGAACATGCAATGGGTTCCTGCCCGGCACAATCAAGGTAACCGGACCGGTAATTAACAAAACTGAACAGGAAGAATATGTAAAGAAATGTTTTGACCGGTTGAATAAACTCGGGGTTAAGTTTCTCGTGTTTGGCAGCGGCGGCGCACGGGCTCTGCCTGAGAATTTCCCACGCGAGAAAGGCTTCGAGCAGATAGTTGATTTCTGCAAGAGAATAGGACCTCTTGCGAGGGAAAAAGACATCATGATTGTAATTGAGCCGCTTAACAGCAAGGAATGTAACTTCGTCAACAGCGGCAAGGAAGGTCTTGATATTATTGAAGCAGTCAAGGATCCCAACATCGAACTGCTCCTGGACCTTTATCACATGGCAAAAGACAATGAATCTCCCGACATCGTCCTGAAAGCAGGAGCCCATGTTAAACATGTCCACATTGCAAACCCTAACGGCCGCAAATACCCTCTGGCGGCAGACGAATACGACTATAAGACTTTTTTCGATAACCTGAAGAAAATAGGTTATACAGGCGGAGTAAGCGTTGAAGGTGGCACCAAGGATTTCAAGAACGATGGGCCAAAAGCAGCCGCATTCCTTAAGGAACAGTTGCAGAAATAGGAATCCGGCCCGACTGATAACCGGGCAGGATGGACAGAACGGGATTATTTCTTTGTAAGCCTGTAGACGCCGTCCCATTCCTGGTCTTGCGGTACCGGTGGATTCGACCGGTATTCCTCGCAGCGGCTGATCAGCAACCTGGACGGCGTAGTTTTTGCATTCTTGAAGCGTTCCAGCGTTTCGGCTTTCCTGAAACACTCGATGGCAATGTCCCAGCTCCGCTCGAAATAGTAACGCATGCCTTCATTGTAAACCTCGATCAGGGCCCGCTCCTCATCTGATATCACCGGTTTCATTTCAATAAGTTCGTAGATGTTGACAGGCTGGGATCTGCCGACAACCGTAACCCGGTCAACAAGTCTTGCAGCAATAAAGTCTTCTACTTTCCCCTGGTTGCCGTTCTCGTCCAATGCATCGCTCTTCATGGTTGTTTCACTGGCGAGTATATATATCCCATATTGCTTGGCCGCTGCCTCAAGCCGGGCTGCAAGGTTAACTGCATCACCCATCATCGTGTAATTCATGCGAAGATGGCTTCCCATGTTGCCTACGACAATGTCACCGGTATTCACGCCGATTCTCATCCTGATGTCGTGAACCACCTTCGGCCACTTTTCGCCCGGCACCCATTCGCCGGGCGGCACTTTCTTGACATTCCGTTCAGGCCCTCCTTCGGCCATTTTCTCACCTGCCCACTTCCGGCGTAACATGCCCAGGTTCGCCTGCATCTTGAGGGCAGTCCGGCACGCACGCATGGCATGGTCGGGCAGCTCCGTCGGAGCGCCGAAAAAGGCCACAATCGCATCGCCTATATACTTGTCCAGAGTTCCCTTGTCCGCCGTGAGCACCCCGGTCATTGATGACAGGTATTCATTGAGAAGCTCCAGGAGATGAGGAGGAGAAAGCTTTTCTGAGAAAGTTGAGAAGCCCACTATATCCGTAAAATAGGCGGTCGCCCGCTTGCTTTCTCCGCCCAGGGCCGGCATTGCTCGATTCTTGTACATATCATCAA
>Ga0156394_1157_pt5 | contig 17784 bp, 12 predicted proteins | sample RifOxyA3_FD_108038 | JGI IMG/M metagenome (GOLD analysis project Ga0156394, IMG submission 108038) | Lentisphaerae bacterium RIFOXYA12_FULL_48_11 | reverse complement strand
CTGCCGGACTGGCGGATTATGCAGCCATTAACGGGGTGAAAGTTGTAAGGCTGGACGAAGTCATTGACACCTTAAGCGATAAATGTGAGTTCCCGATCCGGAGCATGAAGAAAGATGATGTTGCCTACATCATGTTTACATCCGGCTCGACAGGTGTTCCCAAGGGTGTGCCTATGACCCACGAGAACTACATCAACTTTATTAACAACAGCATGGATATTCTACAGTTTAAACAGGGTGATGTTTTTTCGGACTATCATGACTGGGCCTTTGATATCTCGATATTCTATCTATTCTGCTGCCCGTTGGCCGGCGGGATTTTTGCGCCAGTTGACAGCAAGGAGGACAAGCTTATCCCGCTCCGGTTCATGCAGGAACATAAAGTCACTGTGTGGTCGTCGGTGCCTTCCTGTATTTTCCGCATGCAGAGGTTGTACCCGGCGCAGGTACCCGGAACTGCAATAAGGATCATGTTCCTTTGTGGCGAGCCCTTCAGTTTGAAAGTGTTGAAATACTGCCAGGATGTTATGAAAGTTGAAAATATATACAATTTCTATGGTCTTACTGAGACAGGGGTTGAGAATTTCTATCATCATTGTCTGTTGGGTGATGTTGAACGCTATGAAAAATATGGTTTTGTACCGATAGGCCTCCCGTTACCCGGGAACCATGTTTTTCTGTCGGAAGAAAAGGAATTGCTTCTGGCCGGAATGCAGTTAACGCCCGGTTATATTGGGGGCGTTGGTCGGGATAAGTTCGAAACCATTGATAACGAGAGATGGTATCATACAGGTGATGTGGTAGTTAAAGCCGATGATGTCTATTTCTGCAAGGGAAGAATAGACTCACAGGTCAAGATCAGTGGTTACCGGATCGAGCTTATGGATATTGAAGCAAACATCAAGCGATTTCCTGGTGTGAGGGAGGCGGTCTGTATTGTCCGTGGTGATGCGGACGTGCGTCAGATCATAGGCGTTGTATTGCCAGAACAAGACGAAGTGGACCTGGAGGGGTTAAGGAAATTCCTGGTCGGGCAACTACCTGCATACATGATTCCGCGCCAGTTTAATGTCGTCAAAGAGTTCCCAGTCAATCAGAATGGCAAGATCGACCGGATGAGTCTCCGTGCAATGTTTGTATAGTGGCTTATAATATGATTCTCAGCGAAGTGAAGAAACTCCTGGCGGCAGCGATGAACCGTCCGGATATTGACAGTATCCCCGACGGGTTATGTATGGGCGATTGGCCTGAATGGGATTCTATGGCACATGTCGCCCTGTTGGTTGGGATACAAGAGCGTTACGGATTTATGCCTGCTCCGGAGGAAATTCCCGAGACCATCTCATTGCCTCGTCTTGTTACTTTCCTGGAAGGTAAGCTAGGCGGGTACTCCAAGTCCAAGGCTGATATTTCCAGTCAGGATGGTTGGAATACTGTCTTTGACAATCTTTTTGGCGGGGATGATATGCCACCCGACATATGTATATATATACATAGTCGGACAGCACCCTTGATCGGGGCAGGTTTTGGCGGGCTTGACAGGCTCATTGATCTGCTGCGGGGCAAGGATGGAACCCGTACTCTTGTGTTTCCCGCATTTCCTTTCAGCAGCCGGTCATACAAAGGATATATTGCCAGTCGTCCCCCTTTCAAGGTAAAGAGCACCAGTGCGTTTACGGGTCTCCTGCCGGAACTCGTTCGTGCTGGTTCGCGGGACCTTTACCGTTCGGCGCATCCATTGCTTTCGGAGATGGCTGTCGGACCGAAGGCGAAATGGATTGTTTCCGAAGCGCATACAGCATCGGATCCTTTTCACCCGCTTTCTACTTACAGGCGCCTCATGGAGGATGATGCAATAATGGTAGGATTGGGGCTTGATATGAATACGAACGCGATTATTCACTACGTGGACGATCACTTCAAGGACCGATATCCTTTTCCGGTATATTTGCCTGAACCACTTGATTTCGATATTGAGTTTGAGGATGGCCATGTTGAGACGCGCAGTTACCTGGCATATTCTCCTGATATGGTTCGTAGGATAAAGCCAAGAAATCTGCGGCCATATTTCTCCGCAACGCCTGAAATAGTCCGGGAGATATCCTGTAATGGTGTTTCGTTTTTCAGGTTGAGAATCAAGCCATTCCTGGAGAAGTGTACGGCGTTAGCTGAAAGTGCCCTGAATATAGGAGAACTACCCCCATGGTTTGTGAACGTTCCCTGATATATTTTCAAGACAGGAGTCAAAATGCGAAATTGTGAACAGAAGGATACGCTTCTTGGGCAGTCTGAGAAATTCGCTGAGGCAGTTGCGCACTATGGTGGAATTCCTGCGTTGCGGCCGAATAAACACTGGAAGGATGTTCTGGAAAGGTTCCATCATAAGGCCTTCAATCAGTGCAGAACGGCGGAGGAGTTGATAGCTTTTGCCACTGAAAATAACGGATTTGTTATCTATCGCTTGGTTGACTCTCCCGTCATTGGACAGGTTATTGATGGATATCTTGCGTGGCTTGATCGTTTCGGTTGTTCGATAGATAGTTTGCCAAAGGAGATAGCAGAGAGTCCTTTTGCAAGCAGGAAAGTCGTTTGCGAGCGGCGAGGTCGTAATGTTTCTACCAGTTTTCTCTGGCATCTGTGTATTGCTTCGCGGTTACGAAAGGCGATACCTAAAGTTAATCGTATACTGGAAATTGGGCCTGGTTTTGGCGGCTTGACTCGTATTATGAAGCTTCTGTCACCAGGATCATGTTATATTCTGGTTGATCTCCCGGAATCATTGGTTTTTGCGTACGTCTATCTAAAATATCATTTTCCTGACGCTAAAATCATGTTCATGACTGGAGATAAGGCTCTTGCCGCTGATTGGGCTGAAAAGTTCGACATTGTTCTGGTTCCTTCGAATCTGATGGAGAATCTGCGTGGTATTAGCGTGGATTTGGCGCTCAATATAGCTTCTTTCGGCGAGATGACTACTGGTGCAGTTTCTGCGTATGTGAAATTCATAGAGGAGTCTTTAAATACAGGTTGGTTGTACAGTATTAACCAGTATGGGAAATTTCCTGCTGCGATGGCGAATGGAAGGGGTAAGCGGTTGGTGCAGGATGATATATGTCGTATTGCGTTGCCAGTTGACGCGTTCTGGCGTATTGAGGACTGGAAATATCTGGAAGATAATGGTTTTGTTCAGACTGATCTATTGATGGCTCCGTGTCTCGAGGTTTTGCTTCGTCGACTTTCTCCCGCAAAAAGAAATGGTCAGGAAAATAAGGCTCTGGCCAAGATGTTGACTGTTGAGGCAAAATCACTACCGGAAGGATCAGTCCGTTGGCATTATCTCTTATGGGATGCCTGTAGATTAGATCCTCATGGTGAGGGTGCATTTTGGCTTGCTTCTTGGGGACGCTCGATGGAGTATCCTGAATTTCTTTGAGTCAAACAAACGCAACAGAGATATTTATGACAATATATGACCACTTATATCTCGGTGTTCGGCTGATCAGGATTATAACTAAGAAGAGCGTTTAAATGAATATAATGTTGCTTAATCCGCCGACATTGGCACGAAAGGGGGAAAGCCTTTCGGTGTTTCCTCCTGTTGGGTTGCTCTACATTGCATCGTATCTTAAGGCACAGCTTTCTGATATCAGTGTCAGTGTTGTAGATGCCGTGGTAGATGGGTACCCGGCGTGTTTTTCCTTTAAAGAGAAGTATCTGATATACGGTCTATCGGATGATGATTTGAAAGCAAAGATTGCTGAGTTAAAGCCTGATATTGTCGGTCTTACCTGTATGTTTACTAATCAGCATGAAGCTGTGTTGCAGGCTGCAAGATTAGTAAAGGAGGTGCAATCCGAGATATTGGTTGTTATTGGTGGTTCGCATGCAACCGCTGTCGCGGATGAACTTCTGCAGCATCAACAAGTTGATGTGGTTGTCAGAGGGCCGGGAGAGGAGTTGTTCTTGTCGGTTGTGCAGTGCTTTAAGGATCATGCTGATTTTAAGAGGGTGCCAAGTGTTGCTTACAGAGAGAATGATGGACGAATAGTGGTTAAACCAATAGTGGTTTCGGATGTGTCTTTGGATGATTTGCCACCTCCGGATTTCTCCCTTGTAAATGTGGACATGTATCACAAGCTTCGTTATCATATGCCAACCCCCAGCGTATACAAGGCGCTGCCCATATCGCTTTCCAGGGGGTGTCCCAATAAATGTATTTTTTGTTATGTGAGTGCAGTGTGGGGCACATCAATTCGTCATAGATCAATTGAAAATATCAGATCAGAAATCAGGGATATGCGGGAACGATACGGGGTGGAAGAGTTACATATTCTTGATGATAATTTCGGGTTTTTTAAGGAATTCTCTCTGGAGTTCATGCGTATGGCAAGACAGGAGGGAATCAGGAAGATAGTACCATTTAACGGTTCTCCGATTCGGACACTGTTGGACGATGAGTTTCTTGATGAGCTGCAGAAGCTCGATGTTGATTGTCTTCGTATCTATCCTGAATCTGTGTCTTCGGATACATTGCGCAAAATGCACAAGCCGCAGAATTTGCAGATGATTAAGAAGATAATGGAAACTGCAAAATCCCGTGACATGATAACTTTTTCATGTTTCATCATTGGATTTCCGTGGCAGACGATATCGGAAATGGAGAGTGAAGCTCGTATGGATATAGAACTGGCAAGTGATTTCAGCTATTTCAGTGCATTGAATGCGCTTCCAGGGACAAAGTTGTACAAACAGTGCAAAGCGGACGGTATCCTTGCGCCTGAGGTTTGCTATTCTGATATTAGCCTCAATTCTGGCAATATAAGTACAGCAAACTTTACGTGTCTGGATGTTGAGCGAATAGCAAAGCAGGCATATATTTCATCAAACTTCTCCAGTTCTGAGCGGATTTCTCGAGGTGCGCGTATTTTTAAGCAGACGCCAGAACAATTTATGGAGCGCAAGAAAAGAGCAGAATTCTTTCTTGCAGAAGTCGAAAAGAGAATCAAAGACGGTAGTCAGTCGCAACGATAAGAATTGAGATGTCTCTGTAACTGTCTGGATTCTTCCGAATGCTGTAGTGTAACCAGATGATGAAGCAGTCTATGGATAAGAGAGTTACCGAGAGTGGACTAAGAGAAGAAGTGGCGAAGCTTGGCGATAAGTACGTCTCAGTTCTTCAGGAATTGGTTTGTTGTCCAAGCGCGATGCATGACGTTACGAATTGCATCAGGCTTGTGAAGAACAAGATGGTTACCCTTGGCTTGGATGTTACGCAACCTGTCTTGCGTGATGATAAAACTGGAATATCATTTCCGGCAGTAGTTGGAAGCCTGCGAGGTGCTGGTGTTGGCCCGAAAACTTTCGTGGTTAATGCGCATGTGGATACCGCGCCTGTTGAGGATGTTTCTTCCTGGAGCAGTAATCCGTACAAGGCGGTCATCGCTAATGGTAAAATGTACGGGCGTGGAGTTCTTGATGACAAGGCAGGTATAGCAATGATGTTGCTGCTTGCAGATGCTTTCTCCCATTTTCATAAGCGCTTGCCTGCAACGCTGCTTTTTGAATGTGTCAGCGGTGATGAAAGCGGGGGACATGGTTCGAAAGCCTGTCTGGATGCCGGCAAATTATGTGATGCCGCGCTGGTGATTGACGGTGCCGATCCATTGAGTATCATAGATGCGCATCTGGGCCAAGTCTGGTTGAATCTGTATTTTGCGGGAAAAGCGGCTGCATCTTGTTCCGCACGCCGTGTCCACAGTCCATTGCTTGCGGCAGTGTCATTGTTAAAGGGGATTGAGGGACAGGTTGAAGAATGGTGTTGTTCGAATCCATCTTGGGAAGGAATACAAAAGCCCTACTTTGTAAATGCTGGAAGAATACATTCAGGAACATGGGCGGGTGCAACGCCAGAGCGATGTGAAATGTCGGTACAGATTGGTTTTGCTCCGCCGGTTACCGTCGAATCCGTTTGTCTGAAGGTAAACGATATGGCCGATAAAATAGCAGCTGAGACAGGTCTGAAGTTCGGATGTAATGTCGATCTGTTATGTCATGATGCATTTGCCAGCCGGGACAACAATCTGGTTGAGATGTTGAAAACTGTTATCCGTGATTTACGGGGAGGGGAGTCGCCCGTGGTAAGTCATGCCGTTACAGGCCATTGTGATCTACGCTATTTCAGGCGAAATGACGGAACTCCGGCCGATGCATGTCTGTATGGGCCAGGCGGCGGCGGGAATCCGCATGCCTGTGATGAGTTCTACGAAATCAGCCATTTCGTACCGGTGGCTCAGAATATTGCGACGACAATATTACGATGGTCGAGCTGAGGCTGGTGGTTTTCCAAATACCGATATTTGAAAGTGTCATGATTATTATTTCCATCATGTTATTAATGCTGGTCTTGTTGTGCTGTTGTTATCTTCCCGCGTTCGTGGTCTTTCACGATCATTCCAAACCTCTCACTTTTGCACATGCTTGGATCTATACGGCTGTTGGTTTCGGGGGACTTGCAGTATTGGGCATTTGTTGCAAAGCATCAGACCTGGACATGCGCATCAGCGCATTGCCGGGAATACTGATATCTGCTTACGGAATCAAAATGTTTCGTCTCTCCTGTATACCGCGTATTTCGCTGGTTGGAATGAATGCGCCGGGATCATTGTTTGCGATTCTGGCAAGTGTTATAGGGTTCTTGTATATCTTTATTCCAGGTATCCGGATGGGACTGGGGGACTACCCGGCAAGCTTCTTCAATGTTGATACATCCATTTATCTCGCACAAGTTCATAGTTTGATGCGATATGATACATGGCCTCCGCCGTCGCTTTGGATGTTGGGAGAAGCCGTAGGATATCATTATGGAAGCCAGGTTGTCTGTGCGGTACTTTCCTCGCTTACAGGTGTTGCCCCGCATATTATAGCGTTCCTTGTGTATGCACCAATTGTACAACTTGCCGCCATAAGCACTGCCTGGTTAATTGTTGGATGTTTCTTTCCACTTTCTGGCAGTTTGTCGGCATGTCGATGTGGGGTTCCATTCATTATGTTCGGCGCATATTATCCCATCGTTAATCTCTTGTCTTTCCCGATGCATCCTTCCCTTGATCGTTTATTGCAATTATTCCCTGATCCACAAGCTTACGGCGGAGGTTATCCGATGTTAAGCTCCCTGTTTGGTGTTTTTGCATCTCTGGCAAGCGTTTATTGTGTCCAGCGCTTTTCCAGTGCTGCCTGCCAAAGACTGCTTGTGTTTCTTGTTGGAGTAATGATTGTTTTCAAATCCCCATATTTTATTGTGTTGGGGGCCGGTTTTGGATTGTGGACATTGTTTGAGATTAGGAAAACACACCAATATTCGCTCATATGGGGGCCAGTTCTGTCCCTGGGTGTGGCATTTTGTTTATATACCATGTCTATGCAGGCCACAGGATTCACGACAGTGATTGTTCCTGGACAGCTTTCTGGTGCGGAACTGCTATTGTTAGATGTGAAGCGAATGTTTGGAGTTTACTCCATGGCGGGGGTCTTGACTATTGTAACGCTTGGAAAGGCCGTAGGACATGGATATGCATGGCGTTATATTGTCTGTTATTGTCTTCCTGCATTGGCCTTTGTAAACTTATTCGGGATTACTCGTGCAGGGAAGCTTGGTGGAGACCTGTTCCAAGTATTGGGCGTCTTGCCGTTATTTGTGGGCATGTTTACATTGACGTTGGTATTGGAGAACTGGCGTGCTCTAAAGAAGTTGATTCAAGTGATTGTTGTGATGATTCTTGTCCTTGCTATTCTTCCACCTCTGGGACATAGAGCGTATCATACGTGGGGTCTAATAGTCGCTCCTGAAACGGAACACGAGTATGTAGACAATAGGGCTTTGGCACAGGCCTTGTTGCATATACCAGTTAAGGGGTCGCTGATTGTTACGAGTGATTTCCGGTATCCTGCCCAGAAATACCGGCGGGATTTGCAGCAGATGCAGTTTCCGGCGCTATTTGGTCACCAAATGTATGCCTCACATTTTGCTGGCAGGAATGCTGATTCCGAGACACAGCGGGTTTTGCAGGATCGATTGGCCTTACAACTTCGTTTTCGTAATGATCCCTGGGATGTTGAGCTAGAGCACATAGCGAAGGAAAAGGGATGGACGCATTTGGTTATTCATCTTGGATCTCCTCATGCCAGTAAAATTCCCCTTCCGCTTCTCTTTGAGAACGAGATGTATCAGGTCTACCGGTTTAAGCATGTCAATTTGTCTCCAGAAAATACATAATTCCGAATATCCTAACAGAGTCGAGACAGTCCATTTATTACCGGATGTTATATATAACATGATGGAATAGAGCATGTTGCAATATTGTATCCAGAGTTAGTTTTCCCTTCAATTCTATTGACCGAAATCTCTTTTCTGATAGAATATTGAATGTTCACAAAAGTGTAAAAGATGAAAAAGATACGAAATAACGTTGTTGATGAAGTCCGAGGGCGATTGATTGATGTTGGTGGGCGGACCTCGCAGGATCTTGGGCTTGGCCGTATTGTCGGTCAGATCCTTGTTTATTTGTATTTGCGTGAAGGCGAGAGTTCTATTGACCAGATAGGCCATGATCTTGGCTTGAGTAAGGCCTCGGTGAGTATTGCTGCACGGCAGTTGGAAAATATGGGTTTGTTGCGCCGGGCCTGGAAAAAAGCTGACAGGAAGACCTACTACCGTACGGCTGATGATATTGCCTCGGCTTTACAGCAGGGTCTTCTTGCTTTTGTCGGACAGAAGATCCAGGCCGTTGCCGGTGAGCTTGATAACGTTAACGGAAAGCTTGAGGAAGCCGTAAAAAGTCCCGAGGCAGGCAAAGAAGTGGAATTTGTTTATAGCCGGGTTAAGAGGGCAAAAGTGTTGCGCGATAAACTCGCCGGTTTGCTTGATAACCCGATACTTAAATTTTTCGTAAAGTCATAAGTTGTTGATTTTGCAGGCATTGTAAGAAGCGGTGCATAATTGACGGGCACGGAGTGTGGTTGGAAGAAGTTATGAGTGATGAGTGCTGAATGAAATAATGAAACTACTTTGAGTGTGGTGGAAACGCCAAGATCGGAAAGAAAGAAGGGATTAACCACCAAGTTCACAAAGTTAGGCACGAAGCGGGGCTTGCTTTGCGAGCTTCTGTTCGCAATCTCCTGAGATTCTTTCACGCCAAGGGCGCGAAGGTAGCGAAAAAGGAGTTTATTTCACATAAGGCAACGAAGTTAACGAAGGGTGAAGGTTTTGCGACCAAGGCAACAAAGCGAAGAAAGAAGTGTGGTGGAAACGCCAAGATCGCAAAGTAAGAAGATATTAACCACCAAGGAAGTAGGCCAAGAGCATTAAACTTAGTTGCCTTTGTTAACTTATGTGTAAATCGTCTGCTGAAGAGCGGGAAGGTGTTAACAGAAGACAACCCTTCTTCGCCAGGGCTACGCAGGGCAGGCGAAGGCAGTGAAAGAAATAGATTGTTGATTATATAATATGTCCCTGTTCAAACAAATAGCCTACTACTTTTCCGTCTATAAGAAATATATCGGCCGCCGGTTGTATATTGTCTTCACGCTTTCCATGTTAGCGGCGATAACGGAAGGGTTCGGTATCGCCTTCCTGTTGCCCTTGATCGAGGTGGTTGGCGTCGGTAACGGAGGATGGGGCAAAAACCCGTCCGAGGTGAACGCGAGTCTGCAGGCCGTCCTTAGTGTTCTGGGCATCAATGATTCAATGATAGGGATCCTGCTTTTTATCGGGTTCATCTTTTTGATCAAAGGTCTGATTGTTTTTTCAGACAACGCCTATCACAGTCATCTGAAATCGCAGCTCATGAGCGAGATCAAAAGCCTGATGTTCGATCAGTACAGCAACATGGACTATGGTTACTACTCAAGCCGGAACACGGGGCACTTCATCAACGTGATCAATGATCAGGTTGCCAAACTGCTTGTTACATTTGACACATACAAGGTTTTCCTGTCCACGTGCATTACGACCATCGTTTATCTTGGTGTTGCCTTGTTGCTGGCCTGGAATTTCGCACTTATGGCCCTCGGCTCGGGCATCATCCTGCTCTTCTTGTTCCGGATACTGAACCGTTACGTGCACAATCTTTCGCGAAAGACCGTCCGCGAGCAGGCAACCCTTAATAAATTCCTGGTCCAGACCATGCAGTCCTTCAAGTACCTGGTATCAACCTCGCAGATAGGCCATCTCAGGAATGGTGTCATAAACAGCGTCAATAAACTTTCTGATTACATGCGTTCACAGGGTATTGCGCAATCCCTTACGCTGGCCGCCGGCGAGCCCGTCTCTGTTTTCTTCATCCTTCTTGTGATCATCATTCAAATTAATGTATTGAAGGCGCCTCTGGCCCCTATCTTCGTGGTACTGATTCTCTTTAACAGGGCTATGGGTCAAACGATCGGTGTTCAGAGCGCCTGGCAGAGGACATTAAGTCACATCGGGTCCCTGGAAAGCGTGGAGCATGAATTCGAGATTCTAGGCAAATCCCATGAGCCCTCGGGTGCCGTCCACCTCAAACCCTTCGAGAGGAGCATTGATCTGCGGCAGGTCAGTTTTTCTTACGGGCCCAGAAGCCCGGATGTGCTCAAAGACATCACCCTCACGATACATGCCAACACCACTGTGGCTTTCGTTGGTGAATCAGGCGTTGGTAAATCCACCCTGGTAGATATGCTCACACTCATGCTCAGGCCGTGCCGGGGGGAAATCCTGATCGACGGTATCCCGAGCAACGAGATAAATCTGCGATCCTGGCGCAGCCAGATCGGTTACGTCTCCCAGGAGACTGTTGTTTTTGATGACACTATTGCCAACAATATTTGCATGTGGAAGGACGACTACAATACCAATGCTGACGTGCGTAAGCGGATTGAATACGCCGCCAGGCAGGCCTGCGCGGAAGATTTCATACAGAAGCTGCCTGAAAAGTTCAACACTCTGGTTGGCGACCGGGGCGTTCGCCTTTCCGGGGGACAGCGCCAAAGATTGTTTCTTGCCCGCGAGTTATACAAGAACCCCAGATTGCTGGTGCTGGACGAGGCTACCAGTTCGCTGGATTCGGAAACCGAGCGTTACATCCAGGAAAGCATCGAAGCTTTGAAGGGATCGACCACGGTGGTTATTATTGCCCACCGGCTTTCCACTATCAAAAACGCTGATTACATATACGTTCTGGACAAGGGCGGAATTGTTGAGCAGGGGACGCATAAGGAACTGGCAGCAAAAGATAAAGGCGCCTTCAGCCGCATGGTTGCGCTGCAGAATCTATAAATATTCCGGCAAGCATAAACTGTTTCAAAACAACAGCCAGGAGGGTTATGAATCTTTCAGGTAAAAAAATACTAGTGACCGGGGCTGACGGATTTATAGGATCTCATCTGGTTGAAGAACTGGTGCGGCGGGGTTTTGATGTCCGCGCATTTGTCCTCTACAATTCATTCAACTCATGGGGTTGGCTGGACCATAGCGAACCGGCGATAAAGAAGAATCTGGACATATTTGCCGGTGACTTGCGTGATGCTTATGGCGTCAAACAAGCCATGAAGGGATGTGACGTTGTTCTGCATCTCGCAGCGCTCATTGCCATTCCATATTCGTATCATTCGCCGGCTACCTATGTGGAAACGAACGTCATGGGATCGCTGAATATTGTACAGGCGGCCCGTGAACTCGGAGTGGCGAAGGTCGTACATACATCAACCAGCGAGGTATACGGCACTGCCGTCCGTGTACCGATAGACGAAGACCACCCGCTTCAGGGGCAATCACCGTATTCGGCCACGAAGATAGGCGCCGATCAGCTAGTCTTATCTTTCTACCGCTCTTTTGGAACGCCGGTGGCGGTGATAAGGCCTTTCAACACCTACGGACCGCGGCAGAGTGCCAGGGCAATTATTCCCACCGTGATCACACAGATCCTTTCCGGTAAGAAGCAGATCAAGCTTGGGTCACTCTCTCCGACACGCGATCTGAACTATATCGACGACACGGTGAGGGCATTTATAGCCATGGCAGAGTCAGATACAGTGGTGGGGCAGGTGGTCAATGTCGGGAGTGGCTTTGAGATTTCCATAGGGGATGTCGCGAACTTGATCGTGGAAGAGCTTGCAGCCGATGTCGAGATTGTGACCGACGGGCAGCGTCTTCGTCCTGAAAAGAGCGAGGTGGAGCGTCTCCTTGCCGATAACAGCAAGGCAAAACGTCTACTTGGATGGGTTCCGGAATATGGCGGCCTGGATGGGTTCCGCCGGGGCATTCAGAAGACGATAGAGTGGTTTTCAGATCCGGAGAATACCCGGGGATATAAATCTGATATATACAATATCTGAAGATATTCAGCTGAATGAATTCTGAATTGAACATAGGTTTCGCAAAAGCGGTTGTGTCCGGATCTGCCGGATTTTTAGGCCGGGGTCTGGTCCGGCGATTGGCGTCATCCGGCATTCCTGTGCTCGGAATAGACTTGGGTCCTTCTCCATTTGTGATGAAGGGGTATCAACATGTTCAATCCTCTCTTGAGCAGGCAGGTGATCTCATTGCGGCGTATCTTGATGGGGGGGGTGTTTATTTTCATATGGCAGGCCTGGCAGATCGAAATCAGTGCGAAAAACGACCGGCAGATGCTTTTGCGTTGAATGTGGCTCTTACATTTACGGCCCTTGATATTTGTGAACGTGTTGAAAACGTGAAGTTTGTGCTGCCCTCCACCGGGATTGTTTACGGCCTCCATCTGGGTCGCCCAGCGGTTGAGGAGGACCCGGCGCAGCCTGATAGCGTTTATGCCGGGAGCAAGCTTGCGGCGGAGATTCTTGTCCAGGCACACACGCCTGGCTGGCTGAGGGGATCTGTCATTGCCCGCTTGTCCAATGTCTATGGACCAGGAATGGGAGAAAACACCGTGCTTGGTCGATTGCTGGGCCAGGTTTCCCGGAGCGAAGCCCTCAATGTTTTTGACGAACGACCGGTGCGCGATTTCATCTATGTGGACGATGCAGTGGAGGCGCTGGTCCGATTGGCTGACGCCGGAATCCCTGGGGCTGCAGTGGTAAACGTGTCTATGGCAAGAGGCGTTAAGATCGGGGATGCCATTAATATTCTTGCCGGGCTTTCGGGGCTCCCGCATTCCATTTCTGAATCAGCAACCAGCGAACCAGCAACCAGCCTGGTTTTGAATAATGCACGACTGAACAGAATGACGGGCTGGGTTCCTCAGATTCATATTGAACAAGGTCTGAAAATCTGTTCAAAGGACCATACAACATCAACTTCTAACTCTAAGAGAAAAACATGAAAGATTGGAGAAAAGCAGTTGTTACGCCGGGGGCAACCATTCGGGAAACATTGCGTGTCATCGATCTAAGCGTCACCCAGATAGCCATGGTGGTGGATGCCGACGGTCGTCTGATAGGAACGGTGACCGATGGAGATGTGAGACGGGGTCTGTTGAGAGGGCTTTCGTTGGATCAACCGGTGGAACTCGTAACTAATGTTCACCCTGTTATTGCGCATGCCGGAGAAGATGCATCGACCATTCAGGAAATCATGCGCGCACGATCCATAAGCCAGATTCCTGTATTGGATGAACATGGCCGGGTGGTGGGTTTGCAACTGCTCAAGGAATACCTGGTTGCGCCGAGACATGATAATCTTGTCGTGCTTATGGCGGGAGGCCTTGGTGCAAGACTCAAGCCGCTCACGGAGACGTGCCCAAAACCTCTCTTGCAGATCGGGGGGAAGCCCCTGCTGCAAATCATACTTGAAAGCTTTAAAGCCCAGGGATTTCAGCGATTTGCCATTGCCGTGAACTACATGGCGGAAATGATCGAGGACCACTTCGGTGATGGTTCATCCTGGGGGGTGGATATCAGTTACTTGCGGGAACCAAGCAGGCTCGGCACTGCCGGGGCACTGCGCTTGCTTCCGGAGGTGTTGGACAAGCCAATTATTGTGATGAATGGGGATCTGCTTACCAAGGTGAACTTTGAGCATCTTTTGGACTATCATATCCAATTTAAAGCCAAGGCGACCATTTGCGTTCGTGAATACGATGTAAAGGTTCCGTTCGGGATTGTGCAGGTGCATGAGCATCATCTTGTTGCTCTCCAGGAGAAGCCTGTGCAAAGATTTTTTGTGAATGCCGGAATTTATGTTCTGGAGCCGGAAGTTATTGCACACATTCCGCCCGACGCCCCATATGACATGCCGACCCTGTTCGAGCGATTGGTGGCTCAGGGTGAACGTCCTGCGGTGTTCCCTCTCCGTGAATATTGGCTGGACATAGGTCAGTTAGACGACTACCAACGCGCCATGAACGACTTTGACTGGAAACCTTCGGGGGAAAACGATGATTGATGGCCAGTCCGTTTTAGCGGTCATTCCAGCCCGGGGGGGATCCAAGAAGCTGCCACGCAAGAACATTCTTCCCGTTATGGGGAGACCGCTCCTGGCGTGGACAGTGGATGAGGCGCGCCGTTCCCGCTACATTGACCGGGTGGTGCTCAGTTCTGACGACGATGAGATCATTGATGTCGCCAGGGGCCTGGGCCTGGAAGTTCCCTTTCGTCGGCCAGCTGAACTGGCCGCGGACGCAACACCGACCAACGATGTGCTTTTCCATCTCCTGTCCAGGATATCAGGGTATGATTATCTGGTTTTGCTTCAGGTGACATCTCCGTTGAGAAATGTTGAAGACATCGATGGATGCATCGTAGAATGTGTACAAAGAAAAGTTGGATCATGCGTAAGTGTCAGTCTTGCTGAAAAGAATCCCTACTATTATCGAACACTTGATTCCGAGAAACGATTGCGTCCACTGATCGGCGATTCCTGCCATATTGGCAGAAGACAGGATCTTCCGGACGTTTATGTGATTAACGGCGCTGTTTTCGTGGCTCAAATCCAGTTCTTTTTAGAGCAGCGTACATTTTTCACACCTGAGACGCGGGGATACGTCATGCCGGCGGATCGTTCGATTGATATTGATACAGCGAAGGATATTGCCCTGATGGAATATTTGCTCGCCTTCGCCAAAATGCCCCGTGCCTTGGCAAGCGGGATGAGCCGCCTTCGCGCAGATGCTTCGGCGGGCCAAGATGGCGCGGCAAGCAAGGTATAGTATGGATGAAGACGGGTCAAGGCTACGGCGGAGTTCCGCTGATCCCGCTTTTGTTGGCGGCTTGCCGCGGGGAGCTTCACTGTCCGATGGACGTCAAAGTAAAACACGTGGAGGAAAGTTGTGATAGATCGCATATTTCTGCCGATTGAGATCAAGGCCAGAGAGTTTCATAGCAAGATTCTATTTTCTCTCTTCGCCACGGAGTATGGTTTCGAGGTAATTCTGGGCGGGCAAAACGAGCTGGTCGAGCGTATGCCGCGATTTAGTCGGGGAATCTACATAGACAAAAGCACCGCCATCACGAAACGGGCATGGTATCGCCACTTCAGATCTCTTGGAAATCACATTGCAGCCTGGGATGAGGAAGGTTTGATCTATTTCAGTGATGATGTTTATCATGCGACGCGCATGGACAAAGAATGTTTTGACCAGGCGGATGCATTCTTTGCCTGGGGGCCCCATGAAGTACGAACCATCCTGAGCCGATATCCCGATGCGGCCGACAAGGTAATTCCTACCGGGAACCCGCGGATGGATCTGTTGCGACCCGAATTTCGCGGGTATTGTGCTCCGCGAGTTGATGCTTTGAAAAAGCAGTATGGACCGATAATCTTGATCAACACTAATTTCCCTATATACAATAATTTTAAGGGATTTGATGCCGGCCTTAAAATATTTGATGCTTATCCATTGGCTACATATCATGAATTCAAGTCGCAATTCTATGAGTTTACCCGCAAGGGATATGAAGGGTTTATGGCCGCCGTGCCGGAAATCCGGAAGGCTTTTCCAGAACATACCATTGTTATCCGGCCCGCACCTGTTGAGAATGCGACCCCATGGATCGAGCGTTTTGGCAATCAGCCTCGTACTGTTATCACAAAAGAGGGCAATGTTGTAGAGTGGATTCAGGCCGCTGATGCTGTTGTCCAGTTCAACTGTACCACCGGTGTTGAAGCTTTTCTTCTTGGAGTGCCTGTGATTGCCTATCGTTGTGTTCGTTCAGACACACTTGAAACGGAGCTGCCGAACGCCTGCAGCCTGGAAGCCTTCTCCCAGGAGGAGCTAATCGCGCAGTTGAGGTATGCGATTGAGGTCATCAGAAGCGGCAAGGCCTCTTTTGTCCCCCGCCCGGATCAGCAGGCGATCATTAATGCGTATTTTTCCAAGCTTGACGGCCCGACTGCATGCGAACAGATACTGGGCGTCCTCAGTAAACTGGAATTTGTCCCGCAGCCGGTTACCATGGAGGAAGTATCATTACCGAAAAAGATCTGGCGTGCGATACTTCGCCTCGTACGCAGGCCGGACCCGGAAGCAGTCCGGTATTACAACGAGAAGTTTCCCGGCCTTTCAGTAGAGGAAGTACGTGGCGTGGCTGACAGATTTTCAAAGGCAGTGGGTCGTTTCAATCGCGTAAGTATAAGTTCAGCGGGCAGAAATATTGTCAGGATATCGTCTGATATTAAACAAAAGGAGTTACCGTGATCATTCTATCAGTTTACCCCTATACGCATTTGTCCTCGAGTGCGCTCGTAATAGGCGGAAAGGTTGTTGCTGCCGCCGCTGAGGAAAGGTTCAACCGTGAGAAGATGAGCACGAAGTTCCCGGTGCAATCGGCACAGTGGTGCCTCGATTCGCAGGGTCTGTCATGGAAGGATGTCGATATCATTGCGGTTCCATGGAACCCCCAACGCAATATCAACCATGCCAGCAAGCGATGGGTTGCAGACATGGCATGGCGTGGTGAGATGCTGACGCATGTCCCGGTGCAAATCATGCGTGCCATAAACGAGCCTGTGGCCTCACATATGGAGGTGTCATTTGGCAAGACAAGAATTGTATATCTGAACCACCATGAGTGTCATGCCGCCAACGCTTTCTTTCTGTCTCCCTTCAGCAGGGCTGACATCCTAACCATCGACGGGCATGGCGAGGACGAAAGCTGTTTCTTCGGAAATGCCAAGGATACATCAATCAACCAGACAGGCAACGTTCTGTATCCCCATTCTCTGGGTTTATTTTACGGAACATTCACGGACTTCCTGGGTTTCACACCAGAAGTGGATGAATGGAAGGTCATGGCCCTTTCAGCTTTTGCCGGTAAGAAGAACAGCTGCTATAAAAAAATACGGCCGTTGATCAATCTCACGGAAAATGGATTCGAGCTCGATTTGGGCTATTTTGACTATTACACCTTTGACAGGCGGCCACATTTCTTTAACCCGAAGATGATCCCTCTCCTTGGCAAACCGCGGCAACGTGGTGAGGATTTAGAGGATCGTCACTATGAGATTGCCGCAGCCATGCAAAAGGTTTTTTCAGAGACGGTGATTCATTTGTTGTCCCTTCTCAAGCGTCGCAGTAAAGGAAAGCAGGTTGTCCTGGCTGGCGGTGCGGCTATGAATTCCCTATTTAATGGTACGATCGACTCGCTGGGCATCTACGAGGACAACTTCATCCCTCCGTCGCCTGATGATTCCGGTGTCTCGGTTGGCGCGGCATTGCTTGCATATTACCGTTTTAACAAAAAGGCCTCGAGGGTGAAATGCGCTCTGAAAGACAATAACTGGGGGCCGACCTATACCGAGGAGCAGATCAAGACGTGCCTTGATAAGTTTAAGCTGCCCTA
>Ga0156394_1051_pt1 | contig 17879 bp, 13 predicted proteins | sample RifOxyA3_FD_108038 | JGI IMG/M metagenome (GOLD analysis project Ga0156394, IMG submission 108038) | Lentisphaerae bacterium RIFOXYA12_FULL_48_11 | reverse complement strand
AGTACACCGGCAAGCAGAGACAGCATCAGTCCGTTGAACATTGAGAATTCTGTTTTCGAGTCCTTTGCCTGCAGGTTTATTTCTTTCAACCGCCCGGCAACACCACACAAAGCAATTCCAATAATACCTACACCGATACCAGCCATGACCCACCCGGATCCTGTCTTTGAAAAGCTCTCAACAAGAGTCCCCCTGACCAGAGGAGGAATCAGTGTCCCAAGCACGCTGGAGAGTCCCACCGCAATCGCATACGTCAAAGAAAAACCTATATACCGGATCGAGATATTGAACGCTGTCCCGCCAATCCCGTAAGCCATACCCAGAAGGTACGATACAAGCATCGCCTTTCTCGGCGCCTCGGAAAGCACTTCCCACAAATGCGGTATCGTAAGCACCGCACCCAGTATCGGCAGCAGAAACCAGCAGAACGCCGCCTGAGTTATCCAGTATGTCTGCCAGGACCATCCATTCACTTTCTTCTGCGGCGCATAACATGCAGAAGACGAAAGTGCCCCAATCGCATGCAGAAAAGTACCAAGCAGAGGATTTGCTGTTATCATGACTTTTTATTCTTTCTTTATTTGGTTCCCCTCACTTGCCATGCGGCGGGTGCCCCTTGACATCGGGCAGATATTCATTAAGAACAACCCTCTTGGCCGCCGGCACAAGCTCATCCCATTTGGTCAAAGGAATAATTCCTGACACAGCCGATCCAACACGGAACCGCATCGTTACAATCTGCTGGGGACGGACAGGAAATTTGTAAGATGGCCCGCATTCAATCTTCGACTGCTGTTTCCCGATCAGATCAGATAAAACCGCCTGCTCATGCGGCAGGTTCATGGTTATTTCCGCCGATCCGGCAACACCCTTGCTTTCAACAAACCGCAGTTCGATATCAGCCCCATCCCGCCGCATTCCCTCGACTATCACATTGTCAGAAGTCTCCAAGAATGACCGGCCAGCTGAAATACGACAACCCGATACCAGCGTCGCCGGGTTATTATACTCCCACGCCACCTGTGGAATCCGAGCCGCTTCAAAACCTCCATCATGAGCGAGCATTGAGTAACGCAAAACATGCCGGCCCGATCCGCTGAGCCAGGAATTCGGATACCCTCGATACTTATCAACTGCATTCAGCAGGAATATAATCGGTGTATTACCCTCAACTTCCCGTCCGGTCAATCCACGGTCAAAGAGGGCAACTCCGCCATCCGCCATCTGGTAATGAGACCATCGTACAACGGGGGTGATTCCCTGTGCAATTCCATTCAGAGCAGGATTGGCTTCACCCCACGCTGCGTGCGAGAATCCATACGGAATCCCGCGACGTACTTCACGAACCGTTGAAGCCATGGGAAATTCGGATACAACAACAACCTGGTTTGAAATATCATTAAGCTCTGTTTCAAAATCAATGCGAGGATAATCCTTGTAGAAAATAGCCGTCCTGCGCAGTTTGCCTCCGCCGATAAATGCAGATTCGGCTTCAACCACTATTGCTAACGGCCCGGCACTGACCTTGAATATCGGTTCGGATTGATTTGAATCGGCAAGACGTTCCCGGCCTGACCTCTCCACCATGTGATCACCCGTACTGGCCCCTTTTTTCTGTTTCTCTGCAACAATAACGTTTGCCGGTCCACCGAGCATCTCCCGTCCGGATGATTTCAACTGCAGGCTTACCATCGCACCTGTTTTCGGATCCATCTTTACACGGTAATAACGGGTCTCAATGATCGGCGGCAACGAAACAAATTTTGGTTCCGACATCTTCCGCGCAGGCTTAACACCGCTTACGCTCATCGCAGGCAAATCCAGACTGCAGATGAAATCCTTCCCTCCAGGTAACACCTGGCATTCTCTTCCGACAGCAGATTTCAGAATCATTGGATCATTACGCCGCCAGTTCAGCGGGTTAAGAACCGCAACACCTTTACCTGTGCCCATAATCGAATGCGCCGAACGCTCAAGCGTATCCCGGCTGATACGTTCCACTGATTCAAATCGATCTCTGGCATCCCAGCTGATATCGCTCTCAAACACCATGCCGCCAGCCGCGCCCCACAGTGTATTCCTGTCCATATTCAACAACATCTGCAGCCAGGCATGGTATAGAGGCTGTACAGGATAGTCTAATTTCGCCTGGATGCTTGCCGCAGTGGCAAACATTTCAGCAGCCTGAAGATCCTGCTCACAGACCCTGTACCATGACTTCACCTTCGGGTTCTGTATCCAGAATGCATTGTAAGTGAATGCAGTTCCACTTCGTATTGTCGGAACCCTGATTGCGCCCGACTTGAGCTCCGGCAGGATTGCATCGAGATAACGGCTTGGAGTCGAGAACTGCACACGGAACTCAGGAGCTACTTTCTTGAACTGCTCGAGGAATAATGCAGGATATTCCCTGCACAAAGGTGCAAGACTGTAATCACCTTTACCTCCGAGGATAAGGACCGGCGCACCTTCCGGCGTACGGCGAGGCAGGCTCTTCAAATCACCTGCATCAGGCCTTTGCCTGTCCTTCTCGGACGGCAGCGGATCAATACGCACTCGAATGTCATCAGCCAACTTCAGCAGGTCTTTCTCCTCCATCGGGACCGGCGCGCCAAACATCGACCTCCATTCCAGGTAATGACCCGGACTTATGGCAAGTGTACGTGTTCCGTCAGGTGACTCAAGCCAGTGTACTGTGCTGCCGGTCGGATTAAGACGGCAGTAAGCCATCGCATCCAGTCCTAGTCCTGCAACAATCTGTGCCATCTGTTCATGAACACCAGTAACATCAATCATCCAGCTCAACCTTGGGCGCACGCCCAAGACCTGCTGCTGCCAGCGTAATCCCTCCACACCCATTCTTACCAGAGCCTCACCACCCGAGAGGTTAATCGTAGGTTCCAGGAAAAACGCGTTTACCAGTTCCACGCGTCCCTCCCTGATGCGCTGTTTCAGCTCGGCCACCCGTTCCGGCCGGAAGTTCATTATGGCAATCATGTTATTGCATTCAGACATCGAGAAATTGTAAGTGGCATCGTCAAGAACCCTGTCGAGATGATCGAGGTATGAATTTGCACAATAATTACGCTCCAGGGACCAATTGGCCAGCCATCCACAGCTTGCCGGATGAAAATTTGAGACAACGTATACATCTCTGGTCGCCTGTGCTACCGCCTGAGTCTGCGCGTGGCTACTCCCGTAAATACCAAAAACAAAACAACAAGCGCCAAATAATATTCTCAACCTATTCATTCTATTCGCCTCACAGGTAGGGCGCCCCGACCTCTCGGAGAGTCGGGGCCTTGCACGCCGTTCTTCATTTTTTCACCGGCGGGTCCAGCGGCCCCGCCCTACCATAAGAAAGACCTGTTATATCTAGACCTTCTCCTCAAATTCTCCGAGCTTGATCGGATACTTACCATATTCCCTGACCAGCTTCACTATGTAGTCATAAGTTTGACCGGAAACATCTCCTGCAACTGAATGGTCGGACTGGAATATGTAACCACCCCCTTTTGCGGCATTCAGCTTGCGAAGCACTTCTTTCCGTATTTTTTCCTTATCCCCCGTTTCCCAAACCTGGATATCACTCCCGCCGCAAAACCCCATCCTGTGCCCGTAGGTGCGACGCAGATCGTTGACATCCATCCCAGCTTTCACCTCCAAAGGGTTATATGCGTCGATACCAGCTTCGATGTAATCTTCAAACAGCTTGTGAACACGCCCGCAGCCGTGATAGATCACGGGCAGCCCTTTACTGTGGGCATGCTCAGCAATACGAGCAACCCAAGGCTTGAAATATTCCCGCCAGTAATCGGGTGAGAAGAACGGCCCATTCTTGTAGGCAACATCACCCCAAATTACAAAACCGTCCAGCAAGTCCTTTCCAGCATCAATCTCGGCTTTCGCACATTCCAGGTAATGCGCACCGATACGGTTAATGACCTGCCCCATCTCGTCAGGATACAAGCCCATCCAAAGCATTGTATTCTCCTGCCCTATAAGCCGGGTAAAACACTCAGAACACTCGATCATGCTCCCATAAACGGGAAAATCCGGTCTCAACGATTTCACATTGTCAATCCATGGCGGAGAATTCCGCTGGAAACCATCCCCAACACCGGCAATCTGGTTGTCACCCCCCTCAAAAAAGCGACGCCTGTCTCCCGGCGCATCAAAGGTCATCACAGCCTTCTGCAGTTTTTCAAAATCATCTACTTCCCATGCATAATTCTCCGGCATGGGGCAGTCGAATTTCTTCCGCATGAACGCACCAAATCCGGTCTTTACAACCACTTCCTCCTTATTTTCCTTGATGGTCTCAAAGGGACGAATCCATGGATCCATATTCGGCACCGTAGCAATCCAGTCCAGGTCATAGTAGTAATATGGATTTGCATCTGCCGGCAGGTTCAAATCCTGACGCCACCTGCTGGTAAAACTACCCCAGAAGAAATCACTGACAGGAACCCGGTCCGGCTCCTGATGACTCAACGCCTTATTGAGCCTTTCCAGCTTCTTTAATGTATTCGGCTTGCGACTGTTGTCACCGGATCCTGCGCCTTTTGTATCAAACATTCCCATGGTAACTCTCCTCGCAAAGACTTTCAGATTTTGTACTTGCTGAAATTCTATCTTATTGCTTTTAAACGTCTATGCCCTAAACTGCATATGTTATGTCCAAATCGGTACTTCGCAAAAAAAACCGCGGAGCCTACACCAGCCCTTTTTCGGGCGTGGGCATGGAGTACTATCCGCTTGGCGTAAATCCCGACCTTTCAGGCCTGGTACTGCACGAAACAGGCTTTATCCAGAACAACGACTGGTGGATTTTTCCCAACGTCCTGAGCCCGTTCTGGAGGCTGATGTACAACTTCAAAAAAGGGCACAAAGTTGTTTTCAAGCATGGCGAATACCAGGTCACGCCAGATCACATCATGCTGATCCCAGACCAGCAGCTTTTCAACTGTTATGGCACTACATCGGTCCCGACCTTGTGGATGGCATTTTCCGTTGCACGCCGTCTGAATCCATCACAGAAAGTTCCCATACTCCTTCGCCCATCCACGGCAGAAATGGAAATCACCAGAACGACAGCCGGCCTTTTCAGGTCACCCGCAAAAGAAGAGAACAGGCGCAATATTTTCCATCACAGTCTTGCACTACTGAACATCGTCTTGAACCGTCCTGAATTGCGCTGGCTCGACCACCCCGCTCAAAAGAACATTCTATCCGTTGCACGACACATCGAAACAAATCCCTCAACACAATTGGCTATCCCGCAACTTGCCCGCATGGCCGGGCTCAGCGTCCGGGGATTCGCAAAGGCATTCAAGCGTCACCAGGGCACAACCGCAGCGAAATACATATCGCGCGTCAGGGTTCGCGAAGCCGCACAGCTTTTAGCTAATTCAACAGAAACTATTGATGTCATCGCGGAAAAAACCGGGTTCCCCAACCGGGATTATCTTAGTCGTGTCTTCAAGAAAGTTACAGGCGAATCACCAGGGCTCTTCCGCCATAAACACGGCATCCATTCCTGACAAAGAACTCATCCCCGCCGCCCTGCCAGACCATATGTCCCGGACACACAGACATATTCTCACTTCTGGATTTTCAGCATTCCCGTTCAATCCTGGTGGAAAACTTCTTCCATTCCGGCCCACCAGTTTCCTTCGCCGCGGTCAGGCATTGGCTCCTGGCATGGATCGGTATAACTCCACCACTTCTTAGTCATAGGGTCCTCCGCCATCTTTTTCATGTCTCCGTCAAAATCCATCCCAACATACTCAAAATAACCGAAAAGATAGTGCTTCCCGTTGTCAAGCTTACGGAGGTAAATCGAATAGTTTCGAATATTACATTCGGTAATCTTCTTTTGTATTTCCGGCCAGCATGCTGCGTGAAGATTCTTGTATTCATCAAGCTTTTCCGCCTTAAGCCCAATGACACTCCCATACCGTTGTACCTTCTTAGCACCCGTGCACTGACAACACTTCACGGAAGCACATGAAACCCCGAATATCATCAGTAACACAATCATCGCTGTGTTTCTCATCAGGTCCTCCTTTTAGTGAAATATTACATAGAGCACTATGAATATAATGAGCACCGCTGCCGACATCACACGGTAATCAGACAAGCCACTGCCGCAGCGCGCCTTGATCGGTTCCGTCCAATGGGCCCAAACCAGGGATATCGCCTCTTCCTTCAAGGGTTCTGGTATCAGCAGTGAGGCTACGACCTGGATCATCACACAGATGCAGAAGATACCGAACGAGGCCAGCATGAAATCATTCAACAGAACGTTATACAGGAACCCCAATAATGGCGAAGCCATTATTTCATGCGGCGATGCAATCTTGTCCCTGAAAAAGTCCAGAGCAAAACACGCCGCACCTATGGCGCCACCCACAAGCATAGTTATAAATGCCGCACGCCCACCCGCTTTCTTCCAGAAGACGCCTACGACAAACACTGCCGTAATCGGCGGCGCAATGTAACAGATCAGCACCGTCAGTCCCTTGAAAATCGTGTCATAATGCCCGAACAGCGGCGACATCACTATGGCAACACCAGTCGCAACAACGGTCGTCCAGCGCCCTATCCTCACCAGGCTGTGATCAGAAGTCTCAGGCTTCCACCTTTTCCATATATCACAGGCAAAAAGCGTCGCTGCCGAATTCAGGGCCGCGGAACAGGTCTGCATGGCGGCAGCCAACATTGCAGCGGTCACAAGCCCCTTCAGGCCTACCGGCAACAGGTTCATGATCATGAACGGATATGCATCCTTGGAAGCCACCGGCCCGACCGCACGTGTCACACCATTTATAATTTCCGTCCCGAAGTAACCTTTCTGAACAAGCGCCACACAGATCACACCAGGCAGGACAAAGAAAAACACGGGTAATATCTTAATAAAGGCGCAGAACAAGGGTCCGAGACGCGCATGCTTCTCGTCCTTAGCGGCAAGCACACGCTGCACAATCGTCTGGTCACAACACCAATACCAGATGCCTATAACCGGATAACCCAGGAGGATCGAATACCATGGAACATTTGCAACAACCGTATTGTCACCAGCACTGTGCGCCATGTGCAGGAACGACTTTGTCGACAGTTCCGGACCACCTTCAATACCCAGCAGCGGATGGGGCTGCGTGGCAAGGATATTAGAGAGTTCATGCCAACCACCCACCGCGTTATATCCCACGACAGTAATACAGATCGCTCCAACGAGCAACAGGACAGTCTGAATGCTCTCTGTCCAAACAACGGCCAGCAATCCACCGATCACGGTATAAATGCCGGTAAGGACGCCCAGAGTCACAATGAAAAACATTGGAGCGTTCATCCCGCAGATTTGGCGGGTCTCCGGAATACCGAATATGAAACACAACACGGCAGCCGCCGTAAAAAGCGCTACACCGATGTGAATCACGATAGCCGAGATCAGGGAGACGAACGACAGCGCATCCCGGCAATTCCTGTTGTAACGCCGCTCCAGGTAATCGGGCAAAGTTGAAACATGCGAACGAAGGTACAGCGGAGCGAAAAACAGGGAAAGCAGAATCAGAGTAAATCCAGCCATCCACTCGTAGTTTCCGTACAGAAGGCCAGACGTGTACGCGGACTGCGCGAGGCTGACGAGATGTACTGTCGAGATATTGGCGGCGAACATGGCCAGCCCGATCATCGGCCACGTCAACGTGTTGTCAGCCAGAAAATAATGATTCCCCTCCCCCCCACTCCGCCGCTTGAGTCCCGCAACGCACCCAATCGCAACAACACCAACCAGATAGACAATCACAATCCCAAGATCCAGACCGGTAATCATCAGATTCATAGCAAAACCTCCACAACGGTCAGAAATAACTATCCCCGTCTCGTCACGGGAATACAGGCCCAGTTGACACTTAACTTCTATAAACTAACAATTACGAAAAGAGTCAACCATACACAATCATACCTTAAGCATGTACGATCTTAAGCCGGGCAATATTCCATAAAACAGATTTACATGACGCATGGATTCTGTCTATGTCTGATAACTGATTATTTGTATCTTTTTTGGAATCTTAGACATGAGTCCAGCACCTGCTTGGACTAGTACGGCCGATGAGACTTGCGATACCTTGCTGGAGGCTGACCAAGTTTCCTGCGAAACACATCGGTCATATATTCCTGGCTGCCGAATCCTGACTTCTCCGCCACTAGACCAATTGACAAATCGCTTTCCGCAAGGAGGCGCTGAGCATACGTAATGCGAACCTGCATGATTTCGTCATATATAGAACGATTCAGCCCGTGTCGAAACTTTCTCTGGAGCACACTTCTGGACATCCTGACATGCGACACAACATCCTGCACCCCTATCCCCTCAATTGCATATTCACGAATATACCGCAAAGCATCAGCGACAGCAAAATCGTCCATCGCCAGGACATCGGTTGATTGCCGCAGCGACACTCCTCGTGGTTGAACCTTGACAACCATTGCAGAAGACAATGATTCACCTTTCATCATCCGCATAAGCAGTGCCGCCCCCTGATACCCAACCTGTTCATGATTTGGAATTACACTACTGAGAGGGGGGTTACACAATTCGCATATGGGCTCGTCATTGTCAGCGCCTATAACCGCAATCTGCTCAGGAACCATTATACCTGCACGACGACATGCCTCGATTACAAACTGCCCACGCAGATCGCTGCAAACCATTAATCCAACAGGCCTGGGCAGTTTTTTCAACCACTTGGCCAGCATATCTTCGGCAGCCTCCCAAGGGGATTGCGAGATGCTGTACCACGGTTGCCGACCATATGGGGGTACAGCATAGAAATGAGGACATCCGCATCCGGACTCCTTTACCCTTTTTAAAAAGGACATGTAACGTGATTCAGACCATTTAATACCTTTCAATCCACAAAACGCAAAATTACGGTATCCGCGCTCAATCAGATGTTCAGCTGCCAATCTACCGATCGATTGATTATCTGCCAGAACGTGAGGAATGTCTTCGTGATGGTAATCGCCAAGTATGTTGACTACAGGCACACCGAGACGCTTAAACTTCTCAGATATCTCCCTGTTCTCAACGCGCGCTATGATGCCATGCCCCCGCCATTTCTTCAACCAGGCAGGAAGGGAATCCCTGACACCGCTCGCCTCGCAATAGATTGACCATTTATCACGCTGTTCCCTTGCAAAACGGGCAATGCCAAACAAAGCATCACGGCCGGACTGAAGAGAGGTTTCCACAAGAACTGCGACATGCGGTGATTCTGTACACCTGAAACGGCCCCTGGGAGTATTTCTTTTTTGCGGTCGCTTCTGAATCATTAATCCAGAATAACGTCTTTACCAGAAACAGAGCAACCAGAATTCTAGACTGATATAACCGAAGCTGAAGGTGTCTCACTTGCGTCAGACACGGGACTCGACTGTTTCTGCTCGCCAGACACCTCAACAGGTACCGGGGCATCTTTACCCTTAGAGGAATGAGCAATTGGCCTGCCACCTATCACGGAAAGCGTTCCGTCAAAGAATTCAATAATGTGACCACGCTCTATCAGCCATGTCAGAGGTGAAAGAATTTCCGATGCTTCTTTGGAATCAATCGCAAAACCGGGGCGCAAAGCGTCTACCAAATGCTGCCGTGTACAACCAGGGTGATCATGGAGATAAAGAAGAACATCACGTATTGAAGGTATTGCCTTATCGGGATCCAAAGGAACAGGCTTGATGTCGGAAACAAAAACAACGCCTTTCCCGGCTTTAAACAACTGAAGATCCTTGTTATGAAAAGCCCCGCGCAACGCACCCACGAGCGAAGAAGGAAACCTGCTTTCCTTCTGCCAGGCATCGCGGATGGCAATGGAAAGGCCTCTGTCCTGTATTTCACGCGCAACTTTACCAGAGAGAGAAACACGTCTCGCCTTCAACAACTGCGCAGGGGCAATATTACTCTTGAAATACAATTCCGCCGCAGACCATTCCATGGGTTTATCACCTTCTGCAGCATTTTTCAGCTTGTAGACCACACTCTTCTTGTTCTGATCTTTCCACTGTTCAATCTTCTCGGGCCCATGAAGAGTCTTGAGATGATCCTTATAATCCGCTTCCGTCATATTCGGATACTGAGTGGTGCGAATCTCCCTGATCCGCTCGGCTGTGCTGTGATGGTTGGGAGGACCAATCAAGAGCCCACTGAGCCCACACTGCAGAACACAGGTAAACTTACCCTCAGGAGCAGGCACATCCTTCTCTTCTTTAATCAGGAAATCATCAAGATGCTTCTGCATCATATGCCTGTAAAGTGAATCCTCGTTCAACGTGATCAACCCGCAAACTTTGCACTGGAAAAGACACATGTCCTTGATTGAATGATCCACTTCCACCCTGACTTCACATGAGCCCGGGTTGGAGACAAATAATCCAGCCACCTGCATCAACGGGTGTGCACGACGACTTAACCTGACCCTGCGGATAACTTCAGAGAGGTATTTATGCTGGGGTAGAAACCTTACATTGACCGATGGAATCTCCACCCATTCACGTGGCTCCCGTCTGGGCTGGCGGTCAGGCATAGGTCTTTCATCCCTGCGACGGAAAGTTCTATCTCCCGACTTACGGGCACGAGAATCGCCAGGTCTGTCTTTAGGGCCGGGCCGCCGGTCTTGATAATCACGCTTTCTCTGAGGCCGTTCGGCATAATTATCATGCTCGCGGTCAAAGAAGTTAGTTTCCGGCGGTTTGCGAGCCCAATCCGGCACAAAGTTCAATTCCAGAATCAAATCTTTGTTTACAGTCCCGCTCTCTTCCGTTGTGGTAATCTCTTCAGTCATAAATAAACAGGCAGGTATTCGACAGGCCTTTCTTCTGCCAAAAAACGGACACATACTAGGCTTTTCTGTTCTATACTCAAGCCCGACTTGAAAGTTTTTTATGCATGGTAAAGGCAAAAGACCTGTTCCGCAGCAGATTTAGCCCAAAATCAACAGACAAGCAGCTCTCCAGCCACATAATCAGCCAGTTCCTTGCCCCTGGAAGTCAATCGCCAGCGTTGTCCATCAGCCTCCACAACCCCGTTCCTGGCCAAAGATGACAACACCCTGCTCCACTTTTCGGCTTGAGCATTATCAACGCCATGCTTCCTGCAAAACTCAGCAAGGTCAACACCCTGAGCCAAGCGGAACGAAAACATGAACCGCTCGGCAGAATCAGATTCCCTGGAAAGCACCTCTGCCTCATGTTGAGGTCTTACTCCTTCTGAAAGGCAGGAAACATACTCACCTGTTTGCGGCCTGTTTGTCCACCGCGCAAAACCATCCCTGGATGATGCAGATGGGCCGAACCCGAGGTAATCGTCCCCCTGCCAGAAAGAAACGTTATGCAAGCATTCATACCCACTTCGGCAGAAATTGGATATTTCGTAACGTCCAAAACCATGTTCTTGAAGAGTAGACTCCGTAAGGGCAATCGTTCGCAAAATATGATCATCACTTGCAAGCGAAACAGTCCCAGAGTTCACAAGCAACTCAAGCTTAGTATCGTTCTCCACCGTCAACGCATAAACAGAAACATGGGTTGGCGCGAGTGATAATGCTTGTTCGAGTGTTTTCGACCATAATCGATCATCCACGCCAGGCAGGCAGGCGATGAGGTCAATTCCAATATTCTTTATGCCGGCACCACGCACGGCAATTACCGCATCAGCCACATCGGCAGAACAATGCCGCCTGCCGATACTTTTCAGCACACGATCATCAAAAGACTGAACCCCAATACTGACCCTGTTAACGCCAGCAGTTTTTAGCAGCCTCAACTTTACAGGCGATAATGTTCCTGGATTTGCCTCTATCGTCCACTCACGAAGATTTTTTGTATCAACCCTTGCTAGGACAGTGTTCAGCAATTCTTCAAGGGCCTCTTCCGAAAGTATGGATGGCGTACCCCCCCCGAAATACAGTGTTTCCGGAGAATACTTCCCCTCGTCAGAGAGAAGATCAAACTCCCTTCCCAGAGCTTCCGAATACCTATGCACAGTCAATGGATCATAAAGTTCAGAAAAGAAACCGCAATAAATGCATTTCCCGTCACAAAACGGAACATGCACATAAATATGTTTATCAGCCTGCCTCACAAATCTTCCCTATGAAATCTTGCCTGAAAAAACCGGCTCTGGTACTATGTCGACTTTTCTGAATGATATGAAGATCGGTGTCACATTAAAATACTATTCGGTTCTGCTGGTCATAATACTGGCCGGCAGTCTGGCATACACGTCCAAGGCAGCAGAAGTCCCGGCAGTCAATACCAGCCTGCCCGCGAAATTTCCTTTCTCCGTAGGAGAACAGCTTATTTATCGCATTTACTGGGGAATCATTCCTGTAGGCCAGACAATAATCAAGACAGAATGGATTGAAGAGAACGGCAAAAAGCTGCTGGCTATCCGCTACAGGACATTTACCAACCGGATCTTCGACACTATTTACCCTGTGGACGATACTGCGGAAAGTATTGTTACCCCCGAGACATTTCTTCCAATCAGGTTCAGTTTTCTCCTTACAAGACGGAGGAGCCGTACCGAAAGAACAGTTTCATTCGATCATGCCAACCTCAAAGCCGTGATGGCATCCACAGCTACAGGCCAAACAAATGAGTTTGAAATAGCTTCAGATACACGAGATATTATCTCATTCCTCTATTATTCACGATCCTCGGAACTTCAACCCTACCAGACAAGACATTGCAGGGTTGTCGCAGACACAGGAATACTCGACATGAAATTAAAAACCTATGATTACGAGAATGTGAACATTCCGCCATTCGGCAAGGTACAGAGTCTTAGACTGGATCCAATCGCCAAGCTGGATACACTGACAGTAGAGAATGGAAAGGTCATGAGCTGGATAGCAAAAGAACGATGCCTGGCAACCAAAATGACCATCGACGCCCCCCTGGCCAATGTCAGCATCGAATTAAGGGAAGTTAACGGCCCTGGCGCCGATTCCTGGTCCAAAGCTATGCAAAAAGCCCACCCTGACAGGAAAAATGCTCCTTTGACAACGAGCCACGAATAGATTGTAAAGCAATATGCCCTGCACTACTATTCCGCCACACTTATGAGAAGATATGAAATGTCCAAATGTTCTGACGTTGTCATTCAATTAAAGAAACTCTCCCGCCCGGAAAATCTTGCAGGCATGGCGCGATTCGGCATCGACACCAGCAAAGCCCTGGCCATCAGCATTCCAACACTTCGAAAAATGGCAAGAAAGTACAAAAAGCAGCACGAACTGGCTTTAGCTCTATGGCAAACCGGAATACATGAAGCGAGGGTCCTTGCCACAATGATAGACGATCCAGCAGCCGTGACAGATAAACAGATGGAATCATGGGTTTCTGACTTCTATTCATGGGATCTTTGCGATCAATGCTGCAGTAATCTTTTCGATAAAACACCATTTGCCCGAAGAAAAGCATTCGAGTGGAGCAAACGGACGGAAGAGTATGTCAAACGCGCCGGCTTCACGCTAATGGCTACCCTTTCCGTACACGACAAAGAATCATCAGACAAGGTCTTCATTCGCTTCCTAAAGCCGATAAAGCGCGAAGCCAATGATGGCAGAAACTTCGTAAAGAAAGCCGTAAACTGGGCACTTCGCCAGATCGGCAAGCGAAACACTTCGCTGAAAGAACACGCAATCCGGACTGCAGAGGAAATCAGGAAATTAAATACGCCATCTGCACGCTGGATTGCTTCAGATGCATTGAGAGAATTTCAGAATCATAAATTCCGCAGGGCCTGAGCAACACGCTATCAATTTAATTCCCACACCCCGAATGGTAACGATCCGGCAATATATGCAGCAGCTGACCTGACATCCTGAGCCAGATAATCCACTTCTTTACCAAGGCATCCATCAATACCGTCGTCAAGAATAGTCGCAGGAATTCCGCTCCCTGAAAGGAGGCCGGCAAGCCCCTCCTGTGGGAGGATACTACCCAACGTCGGCATCCCGCCCCCACCAGTTGTCGTCCGGACTGAATTCACCATAAGAATCCCGCTCATAATAAGGATACATGCAGTCAAGACCGCCAACCGCAGAGAATAATTACATTGTACATCCAGCTCATTTACAAACACAGGCTTGGTATTCAAACGCCTCGCATCACTCTCCAGCCTGTCACCAATCAGCCTGGAAGCGGCGACAAAATGACGACATGACGGGCATTTCTCAATATGTCGCTCGACGAAAGACGAAATTCGACCATCTGCGTCAAGAGACTGCGAAATCATCCACTTGATTATCCCACAGATCATTTTCCACCTCCAATTTGCATATTTCCACAGAACGATTTTGCCAGCTTTGTTCTTGCGCGGTGCAGTAGAACCTTTACATGGACTTCAGATCTTCCCGTTTTATCGGCAATCTCCGAAATCGACAAACCTTCCCCATACTTATGCCATAGAACACTATGCTGACTCTCAGGGAGAATCTTTTCTATCTTATTCCACAAGTTTACAGAATCATCGGCAATCACAAAGGGATGATCCACAACCTCTCCGCTAACCCCTTCTTCCGGCAACTCTACAGTTAACACCCTTGATCTATGAAATGTGCACGACAGACGCCAGCCTATTGTGAACAGCCATGTAGCAAACTTGTACCTCGATTGATATTGATCGATCTTCCTGTATGCTCGCGCAAATGTTTCCTGCGAAAGGTCCTCAGCATCATGTCTGTTGGAAACCCTCCGATACAAAAAACGGAACAAAGAACCATAATGACGTCGAACCAGTTCCGCGAAACATTCCACGGAACCGGCCCGCGCCTTATCGGCAAGTTCTTCAGAACTCAAACTACTGATTTCCAGAGACTCCATCTGAGGCATTCCCGGAAGGCTTCGGCACCTGCTGGCCTTCTTTCTGATTTGGTCTTTTATGACTCTTTATCAATTTATACAACTGTTCAGCACCGTAAGTGAAATTAACACCGACAGTGCATTTGTCAATATTCACGGACAATGCTTTACCTATATCTGCAGCGGCCTCATTTTGCTCCGCAGAAAGAGCCAGGAATGCTGCTATACCCCGAACCATTTGTTCTATCTGTTTCGCATTTTCCTCGGAATTGGCACCTAACTTTGCCTCTATGTCCACATTTTCGCCCGTATTTCTAACAAAAACCGTCAACCATTCGGCATTTTTAAGAACCGTGGCATTGGCCGGCCCTTCTTTGCCCTCATCTTTACGGGCACAGGCAACAATAAATCCATCTGCATCAGGCATCATCACGCCTGTATTATCCTTACCCCCGTCCTTTTTTCCATCAAGAAGATCTATCGCCACCTTTACCTGGTTGACGTCGCCGCCCGCAACGGTAACTTCAGGCGAATAGAAACATAAAACACTTGGTTTCTGCTTTTTTTCATCAATCCACTTATGGATCACCCTTGACCCGAATGAAATTTGTTCATGTGTCTTTGACAAAATAATTATTTTTTCCACGGCATTGGCAGCTTCAGCATTTGGACGCACCTTCAAAACCGCAACACCACCATCCTTCTTATAGCTATCTCCGTAAAGCGTTACAGATTTTACATCCTTCAATGGGTCAAAGTGTATTGTAGCTCTCAGGACATCCAGACCTTTCTTCAGGTCTGCATTTGCAGATTCATCAATGAACATCCTGCCTATCTTGCTGGCAAGAAATTTCTCAGCATCAAGATGAATTGCCCATTTGGCAGTTGAGCTGATTTCGGACTTGTTCACTGGACCACCAAAAGATACCCCTGCCACCAACACTGTCACAAAAAACCCCATCATCAACCTACTCATAGCATTGTTCCTTTCTTACTGTTTACCTTTTAATACCCAAGATCCTTAAGAAAGGTTACACATTATCTTCACATAGTCGATATCATGCAAAACCTTAGAAAAGCCGTAATAGCTCCAGGCAAATGTGCCTCTCTTTTAACTTGCCATTTCAGCCGGGACACTTAACTATTCTCGTGTTTACACGGTCAGACTAATGAAAAGTCATAATACAGATCCCGACGACGAACTAGCACTAATAATGAAGGACAACCCTGGCTTCATTAAGGTGCTGATAGACGCCCTTCCCATTCAGATCTTCATCAAAGACACCCATTGCCGCTTTGTTACAGCCAGCATGGCCACAGCAAAAGTAATGGGCGCAGAATCACCTTCCCATCTGATCGGAAAGACTGATCACGATTTCTATCCGGAAGAACAGGCATCTGAGTACAGAAACGACGAACAGCGCCTGATTCTTTCAGGCACGCCGATCATAGAGAAAGAAGAGCCTAAGAGTGACAAAACAACCGGCGAATACAGGCTCATATGGATAACCAAGCTGCCGATCCGGGACAAGTCGGGCAAGATAATCGGTATTGTCGGCATAGGAAACGACATGACCGAACGTAAACGTGCCGAGAATAAGCTGTTAGAGGAACGTAATTCCCTCAGAACCCTTATAGATACACTCCCCGATTACATATACGTGAAAGACACCCAATGTAAATTCATACTTTCAAATATTGCGCACGCACGTCACATGGGTGTCGATACTCCGGACGCACTCATAGGTAAAACGGATTTTGATTTCTACCCAAAAGAACTGGCAGAGAAATTCTACAACGACGAAATGGAAATCATCAAAACCGACAAGCCTCTCATCCAGAAAGAAGAAGCTAACACCACATTGAAAGGCCATTTCTGCAGGGTACTTTCAAGCAAAATGCCACTTCACGATACTCAGGGGAACGTCATAGGAATCGTTGGAACAAGCCTTGAAATTACCCAGAAAAAACGGATGGAAGAAGAGCTCGAAACAGTCAACGAGAAACTGACAGCCGCGCTCGACGAACTGAAACGCACCCAGGAGCAGATAATACAGAGCGAAAGACTCCGCGCCCTAGGCCAAATGGCAAGCGGTATTGCACACGATTTTAACAACGCACTCACCCCCATCCTGGGATACAGCGACCTATTGCTGAACGGACCTGGAATTCTTGATGACAAGCCAACCACAACAAGCATGCTCAGAGACATAAAAACCGCCGCAACTGACGCCGCACAAACCGTCCGCCGGTTAAGCGAGTTTTATGCACCTGCCAGAAAAGCAGAGCGTAAAGCAATTGACGTCCGCAATCTTATAGACTCGACACTCGCACTGACTCGTCCTCTGTGGAAAGAGGAAAAAGCAGCAAAAGGTATAAATATCCAAATCACCGCGGAGCTGAACGATGTGCAGCATATTTCCGGCAACGAGTCACAACTCCGCGAGATGCTCACCAACCTGATCTTTAATGCCGTGGACGCAATGCCAAAGGGTGGAACCATTACCATCAAGGCCCGCAAGGACACACCTTTCACTGCCATCGAAGTTAATGACACAGGGACAGGCATGAACGAGGAAGTTCGCCGCCGTTGTTTTGAACCATTCTTCACAACAAAACGCAAGCGAGGTGGAGGACTGGGATTATCAATGGTACACGGTATTGTCCGCCAACATGAAGGCAATATCGAAATACAGTCTGAAGAAGGAAAGGGAACCGCAATCATTGTACGAATTCCCGAGTCAGCGACCTCAGAAAAAAGACACCACGCGCAACCTGTCTATCTGGCAGAAATACCTCAACTTAGCATACTTCTGATCGATGATGAGGACTTGGTAAGACAAACAATTGAAGCCTGTCTTAAAGGTGATAAACATACAGTTCGCACGGCAACAGAAGGCAAACACGGCATAGAAATGTTTACAAAGGATCACTTCGATATAGTGATAACGGACAGAGCCATGCCAGGGGTTAGTGGCGACCAGGTAGCAATCGAAATAAAAAAAATC